>ENA-UOJF01000663-UOJF01000663.1-human-gut-metagenome-genome-assembly--contig:-P74-NODE-663-length-28653-cov-49.624170_pt1 | contig 28653 bp, 23 predicted proteins | sample MGYA00242344_ERZ723891 | MGnify/ENA metagenome assembly ERZ723891 | reverse complement strand
CAAATGCCGCGTGTTTAGCGCGGCAAGGGCACGGCGATTTCGACGCGCTGGACCCACGAGAAAGGGGCTGCTCGCCCCTTTCAACCCCAAAGAGGATGGGCTCCATACAAAAAAGCTAGCCGCTTCGCTAAGACGGGTTGCGGTGCCCAGCGTCCACTTCGTGCCTTGAGCGGCACTCGTGTCCTGCTGACCGCTGCCCCAACAGCTCCTCCCTGTATCCGCCGCTGGCGGCGGTCGTCGCCGTTGCACTTTTTTCTCGCTTCTCCGATTGATAGGCCCCTCAGCCGCTGCGGCGGCAGCTCCCCGCAGGGGAGCCAGCGGCTGCAGCTGCCGTTTGCCGTCACGACCCCTTCCCGTGAAAAAGAGAATTTGAAAAATCCGCAGATTTTTCAAATTCTCAAAATAAAAATAATATTTCCGCTGAAGATGCCCAGAGTGAAACGGAGGGCATTTCAAATCGTCCGGCGGCTGAAAGGATCACCATGCAAAACGAAACCCTTCCCATGACAAATAAAAACGAAACCGTCACCGGGCGCTTCGCGCCCAGCCCCAGCGGGCGGCTGCACCTGGGCAACCTGGCCTGCAGCCTGCTGGCGTGGCTCAGCGCCAAAAGCCGGGGCGGGCGCATCGTGCTGCGCATCGAGGACCTCGACGCCGAGCGCTGCCCGCGCATCTATGCCGATTTGTTGGAGCAGGACCTCGACTGGCTGGGCCTTGGCTGGGATGAAGGCGGCAGCACCGGCGGCCCGCATGGCCCCTATTATCAGAGCGAGTGCGCGGACATCTACGAGGAACAATATCAGAAACTGGATGCCATGGGCCTTGTGTACCCGTGCTTCTGCTCCCGCGCACAGCTGCACGCGGCCAGTGCACCCCACACCTCGGACGGCAACGTCATCTACCCGGGCACCTGCCGGGGCCTGACGCCTGCCGAAATTGCCGAAAAGCGCAAAAAGAAGGCCCCGGCCTACCGCCTGATGGTGCCGGATGAAGATATTACCTTCACGGACGGCTGTATGGGAGAACACACCGAGAACCTGCTGCAGGACTGCGGCGACTTCTACCTGCGCCGCGCCGATGGTGTGTTTGCCTATCAGCTGGCGGTGGTGGTGGACGACGCCCGCATGGGCGTCACCGAGGTGGTGCGCGGGTCCGACCTGCTGTCCTCCACGGCACGGCAGCTCTACCTGTACCGTCTGCTGGGCCTGCAGGCACCGCAGTTTGCCCACTGTCCGCTGCTGCTGGCTGCGGACGGGCGGCGGCTGTCGAAGCGCGACGGCGACCAGAGCCTGGAAAACCTGCGGGCAAAGTATACCGCCGAGGAGATCGTGGGCAAGCTGGCCTATGCCTACGGCTTGCAGCCGGAGCCTGCGCCACGCACGCCGGAAAGCCTCATCCCGGAGTTTTCCTGGGCAAAGGTGCCAAAAGAGGATGTCTGCCTGCCGGAGGGATTGTTTTGATGGCCGCCGCGTTCCATTTGGCCATATTCAGCGGAAGTGTTTTTGATGATTTGAGCTCCAGAAAAATCCGTGGATTTTTCTGGAGCTCTTTTTCATGAAACGGCTGCTAAAGAAAACAGCCGTGCGTTTTAAAACAAAAAAGCTCTCCCAAAGGGAGAGCGGACAAAATCGAAGATCTTGACGGAGAGGGTCATACGCGGCGGGTCTGCAGCAGTTCGCTGTACTCGGAAGCGGCCGTGAAGGCGGCATCCAGCGCCAGTGCCAGCAGGATGCCCAGCACCACGTCGATGCAGCTGTGCTGCTTGAGCAGCACGGTGGAGCACACGATGGAACCGCACAGCACGGCAGCGGCCGGGCGCATCCAGCGCAGGCGGGGCCGCTCAAAGAGGCGGCTGCGGTAGTAGGCCAGCAGCAGCGTCACCGAGTTGAAGACGTGGATGGACGGGCAGACATTGATGGGCGTATCGGTGCGGTACAAAAAGCGCACCGCACGGGCAAAGATGTCGCTGCCCGGCACATAGTACGGGCGCAGGTTCAGCCCGGTGGGCAGGATGACGTAGCACGCCAGCGCCAGGGTCATGCCGCCGAACAGCGGCAGGCACAGCCGCCAGAAGTCTTCACGGGGCGCCTTCCACAGCAGGAAGAACAGGGTGAAGGGGATCCACGGGAACCATGCAAAGTAGGGGATGACGGCATATTTGCAGAAGGGGATCAGATCGTCCAGGCGGCAGTGCACCAGCACATGGGGCATGTGGATCTGGGTGTTCAGAAAATTGAATGCAGAGAGATATAACAGTAAATACAGCGCCATGAAAGCGATGGGATGGCGCGAAAACCAATTGCGTTTCATTGAAAAAGCCTCCTTTTTGCGGTTGGGCAAACTCTTAGCGATAAGAAATTATACGCCCGGCGTGTGACAAAAAGAAGAACGAAAGCGGACAACATTGTTAAAATTCACGCGAATTATTTGTGCGGAATGCGTAAAAATCCGGGGGATGAAATCCGCTTCTGCCTGTAATACGAACCAGAAGGCCGGTTTCCTGCACAAGGCGCAGAAAAAGAGCCTGCCCAAGGGCAGGCTCTTTGAAAAACAACGATGCTCAGATGACATGCTGCTCCAGCCACTTGCCGCGCACGAAGCGGACAAAGAAGCACAGGGAGCGGAAGGCCCAGTCCAGATACATGCCCATCCAGATGGAGAGCAGCCCGCCGTGGAAGGCCAGCACGCACAGGTAGCAGAAGCCCACCCGGAAAGCCCACATGGACACGATGCTCACGGTCATGGTGAAGCGGGCGTCACCGGCGGCGCGCAGGATGTTGGGCAGGGTAAAGCTGGAAGGCCAGATGAACAGCGAGATGATGTTGAACCACACCATCACTTCCAGCGCCATGGCGTAGGCCTCCGGCGAGAGGTTGAACAGCCCCAGCGCGAACTTGTTGGCGAACAGGAAGGCCGAGATGTTCATGAACCATGCACCGCAGTAGGCAAACAGCATCAGGCGGCGGGAGTAGTACACGGCCTGGTCCTTTTCGCCCGCGCCAAGGCACTGGCCCACGACCGTAAGGGCGGCCATGCCCACGGCGTTGGCCGGGATGTTCAAAAAGGTGGTGGTGGTGTTCGCCACGGCATTGGCCGCGATGGCGGCGGTGCCCAGGGTGGAAGTCAGGCTGGACACCGACAGCTTGCCGATTTGGAACATGCCGTTCTCGATGCCGGCCGGGATGCCCACCCGTAAGATCTGCCGGATGAGCCGCCCCTGCGGGGCCAGCGCCTGCAAGCCATCCACCCGCAGCGGGCAGGCGGGGCGCTGCAGCAGGTACAGCACCGCAAAGCAGGCGATGGCGCGGGACACAAGGCTTGCCAGTGCCGCGCCCATGACCCCCATGCGGAAGCCGTAGATCAGCACCGCGTTGCCGCCGATGTTCACCACGTTCATCACAAGGCTGGACATCATGCTCACCTTGCTGTTGCCCTGGGCGCGGAACAGCGCGGCCCCGGCGTTGTACAGGCCGATGAAGGGGTAGCTCAGGGCCGAGAGCAGAAAGTAGGTCTCGGCGTAGCGCATCACGTCCGCGTCGATGGAGCCGAAGATGCCCCGCAGGATGGCGTGGCGGCCCACGATGACCACCGCCGCCACAAGGCAGCTGAAGCTGGACAGGATGAACAAGATCTGCGCTGCAGCGCGCTTGGCGTCCTTCGGCTCCCCGCGGCCGATGTACTGGCTGGTGACCACCGCGCCGCCGGTGGCCAGCGCGCTCATGATCTGGATCATCAGGGTGTTGAAGCTGTCCACCAGGCTCACGCCCGAGACGGCGGCTTCGCCCACCGACGACACCATCAGGGTGTCGGCCAGGCCGATGGACACGCTCAAAGCCTGCTCTGCGATGAGCGGCAGCAGCAGGGCCACCAGCTGCTGGCGGGTGAACAGCGGCGGTTTGTTGAACTGGGATGGTTTGGTTGCTGTCATAGGTTCCTCCGTGACTGCGGCATAAAACGGTTGGATACATCGCCTTTATGATACACCGCCGCCGCCGAAATTACAAGAGATGTATACAAGAAAAAAGCAGAACGGCCGCACAAAAGCCGTTCTGCCGGGGGATTTTCGGAAAGCTGCTTACTGGTAATCCTGGCTGCGGGTGGCCGGGTAGCCGTAGTAGACCACATAGTCGTAGGGGATCTCCGGGTGTTCGGTCACCTTGCCCTCGTAGCCGGACATGCTGTGGGTCAGCTCCTCGGGGGTGGGCAGCACCGGGCACAGCCTGTCCGCGCACACGGCGTTCCAGATGGCGGTGGTGAAGGCCACGCAGTTGTACACGCCGGACCACTTGTCGCAGTTGGGCAGTGCCGCATTGAAGGCGTCCAGCTGCTCCTGGCTCAGCGACACCTGCATGCTGTGCACATCCGGGTAATAGTCGTCGATGTAGTAATTGTAGAAGCCTTCCAGGTTGTACCACAGGCCGCCGTGCTCGTCGCGGTTGGCACGGTTGCCGATGGTCATGGCGGTGCCCGGGGCGATCAGCAGGCCGCCCACGTCAAGGTCGGCGTCCGAAACGTTGGTCACGATGAAAAACGCATGGCCGTCCACATTGACCGGCGCTTCGGAAGGGTGGAAGGAGGTGCAGAGCTGCAGCGTCGCCACGGCACCTTCGGCCGGGGCGGCACCGACGGCGTCTGCCGGGCTTTTGGTCTTGGCGGATTTGACGCGGAAGGGGGTGGCCGTTTTGGTCAGCATCGCCTTCAGGTTGCGCATGAAGGCGGCGTTGCCGCTCAGCTCGTTGAGCACCCGGGGCTCGTGGTCGGCGGGGATGGCAGCCGGTGTCTCGGCAAATGCGGGCAGGGCCAGCACGCCGCCCAGCAGGATGCAGGCGGCAAGGGCTGTGCAGAGGATCTTTTTCATGGTGTTCGCTCCTTTCCTTTGCTTCAACCATACCGGGATTTTGTCGAAATGTCAAGCATTCTGTCCAATAAAAAGTGGTTTTGCGGCATGTTTGTTTTTCTTTACCCCCGCAGGCAATTGTGCTACAATAAAGCCACGGCAGGCGGCTTCGTGCAGGAGGCTGCCCGCCGCAGGGAAATGAGATAAGATATATAAGGTAAATAAGGACCCAAAGGGGGAAGAATATGCCCAAAGCAGCCCACAAAGTCGTGGTCATCGGCCACCGCAACCCGGACACCGACTCCATCTGCTCCGCCATCGCCTATGCAGAGCTGAAGAACAAGACCAGTGATCTGGTCTGCGAGCCCCGCCGCGCCGGCAAAATGAACCAGGAGACCGAGTTCGTGCTGAAAAAGTTCGGCGTCAAACCGCCGCGCATGTGCACGGACGTGAACCCCAAAATTCGTGATGTGGATTACCGCGAGATGCCCGGCATCCCGGGTTCCACCAGCCTGCGCAAAGCGTGGGAGATCATGCGCGATCAGAAGATCGACACTCTGCCCGTCACCAGCGCGGACAACGAACTGGAAGGCGTCATCACTGTGAAGGATATCGCCACGGCCAACATGGACGTGTTCGATACCGAAATTCTCGCCAAGAGCAAGACCAGCTACAAGAACATCCTTGAAACGCTGGACGGCACCATGGTGGTGGGCAGCGAGGACGCAGTGTGCGCCACCGGCCGCATCCGCATCGGCACGGCCACGCCGGAAATGCTGGAGAGCACGGTGGAGAAAGGCGACATCGTCATCCTCACCAACCGCTACGAGAGCCAGCTGTGCGCCATTGAAAAGGAAGCCGCGCTGCTCATCATCTGCAACGGCTCCAAGGTGGGCCGCACCATCCAGCGCATCGCCGAGGAGACCGGTGTGGCCATCATGACCACGCCCGAGGATACCTATGCCGTGGGCAAGCTCATCAGCCAGTGTGCACCCATCTCCTATTATATGACCCGCGACGACATCATGAAGTTCACCCTCGTCACCCCGGTGGCGGATGTCACCCGCGTCATGGCGAAGGTGCGCCACCGCTATTTCCCCATCCTGGACGAGGACGGCAAATACTGCGGCATGGTCAGCCGCCGCAACATCATCAATCTGCAAAAACGCCGCATCATCCTGGTGGACCACAACGAGGCCACCCAGGCCGTGGAGGGCTTTGACCAGGCTGAGATCCTGGAGATCATCGACCACCACCGCATCGGCAGTCTGGAGACCAGCGGCCCGGTCTACTTCCGCAACCAGCCCGTGGGCTGCACGGCCACCATCATCACCCAGATGTACGACGAGAACGGCGTGGAGATCCCCCAGAAGACCGCCGGTCTGCTGCTGGCGGCCATCCTGTCGGACACGCTGGTGTTCCGCAGCCCCACCTGCACCCCGCTGGACGAGGCCACCGCAAAGCGTCTGGCCAAGATCGCCGGGGTGGAGATCAACACCTTTGCCAATGAGATGTTCGAAGCCGGTGAAAAGCTGGACGGCAAGACCGCCGAGGAAGTGTTCCTGCAGGACTTCAAGGTGTTCATGTGCGGCGATATCCGCTTCGGCGTGGCACAGGGCAGCTACATGACCCGCAAGAACCTGCTGGCCGCCGAGGACTTGCTGCAGCCCTATCTCGAAGAAGCCCGCAACAAGCAGAACGTGGAGGACATCTACATGCTGCTCACCGACGTGCCCAAAGAGGAGAGCGTGGTCATCAGCAGCGGCCGCTACGCCGCCGAAGTGCTGGCGGACGGTTTTGAGACCCAGCCCGCCGACGACGGCAGCTTCACCCTGCCCGGCGTCGTGAGCCGCAAAAAGCAGTTCATCCCGGCCCTCATGACCGCCTATCAGGAGCTGTAATGGAATGATGCACCGTGCCTGCGGCACGGCATGATGTTCCCTGCGGGAAATGATGTTGCCCTGCGGGCAAATGATGTGTGCCTTGCGGCACAATGGCCGCCTGCGGCGGCTGCATCATTTCCGGCGCAGCCGGAACATCATTGCGAAGCACATCATGCTGCGCGCAGCGCAGTACATCATTCCCCCAAAGGGGGATCTGAGATGTTCGATTTTTTGACCAGAAAAGCAAAGGGTGCTGTTCCGCCCGCTCTGCCGGAAGGCACGGTGCGCCGCCGCTACTCCATTGAGGGGCAGGTGCAGGGCGTGGGCTTCCGCTACCGCGCCCGCTACGCGGCCCAATCGCTGGAGCTCACCGGCTGGGTGCAGAACGAGGACGACGGCAGCGTCACGCTGGAAGTGCAGGGCAGCCCGGACAAATTTATGACCCTGTTCGCCCTCATCCAGAAAAGCGACTATATCCAGATCACCGGCATCCGGCAGAAAGATCTGCCGCCTGACCCCTGGGAGCGGGGCTTTTCGGTGCGGGGTTACTGAAACCGCAAAACAAAAATGGCTGGCACACAAGTGCCAGCCATTTTTGCATGTATGATGATTCATCCTGCAATTTTCAGGGGAGAGTTGTTGGTCCAGATGGTGCCGTCCAGCAGCCGGGTCACGGCCAGCGTGCCGTTCACGTTCACCCGGGCGGGGTCCAGCGCGTAGAAATCGCTTTCCTTCAGGTTTGCGGGGTCCGCCCCGGTGCGGATGCCCACCACGCACACCCAGTGGCCGTAGGTGGCGCTGGTGGCGATGTGGGGGTAGCTGACCTGCTGCCAGCCGGAAGAAGTCAGGTGGTATTCGTAGCTGGAAGTGCGGTTCACATGCTTGGAAACGCCGCTTACCGTGGTGTTCTGCAAATGCACGATCACCGGCCGCCCGGCGGAAAGCTCACTGTAAAGCTTTTGCAGGCATTCGGACAGGCTGCTCAAGTAGCCTGTGTAGCCGCCCGCGGACCAGACGGCACCGTTCGACCACATGCCGCTGCCGGAGCTGGTCTTCCCGTCCAGGATGGTGCGGGCGTAGCGCAGAGCGTACCAGCTGCACTTGCCGGAGGTCTGGTTGCCGATGGAAAGGATCTGGCTGGCATTGAAGCTCAGCAGGTCGATGCCGTTCGTTTCCTGCAGCGCGGCTGCATGGGCGTGGGGGATGGCCATTGCCAGCAGCAGGCAAAGCGCCACAAGGGCCGCTGCCAGCCGCTGTGCCGCGCGGGCGGGGCAGTGCTGCATGTGTTCCACATCCTTTGTGATTTTCTGACCTGATTTTACCACCAAAACGTGGTAGAAATGTGTAAAAAGGCAAAATAAAGGGGGAATGGCTCGCCCTCTCAGTCACCTTCGGTGACAGCTCCCCCAAAGGGGGAGCCCTTGGCAGTCCACACAAACTTTATCTCTTTGCCAAGGCCTCTCCCTTTGAGGAAAGACTTCCCCCGCGCCGGGGGAAGATGTCGCGCAGCGACAAAAGGGGGGTGTGGATGCGAACGCAGTGAGCAGACGGAGAGGGCGAGGATGCTAAAGTTAACACTCCCTAACACAACATCTGCCCAAATTTAAGCGGCGGACCGCACCGCCTTTGCGGCGCAGCGGGACCGGGCGGGGGACGACGGCAAAGTTTCTTTGCGAAGTCCGGACGGAACATCTCAAAAGCGCAACAAATAACACCTGTTTTCATTCATTTCTTACGAAATGTTTCGGGAAAGTTTGGGAATGTTTCCGATTGACAAAACCGCCGACAGTTGGATATAATCAGGGCAGAAAGAACCCCATGACCCAAGGGGAGCTTTCCTCAGAAAAAGAAACAAAGCAACAAAAAACAGACTGGAAGGATACCCTATGAAGAAATTGTCGAAGATCGTTGCCCTGCTTCTGGCAGGCGCTCTGACCATGCTGATGTTCACAGCCTGCGGCGGTGGCGGCGGCAGCTCCACCAACAAAACCGAAGAGCAGAAAGTGATGGCCCAGATCAGTCAGGAGAAGAGCGTCCAGGTGACCAATAACGCAGAGCTCCGCGCAGTGGCTGAAAGAAATCTGAATGAAGATCTCAATGCTCAGTTCAAGATCCTCGGCTATGCAGGAGCGTTCAATTTCCATACGGATAGGTTGGAAGGTGATCTGGTCATCACCATCACCGCCCGATATGATTATAAGGATACTCTCCTGAGCGATGTGCTGAATAAGATTTATAATTACGAGGATCATAGTGCCAGCGTAAAGCAGGACGGCAACTGGTCGAATATAGGCGTTGTGGTCAAGAGCAACAACGAGCAGAGCTACATTGGCATTTCCATCCGCATCAAGAAGTAAAAACTCCTCACCTTTCTTCCCCGGAGCGCAGCCGCAGGGCCGCCCTCCGGGGCTTTTTGCGTTTGGGGGCAAACTCCCCCAGTCGCCTGCGGCGACAGCCCCCTCAAAGAGGGAGCCTTTCCCGGCGGCAAAGCTTCCGGCTCAAGTACAAAGCTTCCGGTTTCGCCAGAGCCTCCCTCACTGAGGGAGGTGGCAAACCCGCAGGGTTTGACGGAAGGAGTTCGTCCCGCCCTCCGGGGCTTTTTTGCGCCTTTTGGCAGAGATGCCGTTTCCCGGTACGACCCCTTTCCGTGAAAAGGCATCTCCGAAACGACCGCAGTCGTTTCGGAGATGCAAAATTGAAAAGAATCCTTCCGCTGCTTATGCGCAGAGCAACGCGGCGCGCATTCCAAATCGTCCCGCCTTGCCCGGCGGGCTTTTTTTCGCCTTTTTGTGACAAACCCCGCCCGCTGTGGTACAATAAAAAGGTATCGAACCAAGACAGAAAGGACGATTCCATGCAGCTGTTTGAACTGGTGTCCCCGCGGCTGTTCCGCCCGCTGGCGGGGCCGAACCGGGCGTTTTATGCCGAGCTGCTGCTTCTGCTCTGGGAGGAATGCCGCCATACGGCGGACTACAGCATTTCCCGGGCCGAAGCGGTGGGCCGCGCCGAGGATTATTTTGCCGCGCTGGCAAAGCCGCTGGCGCTGGACGCCGACGGCGCGGGCGATGAGGAGGAGCAGCCCACCCGCGACCCTCACACCCTGGCTGTGGGCTTTCTGCTGCGGCTGCGCCGCACCGGCTGGCTGGAAGAACAGCCCGGCAGCTATGAGGGCGAAGCGTCGCTCTCCTTCGTGCCGGAAGTGGCCCCGCTGCTGGAAGCACTGGAAGAAATATTGAACCCCCGCGTCGTCACCTACACCGGCAAGCTGTACAAGGCCTGGCAGCTGCTGGGCAGCATCGGGCAGGAGAAAAGCCCTTATGAGAATGTTCTGCGCGAGGTGGATGCCGACCTGGAAGTGCTGAACAAATCCCTGCGGGCGCTCAATGCGTCCATCGGGCATTACATCGACCGGCTCACCCGCAACCGCACCCCGCAGGAAGTGCTGGAACTGTTCGACCAGTACGAAGAAAAGGTGGTGGCGGCGGCCTACCACCGCTTCAAGACCAGCGACAACCTGTTCAACTACCGCGCCTATCTGGAAGAAGAACTGGACGACTGCGAGGAAAATTACCTGCCCCAGCTGGCCTTCGATTACGCCCGGGTGGAGCGCTGCGCCCCCGGCGAGGCCGCGCCCCGGGTGAAGGCCCTGCTCCAGAAGCAGCGGGATGCGCTGGAGGAAATGAGCCTGCTGATGCGCGAGATCGACTCTAGCCACATCCGCTACCGCAAGCGGGCCGTGCAGCGGGCACAGTTTTTGCTGCTGAGCGACCGCTCGTCGCAGGGCAGTGTCACCGCCCTGCTGCGCCGCTACGCCGAGGATATCCGCACGCCGGAGCAGCTCTTTGAGCCGGACGACGGCCCGGTGGCAAAGCGGCTGCACCTGTATCCGGCGGCGGTGTTCGGGGAAAAGTTCCTCTACCCGCCCGCCGCCCAGCGCACCGCCGAGCCGCTGGCCCCGGTGCGCACCGAAGCGTTCGACCCCGAACAGCTGCGCAAAGAGCAGCAATTGCTTTTGGACTACGCCCGCCTTGCCGTCACCGAAGAAAACGTGGCCTTGCTGGCCCGGCAGGCGTTGGCCGCGCGGCCCAGCGTGAATGCGGCCGTCCTCGCGGACGAATACCCCCACGATTTTGCCCGCATCATCGGCCTGCACACCTACTCGCAGTCGCCGCACCGGGATTATGATATTACGCTCACTGGCAAGTGGGTGGAGCGCGGCGGCTTCCGATTTGAAGATTTCGTTTTGACCCGCCGCAAGGAGGAAAAAGATGGCAACCATTAACATGCTGGAAGAAACCGCAAATTACCTGCTGAACCACTGCTTCGTGCTGGGCGGCGTGGAGGATCAGCGGTCGAAATATCTGTACGTGCAGGACCACCTCGACGAGGTGCGCGCCGTGTTCGCGCCGCTGGGGTATTCCGTGCTGCTGTACCCCGCGCCGCTGCAGGCGGCGGCGCTGGTCAACGGCCACGAGGGCAGCCAGGCAAGGCTGCTCAAGTATGAGAGCATCCTGCTGTTGGTGCTGCGCCTTTTGTACCTGCAAAAGCGCGAAAGTCTTGCCGCCAACGCCGATCAGGTGCTGGTGACGGTGGAAGAAGTGCAGACCGAACTGCAGAAGATGAACCTGCCGCGCCGCCTCGACCAGAAAACGCTGGAAAACCTGATGCGCACCCTGCGCCGGTACAACCTCGCCCGGCCCGTGGGCCGCCTGACCGGGCTGGACAGCCGCATTGAGGTGTTCCCCACGGTGTTGCTGGCCCTGCCGGACACCGACCTTGCGGATGCCGCCGCCGAGAGCGGGCGCACCCGCACCGAACTGGGGCTGTACGAACGACCGGACGAAGCAGGGGAGGGTGAAGAATGATCGAACTCAAGCGGCTGAAACTCATCAACTGGCACAACTTTGAAAACGTCACCTTTGACTGTGCCCGGCTCACCTATATGATCGGCGTCAACGCCGTGGGCAAGACCACCATTCTGGACGCCATCCGCTACTGCCTGACCACCAACCGCAACTTCAATGCGCTGGGCAACAAAAAGAGCGGACGCACCCTGCAGGGCTCGGTGCACGCCAAGCAGCGCGGCGAGAATGCCTACCGCCGCCCCGGCCACACGGTGGCCTACATCGGCGCAGAGTTCAGCGACAGCGTCAAGCGCACCACCTTTGTCATTGCGGTGCGGGTGGAGTCTGAGGGCCCCATGCAGGAGCTGCACCCCGGCGACCAGACATGGTATATCTCCGAGGACGGCTGCACGCTGGAACAGCTGCCCTTCATCGACCCGCGCACCGGCGCGCCCAGCGCAAAGGAGGACTTCAAGCCCGAAACGGGCCGTCTCTCCTACACCCGCAGCCCCAGCGAAGCCCGCGAGCGCATCTGCCGGGCCCTGGGCATCGGGCGGGCATCCAGCCCGCTGGGCAAAAAGTTCAACGAGGTGTTCCAGATGGGCACCAGCATGGACGAGATCCCGAACTTCCGCGAGTTTTTGTACCAGTACATCCTGCCCCAGCCGGAGCTGGACCTCGACGCTTTGCAGGGGGACCGGCTGGAGCTGGAAAACCTGCACGCCGTGCTGGCCGAAGCCCAGACCCGCGCCGACGCACTGAACGAGATCGTGGGCTTTGGCCGCGAAGCTGCCGAGAAGCAGACCCAGGCCCTTGTGAACCGGGGCGCGGCGCTGCTGGCCCGCTCTGCTGCCGACGGCGGTGAGCAGGCCGTCTGGCAGGAACGTCTGGACGCAGGACGCCGCCAGCTGGAACAGCTGAACGCCCGCTACGCCGACGCGAAAAACGCCGAAGCCGAAGCCCGCCGGGCGTACCTTTCTGCCCACAGTGCCGCCGGGGACAGCGGCGAGGGCCGGGCACTGGATGCCCTGAGCGAGGAGCTTTCCCGCCGCAAAACGGCGCTGGACGCTGCCGCCCGCAGGGCTGAAAAGGCCGAGAGCGCCCTTGCCCGCACCGGCAGCCTGCTGGCCGTGCTGCGCCGCAGCGGCTTTGCATCTGGCGTCAAGGCCGAAGAACTCACCGCCGACACCCTGCCGCAGCTGACCGAGTGGCTCACCGCGCAGGAAAAGCCGCTGGAAGAAGCCTACTTTGCCGCCCGCCAGAACACTGCCGCCCTGCAGAAGGAGCAGGCCGCGAAGCGTGCTGAGCTGGACGCCGTCTCCGGCGGCAAGTGGGTCTACCCCCACGGCGACGCCGCCACCCGCGTGCGGGACGCCGTGAATGCCGAACTCAAGAGCCGCGGCATGCAGCCGGACGCGAAAATTTTCTGCGAACTGCTGAACGTGGAGGACGAGAGCTGGCAGGACTGCGTGGAAGCCTGCCTCGGTGACCGCCGGTTCGACATCCTTGTGCCGCCCGCCCATTACGAAGCCGCCAAGAGTGCCTTCGTGGCCCTGAAAGAGAAAGTTGGCCCCATCAGCCTGCTGGACACCCCGGGCATCCGCAAGGCCAACCGCCGCGCGGATAAATACGGCCCGGACAGCCTTGCCGCGCAGGTGTCCAGCGAAAACCCGCTGGCCGCGCAGTACGCCGAGACCATTCTGGGTCGCATCGTCTGCTGCGACACCCCCGATACGCTGGAACAGTACCCGGACAGCGCCACCCGGGACCTTCTGCGCCACCACCCCTTCCGTCTGGAACGCCTGCGCACGCCGCAGCGGTATATTGGTCTGGACGCCCGCCGCGCCCGGGCCGGTGCACTGGCGGCGGAGCTGGAAGCCCTCGGCGAGACGGCCCGCACTGCCGCCCAGACCGAGCAGAACCTGAAAGCTGCCTACAACCAGTACCAGACCCTTTTGCGCGGCACCGCGCTGGACGAACTGGCCGCCCTGTGGGATGCCCGTGCCGCATTGACTGCCGCACAGAAGGCTGTGGCCCAGCAGGAAGCAAAGCTCACCGAGTGCCGCGAGAACCCGCTGCTGCAGCAGCTTTACAAAGAGGAAGAAGCCCGCGAAGCCGCGTGGGAGGCCGCCCGTGCCGCCGTGGAGCAGGCCGGCGGCGACATCCGCGTGTGCGAAAAGCAGATCGCTTCCTGCGAAGCGGAGCAGGCCAAGGCAGGGGAGACGGCACAGCAGAGCGCCGATGCCGCAAAGAGCTTCTTTGCCGCGCACCCGCTGGTGGAGCCGCTGGCCCGCTCCCGGATGCTTGCCCTCGCCCCGGCAGACAAGCCCCGCGCCGCCGCGCAGGCCGCCGAAAAGGCACAGGCCAAGCTGGACGATGCGCTGGCCGTCTACCTGACCGGTACGCTGGAACCGGCCCAGAAAGCTTACAACGAGCACTATGTGTGCGATTATCCGCTGGGCCTTGCGGGGCTTGACCAGTACCGTGCCCAGCACGAGAGCCTTGTGCGCATCGACCTCGAGCGCTACGCCGCCCGTCTGGAACAGGCCCAGCGCGACTGCAAGGACCGCTTCCGCAAGGATATTTTGTTCCGCATGAAGGACGATATCTTCAACGCCCGGCGGCAGTTCCGGGAGCTGAACAAGGTGATGGAACAGCTGACCTACGGCGAAGAAGTCTACCGCTTTGAGCTGGAGCCCAGCCGGGACCCGCAGCTGGCTGCGTTCTATCAGGTCATCGTGGACAAGGGCAACCAGCAGATGACCGAGGGCGACTCGCTGGACAACCTTGCCGCCACCGCCGACCCGGCCTACGAGCGGCAGGTGGACGCGCTGATGGAAAAGATCATGGCCGATGTGGACGAGAACACCCGCGCCCGGCAGGAGGGTCGCACCGGCGGTGCCACCCTCTCGGATTATGTGGATTACCGCACCTATCTGGATTACGACATCAAAGTGACCAACCGCGTCACCGGCCAGCAGGCATACCTCTCCCGCGTCAGCCGCGATTCCTCCGGCGGCGAGAATCAGGCCCCCTTCTATGTGGCCATCTGCGCGTCTCTGCTGCAGATCTACGAAAAGAGCGAAAACAGCATCCGCCTTGTGCTGCTGGACGAGGCCTTCAGCAAGATGACCAGCGACCGCATCCGCCCCATGATGGAGCTGTTCCGCCGCCTGCAGCTGCAGGTGATCCTCATTTCCACCGTGGAAAAGAGCACCGCCATCCAGCCTTACTGTGATATCACCTATTCTATTGTGAGACATGGCGATGCCAATGCCATCGCACCGTTTATCCGCCTTGCGGCGGAATGATGTGCGCATTGTATGCGCAATGATGTTCCGGCTGCGCCGGAAATGATGTGCCCTGCGGGGTATAGAAAAGGAGTACCGATGCGGGAAGATAAACTGGCAGAACGCTCCATGGAATTTGCGGTACAGATCATTGAATTGACAAAGACGCTGCGCATGAGAAAAGAATTTATCATGGCAAACCAGATCGGACGTTCCGGTACATCCATCGGTGCAAATATCCGTGAGGTACATTATGCGCAAAGCCGCGACGATTTTGTTTCCAAACTGGAGATCGCACTGAAAGAAGCAAATGAAACAGATTATTGGCTGGAGCTGTTATTTCGTACCGGCTATCTGCCTGACCAGCAGTTCCGGCAGCTGCGGGCACAGTGCGCGGAGCTGCGAGTGCTGCTGATTGCATCCTGCAGAACCGCCAAACAGAAGCCGCATAGTTGACCGTACTTTGAATGTGCGCCAGCACACATCATTTTGCGCGCAGCGCAAACATCATTGCGCAGCAACCTCATTTCTGCGCAGCAGAAACATCATGTAACAAAAAAGAAGCACGCTTTTGCGTGCTTCTTTTTTGTTATCTCAGCGGCAGCACATCTTCATCTTCATTGATCTCCTCCATGGTGCCGTCCGCGAAGTACCATGCTTTGCCGTACAGCGCCTCGCTGCCGTCGGCGCACAGGATATAGGAGCCGTCCGGCAGGGCGAGGAAGTGCCGCTTTTTGCTGTCGGCAAGGGCAATATCCTCCACCTTCTGCCCGTCGAGCACATGCTCCCGGATGAACTGATAATGCGGCAGGATGCGGGTCTCGGTGAGGCCCAGACCGTTCAGCCAGCGGGAATAGTGCGGGTCGGCGGCCTCGCCCGGTTCTTCCGGTGCGGCATAGACGATGCGGGCCGCGTTCATGCTGCCGGCGCTCACGCCCATCACGATGCCATGGTAGCTGTGGAACAGCCCGGCCAGCCCGATGCGGGCAAAGAAGTGGTTCTGGGTGGGCACATGCCCGCCGCACAGCATCACAAAGCCGCTCTGGGGCAAAAGGGTGCCGATCTCGTCCTGATTGCGGGCGTCGCAGGGGATAAGGTCGGTCAGCGGCAGGTGGGCGTCTGCGAAGCTCTGCAAAAACACCCGGCACATTTCGTCGTTTTCTTCATAGGCGTGGGGGTCTGCCGCAATGGCAAGGCCCAGCACCGCGTGGTCCGGCCAGACGGCCCGCAGGTTTGCCACAAGGTGGTTGCGGGTATCCAGCACCGGGATGTCCGGCCCCGGCTCAAAGGGGCAGCCGCTGGGGCTGCTGGTCAAAAACAATGTCATAATGGTTCCTCATAAATGGTGTGCATCAAAGCTGTGTCCATTCTAGCACGATTTGCCGTCCAGCGGCAGAGCCAGAATCACCAAAAAAATCCCCCGCTTTTCGCCGTTTCGCAAAAAGCAGGGGAGAAACTTACACCTTGCGGTAATGGAACACCTTGTCCTTGGTAAGGAGCATGGCGGCGCTCACGGCCAGAGCCGCCAGCTCGGCGGCGGTGACGGCCAGCCAGATGCCGTCGATGCCCAGCAGCATCGGCAGCAGGAGAATGGCGATCACCTGGAACAGCATCGTGCGCAGGAAGGAGATCAGCGCACTGGTCACGCCGTCGCCCAGCGCCGTGAAGAAGGAGGACGCGTACACATTGAAGCCCATGATGAGGAAGCTCAGCGCATACAGCCGGAAGGCCCGGTTGGTCAGCGCCAGAAGGCTGGCGTCGTAGCCTACGAAGATGCGGGAAACATAGGGGATGAACACCATGGAAATGCCGGTCATGACCACAGCCACCACGCCGATGAGCCGCAGGCTCTTGGAGTAAAGGTTATGCACCTCGGCGTGGTTGCGGGCACCGTAGTGGAAGCTGACGATGGGCGCACTGCCCACGGCGTAGCCCACGAACACGGCCACGAACAGGAAGGCAGCGTACATGATGACGCCGTAGGCAGCCACGCCGTCCTCGCCGCCCAGACGCAGCAGCTGGTAATTATAAAGGATGTTCACCAGCGACATGGAAAGGTTGGTCATCAGCTCGGAAGAACCGTTGATGCAGGCGTCCCGCAGCACACTGCCGTAAACTTTGGTTTTGCACAGGTGCAGGCGGCTCGTGTTGCTGTGGTCGATGAAGTAGAACACCGGCAGCACGCCGCCCACCAGCTGGCTGATAAAGGTGGCGATGGCAGCACCCTCGACGCCCCAGTCCCAGACGCCCACCATCAGCACGTCCAGCACCATGTTGGTGCAGCCCGCGCCCACGGTGAAGTAGAAGCCGAGATGCGGCTTTTCGGCGGTGACGAAAAAGCTCTGGAACATGTTCTGCAGCGCGAAGGTGGGCAGCGACACCATCAAAATGCGGCCATAGCGCAGGGCGTAATCCAGCAGTTCTCCTTTGGCACCCAGCAGCACGGCGATGGGCCGCAGGAACACGATGCCCAAAACGGCCAGCACGCTGACCGAGACAAGGGCTGCCAGCATGAACATGGTAAAATAGCGGTCGGCCTTTTTCTGGTCGCCCTCGCCCAGCGTGATGCCCACGATGGCGCTGCCGCCGGTGCCCAGCATGAAGCCGATGGTGCCCAGCAGCATGGGCAGCGGCATGATGAGGTTGACCGCCGCAAAGGCCGTTTTGCCCACAAAGTTCGACACGCACAACCCATCCACGATGCCGTAGATGGAGGTGAACAGCATGGTGCCGATGCAGGGCAGCACGAACCGCAGCAGGCGGGAGTAGGTGAAATGGTCAGATAATTGGATTCTTTGCTTTGCCATGAAAAGTCCTTTCAATAAAACTTTGGTCATTCTTCGGGGCACTGCAAAAGGCCTTGCAGCTCCCGTTCAAAAAAGATGCACTGTTTTTCGCTCAGAGCAACCAGCGTCCTGCGGTCGGAATCGGCCAGCTGCAAAAGGCTGCGCTCCTCTGCCATCAGCAGCGGGGTGATCGCCTTGTGGCAGAAGGCCTCGCCCGCTGCCGTCAGCCGCACAGCTTTGCCGCTGCGGGCTCCGGGCCGCTGCTCCAGCTGTACAAGGCCCTTTTTCACAAGACCGGAGATGGTAAAATTGATGGTCTGCTTGGGGTACATCCACAGCGAGCAGATATCGTTCTGCGTGAGAATGGTGTCGGCCTCCCACAGGGAGTAGAGTACCCACAGCGCCGGGTCGGACAGACCGCAGTGCACAGCATAGGCGTGGTATTGCTCGTTCATGCGCTTGCAGAACTGGTTCAGCGCGATATTCTGCGCCTTTACTTCAGAGTCCATTCCCTCACTCCTTCCTATAGTCCAAGATTGGATTTTGCCAGCTGGGACAGTATAAATCCAAAATTGGACTTTGTCAAGGCTGATCTGCGGCAAAAAATAAAGTTATTGGGCCAAAGTTTAAGATTTGTCTATTTTCTAAATGCATCAAACCTGATAAAATGATAAATGTTCAAATTTGAAGGAAGGAGCTTTCCTGTTTTGCTGAAACGATTCTATACCGCCATCGTGCGCCGCCGCAAAGCGGTGCTGACGCTGTTCGCGCTGGCGGCTGTGCTGTGCGTGTTCGCCATGCGGCAGGTGCAGGTGGATTACGACATCAACGACTACCTGCCGCCGGATTCCCCCTCCACCACCGCCATCGAGGTGATGAACAGCGCCTTCACCGGCGGCATCCCGAACATGCGCGTCATGGTGCGGGATGTGACCATCCCTGAGGCGCTGGCGTACAAGGAAAAGATCGCCGCCATCGACGGCGTGGCGTCCGTCACCTGGCTGGACGACAGTCTGGACATGACGGTGCCCCTGCAGATGCAGGACACCGACACCGTGGAGACCTATTACAAAGACAGCTGCGCCCTGTTCACCGTGACGGTGGAGGACGCCAAGCGTCTGGAAGCTGTGGATGCAGTGCGTGAGCTCATCGGCGAGGACAATGCGCTGGCGGGCACGGCGGTATCCACGGCCGTTGCCACCAACTCCACCGTGACGGAGGTGGCAAAAATTGCCGCCATCGCGGTGGTGTACGTGCTGTTCATCCTGATCCTGACCACCGACTCCTGGGCCGAACCCGTTCTGGTGCTGGCAGGCCTTGGGACGGCCATCCTCATCAACAACGGCACGAACCTCATCTTCGGCACCATCTCCTTCGTCACCAACGCGGCAGGCAGCATTTTGCAGCTGGCGGTGTCGCTGGATTACTCGGTGTTCCTCATCCACCGCTTTGCCGAGTGCCGGGCGGCAGACCCGAATGCCAGCCCCGAGGACTGTATGGTGGATGCCCTGTGCAGATCCACCGGCTCCATCCTGTCCAGCGGCCTGACCACGGTCATCGGCTTTCTGGCGCTGGTGCTCATGCAGTTCCAGATCGGCCCGGACCTCGGCCTTGCGCTGGCAAAGGGCGTGGTGCTGAGCCTTGTCACCGTGTTCACCTTCATGCCTGCGCTGACGCTGGCGTGCTACAAGTGGATGGATAAGACCCAGCACAAGCCGCTGCTGCCCAGCTTTGATAAGTTCGGCCGTTTCGTCTCCCGGGTGATGCTGCCCATGGCGCTGGTGCTGGCCATCCTGATGGTGCCCAGCTATCTGGCTTCCAACTCGAACCAGTACCACTACGGTGCGGCCCATATGTTCGGCACCAACACCCGTCTGGGCGCGGACACCACCGCCATTGAGGGAATTTTCGGCAAGAGCGACACCTATGTGGTCCTCGTGCCGGAGGGCGACACTGCCACGCAGGCCGAGCTTTCAGATGCGCTGCATGCCATCCCGGAGGTGACTGGCATCCTTTCCTACGTGGACAACGCGGGCGCTTCCATCCCGCCGGAGTTCGTGCCCGCCGATACCCTCAAGCTGCTGGTCTCCGGCGGCTACACCCGCCTTGTGCTTACCGTGGACGCCGACACCGAGGGTGACGCGGCCTTTGCGCTGGTGGAGACCGTGCGTGCCACGGTGCAGCAGTATTACCCGGACAATTATTATCTGGCCGGGCAGGGCGTGAGCACCTACGACCTGATGGACACCATCACCGCCGACATGGTCAAGGTGAATCTGCTGGCCATTGGTGCGGTGTTCCTCATCCTGCTGCTCATGAAGCGGCAGCTGCTTCTGCCCATCATTCTGGTGCTGAGCATCGAGACGGCCATCTGGATCAATCTGGCCATCCCGTATTTCCGAGGCCAGTATGTGTTCTATATTGCGTACCTCATCATCAGTTCGGTGCAGCTGGGCGCGACGGTGGACTACGCAATTTTGTTCTCGGACCGCTATCAGGAGTTCCGGGAGATCTTGGGCCGCAAAGAAGCCGTTGCGGCCACGGTGTCCGCCGTGACCACCTCGGTGAGCACCACCGGCAGCGCCATGGCCGTGGTGGGCTTTTTGATGGGGGCCATCTCCACGAACCAGCTGCTGGGCCAGCTGGGCAACTTTCTGGGCGTGGGCAGTCTGGTCTCGCTGGCTATCGTGCTGCTGGCCCTGCCGGGCTTTTTGTACCTGGCCGACCCGCTCATTATCAAGGAGAAAAAACAGCCGAAGGAGGCTTGAACCATATGAAACAGCAATTTGTGCGCCGGGTGTCGGCGCTGGCGCTGGCCGGGTGCCTGCTGGTGGGCAGCAGCCTGCCGGCCTTTGCCGCGGCATCCACCGCGAAAGAAGAAGTGATCTATGCAAACCTGACGGCCTCCGGTGAGGTGACCGGCGTGTACGCCGTCAACAGCTTTGCGGTGCAGGCGGGGGACACCGTCACCGACCACGGCAGCTACACCGCCGTGCGCAACATGACCACCAGTGACGCCGTCAGCCAGAGCGGTGACACCGTCACGGTGAACGTGACCGAGGACGGCAAGCTCTATTATGAGGGCACCATGGACGCCGCCACGGCGCTGCCCTGGGTCGTCAAGCTGACCTATACGCTGGACGGGCAGGAAATTTCACCCGACGAGCTGGGCGGCAAGAGCGGTGCCCTTGCCATCCGGCTGCAGGTGAGCCGTGACCCGGACTGCACCGGAGACTTTTTTGACAAATACGCCCTGCAGGTGACCATGAGTCTGGACACTGACCTTGCCCGAAACATTGAAGCCCCGGGGGCTACCGTGGCGAATGTGGGCAGCAAAAAGCAGCTGTCCTACATCCTGCTGCCGGGCGCGGACAGCGATGTGACCGTCACCGCCGACGTGACCGATTTTGTCATGGACGCCGTCTCGCTGAATGGCGTGCGGCTGAACCTGAACCTTGACCTCGGGGACGTGGACCTGACCGGCATGCTGGACCAGCTGCAGAACGGCTCGGTGCAGCTGGACGACGGTGCCAACGCCCTGGCGGACGGTATCGCACAGGTGCAGGCGGGCATTGATACCCTGAACGGCAATTCCGGTGCCTTGACCGGCGGTTCCGCGCAGGTGCGCACCGCCCTCACCCAGATGCAGACCGCGCTGAACGGCATCTCGGCTTCCACCGACGAGCTGAACACCCTGCTGGATGCATCCACCCAGATCAAAAACGGCATCGCCCAATTGGACGAGGGCGCGGCTCAGCTGGAACAGCAGGTGAGCTTTGACGCTTACAAAGCCATCCTCAAGGAGAACGGCCTCGACCTTGACGTGGTGAAGGACGGCAATGCCAAAGCCATTGCCCAGCTGGAACAGCTCTCCAAGCTGATGCCGCAGCTGAAAGATGTCATTCTGCTGCTGCAGGGCTCCACGGCCAACATCGACGCGATGCAGACCTACCTCGACACGGTCAACGGAGGCATTGCCCAGCTGCACGAGGGCAGCAGCACCCTGAACAGCAGCTACGGCGAATTTGACGCGGGCGTGCAGCAGCTGGCCGGTGTGCTCACCGGGATGCTGGGCAATCTCTCGGTGCTGACCGACGGTGTGAACCAGCTTGCCAGCCAGTATGCCCAGCTGGACGACGGCCTGAACGCCTACACCGATGGCGTGGCCCAGCTGAAAGCGGGCGTGGCGCAGCTGGCCGAGGGTGCGGCCCAGCTGACCGGCGGCACCGGCGAGCTGCGGGACAACGTCTCCGGCATCGACATGGGCGATGAGCTGGACAGCCTGCTGGCAAGCCTTTCCGGCAGCGGGGAAGCAGTGAGCTTCACTTCGGCGGAGAACACCGACGTGAGCGCGGTGCAGTTTGCGCTGCAGACTGTTGCCATCACCGCCCCGGAACCGGCCGCCGAGCCGGAAGCGGAGCCTGTGGTGCTCAACTTCTGGCAGAAGCTGCTCAAGTTGTTTGGACTGTATAAGGGATAATAAGCAAAAAGAAGCCGTGCACTGCACGGCTTCTTTTGTTATTCAAAATGATATTCCACCAGCTCACAATTCTTGATGCCTGCCATGGCGTACTCCTCGTTCGTCATGTCGTAGAAATAGGACTGCACCACCCGGGCGATGCCGTTGTGGGCCACCAGCAGGTAGGTCTTATCGGTGTCGGCCTTCAGCTCGTCCAGCAGGTTATAGATGCGCTGGGCCAGCTGCATCATGCTCTCGCCGCCGTCGTACCGGTCGGCAAAGTGGGTCTTGGAAACGCGGAACTCTCCGCCGTTGCGGGGCGTGCCCTCGTATTTGCCAAAGCACTGCTCCCGCAGGCGTGGCTCACACCGGGCGGGCAGGCCGGTGGCGTCCGCAATGGCCTTGGCGGTGTCGGCGGCGCGGGACAGGGGAGAGTACAAAATTTCGTCGATGTGCACCCCGCTGGCTTTCACTCTCTCGCCCAGTTGGCGCGCCTGCTGGCGGCCCCGCTCGGTGAGGGGGCTGTCGGTCATGCCGCAGATCTTGTTCTCCACGTTCCACACGGTCTCGCCGTGGCGGGTGAAATAAATTTTATGCATGGGCACTCCTTACTTGCTGTAGCCTGCTTCGATCTCCCGGATGCGGGTGTAGAAAAAGTCGTTGGCAGGGGTGGGCAGGCCGTATTTCTTAGCCCGCTGGCGCACTACGCCTGCGAACTCGTCCACTTCGGTCAGACGCTTTGCCAGCACATCCTGCCGCATACTGGGCATTCCCTCGGGGTTAAAGGTGGGCATCATGGCGTCGAGGAACTTCACGTCGTTGTCCGGCGGCAGGGGCACGCCCTCGAGGTTGGCAAGTTTTATCACTTCCTGCATGGCTTTGCGCATCATGTCCTGTGCTTCGCCGCTCTGGCGCAGGCCGCCGTAAGGCAGGTCGAAGGCAGCAGCGGCCTGGTTCAGGCCGTCGTTCACCATCAGCTTGTTCCACTGCTTATAAAGGATATCACTGCAGGGCTCGTTGGCAATGCCGCAGGCGTCCAGATAGGCGGCTACGGCCTGCACGCGGGGCGTCATTTCGCCGCTGCGCTCGCCAAACTGAATTTTGCCCGCCTGATTGAACACCAGCGTGCGCCCGGTGCGGGTGGCATCCATGCCGATGGCCACGCTCCACAGGGTGTGGCCGGGGTAGGCGGCTTCAATGTGCTCCTCGCTGGTGATGCCGTTCAGCACGCTGAGGATGACCGTATCCGGGCCCACGAAGTTTGCCATATCCTGGATGGCCTGCTCCAGCACGGTGGCCTTGACGGCGACGAGAAGCAGGTCCACCGGTTTGCCCTCGGCGGGGGTGACGTAGGAAAATTTGCATTCCTCGCCGTTGCACACCACCGGCTCGGCGGCGTAGCGGACAATGCGGCCTTCGTCGGCAATGACCTGCACGCCGGGCATTTTGCGCCCGAACAGGATGCCCAGGGCGCCCAGCCCGATCAGGGCAGAAGTTTCGATCTTTTTCATGTGTTCCTCCTGATTTATGCTTTTTTCAGCGTGCCGTCTGCGGCAAGGGCAACGGTGTCGCCCTCGTCGATGCCAAGGCGGGTGAGCTCCTTGTCCGGGTAGGGCAGGATGCGGGTGTTCCCGGCGGCATCGGCCAGCATGACATCGCACAGCACCGGCTGCCCGGCAGGCAGTTCTTCGCAGCCGTACATCTGCTCGTCGATGCGCAGAACGCGGTAGGTAGTCTCCATAGCAGCTAAACTCCCTTTTGGAAATACATCATTTTTATTATAAAGCCCGCCGCTGGGCGCGTCAACCGCATTCGGCTTGACAGCCGGCCGACGGAATTGATAAAATGGTTGTAATTTGGAAAATGGAGGATGCACATGAATATCACGGAACTGCGTTATCTGGTGGCCATCCGCAAGTGGGGCTCGGTGAGCGCGGCGGCAAAGCAGCTGTATGCGGCCCAGCCCAATGTGAGCAAGGCGCTCAAGAATCTGGAGGAAGAATACGGCATCCGTATCTTTGAGCGCTCCTCCACCGGCATGATCCCCACCGAACAGGGACGGCATTTTATCCGGCAGGCAGAGCGGGTGCTGGACGAGGTGGACCGGTTGGATCTGGATACCCGCAGTCGGCAGAGCAGCTGTGCGGAGCTGCGGGTGGTGCTGCCCCACGCCACCTATGCTTCCTACGCGACAGTGGATTTCCTGCAGCAGGCGGCGGAAAGCAAACAGCTGCGGGTGCACATCCGGGAGACCGGTGCCATGGAAGCGCTGGACTTCGTGCTGCGGCGGGGCTACCATCTGGCCCTGCTGCGCTACGCGGAGGAGGACGAGGATTACTACCACCGCTACTGCGACCGTCACGGCCTGCACCGGGAGCCGGTGATGGAATTTGAATACCGGCTGCTGACCAACCGCGAAGGCCCGCTGGCAAAGTGCGAAGTGACCGACATCACCCAGCTGAACAGCTATATGGAGGTCCTGCACGGTGATTTCCAGCTGCCCGGCGGCGAGGACAGCGGCCTGCGCTGGCACACGAACCCGAACCGCCGCATCCATGTCTACGAGCGGTGCAGCCAGTTCTCCATTCTGCAGAACCTGCCCAGCGCCTATATGTGGGCTTCGCCCATGCCCAGGCGTGCGCTGGAACAATACCATCTGGTGCTGAAAAAATGCCCTGCCCAGCGCCAGCGCATGAAGGATGTTCTGGTCTATCCGGACAGGGGGACCCTGCGCCCGGAGGAACAGACCTTTGTGCAGCTGCTGCATAAGCAGGCCGCCCTCACCGTGAAGTGAGCGGAAAAGCGGCCCTTCGGGGCTCTGCACTGGCAAAGAACTGGCAAAACATCCGCCTGCGAAAAAACGGAAAAAGCAAAGAAACTTCACCGCAGACCCGTGCGCCTTTGACACGCGGGTCTGCTTTTTTGCGCACGTTCGACTGAAAAATGCACGCAGAAGCGGCTAAAAATCTTTGCGGCCAGATGCTTTTTGATATGCCCCCATATCAGAACCATATTATCACTTTTATGAAAAATATGTTAACATGAAGGCAGAAAGTTGGCTGGGATAAATGGAAATTCTGGAGATTGTTTCTATTTGACTCCAGCAAAGAGAAAAAGGAGGTTTCTGGTATGATCAGTTTCTTACTCTGTCTGGCGATCCTGATCGTGGGCTACTTTGTCTATGGTAAGATCGTGGACAACACCTTCGGCCCGGACGACCGTGAAACGCCTGCTGTGCGCATCAATGACGGTGTGGATTACGTTGTGATGCCCCAGTGGAAGCTGTTCCTCGTTCAGCTGCTGAACATCGCCGGCCTTGGCCCCATTTTTGGTGCCATGCAGGGCGCATTGTGGGGCCCGGTGGTCTTTTTGTGGATCACCTTCGGCACCATCTTTGCGGGCGGCGTGCACGACTACTTCTCCGGCATGATGAGTGAGCGCAACGACGGTGCTTCCATCGCTGAGATCACCGGCAAATACTTAGGTCCTGTGATGCAGAACGTCATGCGCGTGTTCTCGGTGGTGCTGCTCATCATGGTGGGCACCGTGTTCGCGGTGGGCCCCGCCGGTCTGATCGTGGAGCTGTGCCATCAGAGCGGCGCTTCCGGCGTGCTCACCTCGCTGCTGTTCTGGCTCATCATCATTCTGGTGTACTACTTCATCGCGACCTTTATCTCCATCGACGCGGTCATCGGCAAGATCTACCCCATCTTCGGCATCTGCCTCATCATCATGGCCATCGGCGTCATCTTCGGCATCTTCACGAACCCCGACTACACTATCCCTGAGATCTGGGAGCACTTCGGCAGCATGCATCCGTCGGGCACCCCCATCTGGAGCTTCATGTTCATCACGGTGGCCTGCGGTGCGATCTCCGGCTTCCACTCCACCCAGTCGCCCCTGATGGCCCGCTGCATGAAAAGCGAGAAGCAGGGCCACTTCGTGTTCTACGGTGCCATGGTGTGTGAGGGCGTCATCGCTCTGATCTGGGCCGCAGCGGGCTGCAGCCTGTACACCGTGACCAACGGCAAGATGACCGGCCTGGCCGAAGCGCTGGCCATGGGTCAGTCCAAAGCCATTTACGACGTCTGCTCCAAGACCATGGGCGGCGTGGGCATCGCGCTGGCCATGATCGGCGTTGTGGTGTGCCCCATCACCTCCGGCGATACCGCCTTCCGTTCCGCCCGCCTGACCCTGGCCGACTGGTTCAAGATCGATCAGGACAGCTACGCGAACCGCCTGAAGCTCTGCATCCCCGTTCTGGGCGTGGGTGCCTTCCTGGGCATCGGCAACGCACTGGGCTTCATCAACTACACCGTGATCTGGCGCTACTTCAGCTGGACCAACCAGACCCTGGCCATGATCGTTCTGTGGGCGGCTTCCATGTATCTCTTTAAGGAAAAGAAGAACTACTGGATCACCGCTGTGCCCGCCACCTTCATGAGTGCTGTGTCTTCCACCTACTTCATTCTGGCTCCTGAATGTCTGGGCGGCCTGCTGAACAGCAAGACCGCCGAGGGCGCCACCATCTACAACACCGCAGTGGCATACCCCGTTGGCATCATCTTTGCCATTGCGATGCTGGCCATCTTCATCCACGCCACGAAGAAGGCGGCACAGAAAGCCTAAGATATATACAAACATATATACAATAATCTCCTGAACAAGGCGCTCTCCGCAAAAACAGCTTGGCGGAGGGCGCCTTGCGTTTTGCGGCATTTCGGGCAGAGAATCCACGATTGCAGGAGAAATTCAAAAACCTTTGAACAAATTGCACAAAAACGGACCAAAAAGTTTGGCAACGGCAACTTTGACGGTTCCCGGAAAAGGTCCTTTGCCCGCCGACTAAAGAAATTTGCCGAAAGGACGCCAAAAAATCTTTGCTGCCATTCCAAAACTGAATGAGGCTATATATTTTTTAATATGGGAACCATACCAGAAAAATATTAACACACTTATGAAAAAAGTGTTAACATGAAGCCAGAGATTGGTCAAAGCGGCGGCCAGGCACGCAAAATGCTGGCTGCGGCTGAAAATCAAAAAGGAGGTTTCTGGTATGATTAGTTTCTTACTCTGTCTGGCGCTCTTGATCATCGGCTACTTTGTCTATGGCAAGATCGTTGACAACACGTTCGGCCCGGACGACCGTGAAACGCCTGCTGTGCGCATCAACGATGGTGTTGACTACGTTGTGATGCCCCAGTGGAAGCTGTTCCTGGTCCAGCTGCTGAACATTGCAGGTCTGGGTCCCATCTTCGGTGCACTGCAGGGTGCTCTGTGGGGCCCCGTGGTGTTCCTGTGGATCACCTTCGGCACCATCTTTGCAGGTGGCGTGCATGACTACTTCTCCGGTATGATGAGCGAGCGCAACGACGGTGCTTCTATCGCTGAGGTCACCGGCCGTTACCTGGGCCCTGTGATGCAGAACATCATGCGTGTGTTCTCGGTGGTGCTGCTGATCATGGTCGGTACCGTGTTTGCAGTGGGCCCTGCCGGCCTGATCGTTACCCTGTGCAAGAACGGCGGTATGTCCGGTATGCTGACCACCACCCTGTTCTGGCTGATCATCATTCTGGTGTACTACTTCATCGCAACCTTTATCTCCATTGATGCCATCATCGGCAAGATCTACCCCGTGTTCGGCATCTGCCTGATCATCATGGCTGTGGGCGTTATCATTGGTATCTTCACCAACCCCGCTTACACCATCCCCGAACTGTGGTCGAACTTCCACAGCATGCATCCGTCGGGCACCCCGATCTGGAGCTTCATGTTCATCACCGTTGCCTGCGGTGCTATCTCCGGTTTCCACTCCACCCAGTCGCCTCTGATGGCTCGCTGCATGAAGAGTGAGAAGCAGGGCCACTTCGTGTTCTACGGTGCCATGGTCTGCGAGGGCGTCATCGCTCTGATCTGGGCTGCAGCAGGCTGCGCTCTGTACACCATCACCGACGGTAAGATGACCGGTCTGGCCGAGGCTCTGAGCGCCGGTCAGTCTGCCGCCATCTACGACGTCTGCCTCAAGACCATGGGCAATGTGGGCGTGGCTCTGGCCATGATCGGCGTGGTCATCTGCCCCATCACCTCTGGTGATACTGCCTTCCGTTCCGCTCGTCTGACCCTGGCCGACTGGTTCAAGATCGACCAGGACAGCTACGCAAACCGCCTGAAGCTGTGCATCCCCGTGCTGGGCGTTGGTTCTTTCCTGGGCATCGGCAACGCACTGGGCTTCATCAACTACACCGTGATCTGGCGCTACTTCAGCTGGACCAACCAGACCCTGGCAATGATCGTTCTGTGGGCTGCTTCCATGTACCTGTTCAAGGAGAAGAAGAACTACTGGATCACCGCTGTTCCCGCTACCTTTATGAGCGCTGTGTCCTGCACCTACTTCGTGCTGGCTCCCGAGTGCCTGGGCAAGATGATCAACACCTATGCAGACGGCAAGCTGGTGGCTTACAATACCGCCGTTGCTTACCCCATCGGCATCGTCTTTGCCATTGCAATGCTGGCCATCTTCATCTATGCCACCAAGAAGCACACCGCTTCTCAGA
>ENA-UOJF01000661-UOJF01000661.1-human-gut-metagenome-genome-assembly--contig:-P74-NODE-661-length-28681-cov-12.530706_pt1 | contig 28681 bp, 29 predicted proteins | sample MGYA00242344_ERZ723891 | MGnify/ENA metagenome assembly ERZ723891 | reverse complement strand
AGGAACTGATGAAGAACCAGCGAACTGAGCATCTGAGTGCATACGACCCATTGTATCTGTCATACCGTTAAGAGCAACAACAAGGCATCCTCGAAATCTATTTAATAAACTATAAATCAAACTTATATCTACAATGGATAAACTCCGTGTAAATAAATAAAAGAACTAATTATAAAAAAGGGCTGCATTATGGTCAAACTCCCAATGCAATTCCGTTTGTAAGAGAAATCCATGCTTGGATTGAGACCTTGGCTTTTTCTTAAGGAATAGCCATCATTATTATAAACAAAGATAGTAATTCTACCTTTAAATCATGTTGTTATTACAACAACGTTTTTATCTCTTAGGGCTTATAATATGGATATTTCCCTAAATAACTATGTTACTATGCCTACTATTGTTATTGTCTATCTAAGGTCATATATAAGTTGAAAAATTTATCATTAGTACTACCATATTCGATTAATCGGTATTGAGTCTGTACAAAGTTTTTATTAGCTAACTCTAAATTTATGGTAATATTACCATCAGTTGTTGAATAGTAATTGTTAGATGTACGTTGCAGGATTATTTTAGAAGTGCTAGGCTTATCAGACAATACTAACTCAACTTTTTCTGTAAGAACAGTGAGGTGAACTTCTCGATTAAGAAACTCATTGATAGTTTCTTGTTTCTCTTGTTCAGACAGGTTATTATCTTTAAATGTGACCTCAGAGATTAGATATGTACCAGAAGTATCATTACATGAAGATAATAACAGTATCATTAATCCAAATAGATAAAATATTTTCATGTTATAGCTGTTTTATTTTAACCTACTAAGCAGTAACCTACCAAAACTCCAATAAGGACTATTACTAAAATGAGTAATCCTAACCTAATATCATTTGCATCCATAATTATATAAGACTTTCAGCTTGTTTAAGACACATTTCAAGAAATCCAACTAATGTTGTAGAATCTACTTTATCGCCTTTAAGTCTGTAAACAGCTACTCTGGCAGAACTGTGTTGATTCAACAAGTCTTTAATTCTATCCAAATCCCTGCGGACTAGCTTTGTTAATTCTTTGGATTGTGTGGTATGCCTCATTCCGTTCAATTCTATCATAGGAGCTAAAGCATTCATATTTCTCTCTATCTGAGTAATAAGAGAATTAATTTCATTTACAGCATTGATTCCACTAAATAAACCCATAGTATGTAATAATTAGTGCTTACCTGTTCCCTTGAATAAGCAATAAATAAAAAGGTGTGGGAACACTATTAATTTTACCCTACATTCAGGTCTTCGCATTACCTCTAGCATGGATAAAACAATAGCCCCACACCAAACGGTATATAGAAACCTTACAAACATAAGGTAGGTATATATCAAGCGTGGGTGCTATTGCTATCATCTTCATGCTAGTTTTCAAAGTTGCGAAGTTTGAATGTAGAAGATAATTTCAATAACACCTTTCGTTAATTATGTCCTTTCAGTTTGCTAACACTATAACTCACTGAAATTGTTGCAAAGTTAGCGAAAGGTTTTAAATAAGTCTATACGATGTGAGGATAAATAGTAAATCTTCCGCTATCAAACATTATTCATCTTTATTCCAACATATCTTTGGCTATTTACAAACAGCTATCTCCGGTATAGATTATAAGACTTGAGGTGATTCTAAAGTCTAAAAACTTATGGAATTGACTTACTTCTATAAGGCTGAAATGCCAAGCCTAAAAAATCAGACCTGAGATATATCTAAGCTCTATATCTCATGGATTGGGGACAGAACCATTTAGATCACCATAAAGATGAATCTTAATAATCCTGTCCCAATCATCAGAAGCTCAAACAATCATAAGTCTGTAAGATTTCTTCCTGTCGTAATCCCAAGTATCTTTTAGTAATGGCAACAGAGCTATGATTGAACAGTTCCATTAGCTTTACTAAAGCAAGCTCGGCATTGTCGCTGTTCATGTTATAAACCTGCCTGCCAAAAGTCTTTCTAAGTGAATGGCAAGAAAAGTTCTTAATCTTTAGCCTGTACTTCTTCTTTACCTCTTTAAGAATGATATTGATTCTCTGAACCGTGAAGATAGTGCCTTTCTGACTTATTAAGACAGGTGCATTTATTCCAACTGGCTTTATATGCTCGTAACATTCTTTGATATGTTCTTGTAAATGCGGATTTAGCCTTATAGTTCTTACTTTACCAGTCTTTTTCTCAATTACCGTAAATTCATCAGTGTTTAATATATGTTTCCACCTTAGAGATAGAATATCAGATATTCTTAATCCTGTGAAACAACCTAAAGCTATAAGAAGTGAGATTTTATAATTCTCGTCTTTGGCTAACTTTCTTATGAGGTTCATTGCATCAGACCATATAAGGTAGTCCGCCGTTGTGCTTGAATATTTGAGTGACATAATGTTCTGTTTTATAATAAAATGAATAAAAGTGAATATAAATTCTGAGTTGGATTTACTAACTTATTGATTTATAACGAAACATTCACTAATAGTAGAAGTGAATATGATAAGGACACCCAACTTGAAAATTGAGTGCCCTTCACCTTATTATAATAGCCCCTCATCAGCGAAGCTGTAATATCCTGCATCTGAAATGATGAGGTGGTCTAAAACTTTTATCCTCATAAGTTGGGCTGCATCCTTGACCTGCTTAGTAATTTCCATATCCTGTTTGCTTGGTTTCAGATTACCGCTTGGATAGTTATGTGCAAGAATGATGGCTACTGAATTAGTAAGTAACGCTGCTTGTAGAATTACTCTGACATCAGCACAGGTTTCAGTGATTCCTCCTTCTGAAATTAGAGTATATCCTAAAATTTGATTGGCTTGATTCAGGAACAGGACTTTGAAATATTCTTTGTAGCAGATTGTACCCTCTCTATATGTAGACAGCAAATATCTGTAAACATCCTCAGAATAGGTTGCTTTATGCACACTTTTGAATTTGGGCTTATAGGACAGCTCCACTTCACCTATAGTATAATCTATATTCATAATATGTGATATTTTACAAGTTGGAAAAAATAAAGAAAGGACAACTAAGTAGCCGCCCTTTCCTCTATCAATCAACAATCCACTCAGCCCAAGAACCAAGCGTATTCACTATCTCCTAATTTCGCACGTTGGATGCCTTGTACAAACTCTGTACAGTTAAGATTCCTCTCTAAGAAGTTATCTATGTAACTTGACTTCACACTACCATTAAGCAAATTGAGCATTTGCCAACCTGTAATGCTGTCTCCTGTACTCTTGAAATTTACATCAGAAACGAATGCTCTGCAAGCCGCATTAATCTGACTGTCTCCTAATAATAAACGAGGTAAGCGTTTCTGTTGGTTGGGTGTAAGAGCTTGATATAACCTCATCCTGCCTATTATTTGACAGAACTCACTTGTGGAGATTAACATCTGCCCTAATGTCCTTAGTAGGTGCAAATCTTTAGATGGGTTGTAGGCATGGAACAGATTCAACGCAGCTGCATATAGTTCCTGTACGTTTAGGACTTCTATCTTATCCTGTAAGCCATCAGTTGTAAGCATTAAATTTGAGCACACACGATTACGAAATCCTATGAAAATTTTAAATTTCTCCACAGATTTCTTACTATATAGGTTAATCTCGTTATATGCCCTTACTCCACCAATGGATAAAGCCAGACGATTACCATATTCATCATGTACAATGGATGGAATTTCAAAGCAAAAGCACATTCTCTGATAGAATAAAGTTTTCTCTTCATCTGTCAGTTCAGAAGCTTTCTTACCTAAAGCACTTGGGATTCTTCCATTAATGGGATGTGAAATTCTAATCTCTGGTATATCAAACTGTTCCCCATGAAAGTAATCTTTAGCTGCATCTACTACTACACCTATAAAGGACTGATGACTGATTGTTTCTTCCATTGATGCAAAACTTGGAATGATGCAGTCTTGTTGTAGGTGCTGCAAGGTTACCTTCTGTGTATTGGCTTCAATGAAATGGTTCACTCTCTTGGGTGCGCTTGTTTCTTCCACAATAATAGCATCTTCTACAAATTCACCCATGTTTAATGATTCTTTACGCTGTGCCATAGCTGGCATAATTACTAAATCTCTCATAATGAAATTGAATTAAATGGTTATTGATTGAATGGATTTAATAGGAACAAACCTAAAACACAAGTGAATTTCTTCGCTTGTATCTTAGGCTGTCCTATGTCTTTCCCTAAAGATTCTTTCAAAGGAAATGAGGAGCATTAGTAAATTATTGGTAGGCTGTGGCAATAGTGCATCGTGCCTGTTCTTGAATTAATAAGAATGCTTATTTCAGTCAGCTATCAGACTGCATCATTAAAGCATTCTTTTTTATTTTAGAGCTATGAGGGGGCGTTTATGTGGATAGAAGTGTCTCGTGTATAACTCTTTAGAATTAGAAACACTGCCAATGCTACGCTTATTGATGATTGCTTGGCTGATTCATAGGTATAAATCTGGAAGTTCCTCCTTGTCCTTTACCTCCTGCTTCCTACCTACCAATCCACTTGATAATGATTTCATAAGAGCGTGCATATTTTTAACTCCCTCAAAGTTATTCTCCTTGTACTTCTTATAAATCATGCACTCTCTTGAAATGGGGTTTCCTCTGCTCTCGTTAAATGCTATCATGTGTTCAAAGACTGCTTTCACTTCCTCCACATATTTATCTTTGGGTAGGTCTATTATAAGACCTTTGGCTTTTAAAATGATTGAATCTCCAACTTCATCCAATAAGTCCATATCCCTTAGTTGCTCTATATAGTTGGAGATAGTACCATGTCCCATGTGAATTAGTTCTTTCAGTTTTCTAACAGATAAGGTAATAGTATGGCTGTGGGGAGCTGCTACACAGAACAGTTTAAGGATGAATCCTCTGAGTTTTAAATCCAAAGTATTGTTATATGAATCGTAGAACTCTCTGTCAATTCTTCTGTAATGCCCAAAGCTGACTGGAGAGAATATATAATCAGTCCAAGTCCTGTCATTCCTGCCACTGTCCTTATTCTGTATGGCAACTTCCCCTGTGGCTCTTAACTTATCATTGAATGTTTTGGAATTCTTACCACCATTATAGTTGGCAGGTTTATCACCAACGAATGATGTAAGTTGGTCTATCGTGGTGTCAGTAGTCAATGTATATTTGTCTGCTGTCAGTAGTAACACGTATGTCCTGTAAACATCAGCACAACCCAATTTCTGAATCAGATTATTGCTCATTACTGTATATTTCTTGAATGGTAGCTCCATAAGGCAATCGCTCAATATGTTTAATTAAAATAATTTGGTTGGTCTTTAATAAGAATCTCATTTTAGAGGAACTGAACCTGTTGGATTTTCTAAGTTCGCTCAGCTTGTCATAAGAATTGTTGTTATAAATCCACATATCATTGATTTTAGTCACTCCCAGCTTACAGATTACCTGTGCGGTGTCCTTTAGGACATTGCATGGGTCTTATTGGATTGTAGTGTAGGAGTGTAGAGATGGGGTGTTTAGGCACGGGGTAAAAAGTGAATAAGCACACCTCCCCAATTTAACAATATGAATCTCTCTGCTTCAAATTTTATCTTGTCAGTAAGCCAACTTCTGCAATGAGATATAACAGGTAGTAACCTTTCCATTTTTCTTTCTCCTTGTCTTTAGGTAGTTATTAATATTAGCCCACAATCCAATATGAACTCTGTTATCTTTTACTCCTTGTTTAAGAGCCTTAGCCCTTATCTGTTCATAAGTAAGTTCTTCCATTTTAGATATTCTGAATAGTTTGTAGTCCGCTCATCTGTATGGTGGGATTATCTACTTGTAGTACTGTAAAGATAATAATTCCATGAGTGGGGAACTAATGATAAGACCACACATTTAAGATTCAGACTTTAGACCATCCTGAATGTCTAAGAACTTGGGGAGAGCAAGCCCACCTGTCACATGGGCTTTATTGTTGGTGACTTATGCAGCCTGTTCTTCTTTAATTACTCCATGATTCTTTAGATATTGAGTGAGTATCTCATAATGAATGATATTCACATGGTCTGACTTTACTTCATTAATTATTTTAATGCTGTTCTCATTTAATGTCTTTATGGTATTTAGAGTTTCATCCAACCCAATCTTCTTGTCTCCTCCATTCGGTGCGAGATTGGCAAGCTGGGTAATTGCATCAATCATGTAGCGGTGTCTGATAGTGTCCTTAGAAATCTTCATGTCGCTTAAAGTCTTGATGATTGTATCTCCTACTGTCAAGTCATATTCTTCAAGTTTGGCTTCATAAACTCCCTGCATGGCACTGTTCCAGACTTTTAGACTTAGTGTCTTACCCAAATTATAGTATTTGGTGACTACACTGGTGTTCGCTTTCAATTCCAATGCCTTTTGGAACACTCTGTTAAAGAACTCCTGCTGTGTAGCTAATGCCGCATTACCTGCCTTCTCCAATCCGTTAAAGCCACGACTTAACACGTTGTTTACCCCTCTATATTTGCCAAACTCCTGTAAAGAATCAAACTTTTTAATTCTCACATTCTCTATGGTCAGTTTGGTGTCGTCCTTGACTATGGCATTAAGGTTATGTTCATGGTAGCTTGCCCATTGCCAATATCCGTTTGCTTTATCAACAGGTACGTAAACATTGGGAGTGCCTTTAGGTATGATATTTCCATTAAGGTCTTTCAGTTCAATGTCCGCATCGTAAAACAGGGCGGCTTCTGTGATATAAAGAGGAACTTTCTCCAAGTCCTTGTTGGTTATCAATTCCTTGCCACATTCGACGTTTACCTTACTTACTGCCATGCTATAAACAGATGTGGCGATAATGATTTCCTTTTGCTCTTTAGTGAAGATTACCTGTTCGGCTGTGTTGGTAACTTCATTCCAAACTTCTATTTTAGTGGTTGGAAGTTCCACTTTTTTAAGTGCTTCAAGGTATGCAGTTTCAGCTTTACCAACATTAACTTGTGCAGATTTCTTAATATTGGCTTCTGCATCCTTGTTGGCTTCAAGCACGCTCTTGGCTTTCATCAAATTCTGATGGGCTTCTTCTACTGCCTGCATCTTAACCTCTTCTGATGTCATTTTTACTTCTTCCATGTTCTCATTTTGATTTAAAGATTTAGCTTCGTTATTAACATTCTCTACTTTTACATTTACTGATTCATTCATAATTCTAATCATTTAAGTTGTTATTACTAATTCAGTGTAACCCTCAAACCTATGTACACTTGGCTTTCTGATTACGCTGCAAAACTACTTGCTTCTGGGCTGATTAAAAGAGAGAAATTAATGAGTGGTTTTACTTCCCCTCTTAATTGGTAGCTCGTCCGTTATCGTTTTGACGCTGCAAAGATGGGATATAATGGTAGGATTAAAAGAGAGAAAAAAAGTCCTGCTTTCATGTACTCTCTTAATGGTATGAAGCAGGACTGTATTAATTATCAGAAGTTTATTAGAAGTATATGCTATTCGCTGTATCAATTCTTTTGTCTTTATATTGCTTGATATAGCCTTTTAAGGTAAATTCATCTTCTGAGAAATTCTTATTAGTGGACAGCTTGGTGAGGTGGATAAGCCTTGATATGAGTAATGTTTTACTAAGTGATATGGCATTTCCTTTCTTTTGTCTGACATTAAACTGTTTGTTATATGGCTCTAAATTGAAAAAGTCATTGAACATCTTATAGAACAGCCATATCTGAATGGATTCCTTTTCTTCTGCATGGGTACTTATGCTGACTTGTTGGCTCTGCATCCAAGGGTGTTCCTCTATCTCTTTTAGGTTGTTGGCAATGAAAGTAGCCAAGTAACCTATTGCATTGGCATTGTCAATTACTATCTGATGCTTGCCTTCAATCTTTACAGAGACGGTAATAGGCTTTTTAAAACTTATTCCAAATTGGTTAATCTCCTTATGGTTGTCAACTATGGCTTTGGCGAATTTGGTGAGCTGTTCTATTCCTATGCCTGTTGCTTTCATCCCATCCAAACAAGTACCACAAGTATAGTCAAAGATAAACAGGAGCAGAAACCAAAATTTGTCTATATCAACCCCTAAACCTTTCAAAGTATTTTGTATATCCTCATTGGTTATATAATCTTCGTATGTGAAGTTACCATATAGTTTATTCAGATTATATCTTCTTATAAATATAGGTAAGGCGATAGTACCACAGATATATTGTTCTCCTGTAGATGGGTCTATGTCTACGTCTGGAACAAATTTGACTGCTATGGCTTCCATGTATTCCAAACGAGTATCAATATTTATATAGTCTTCCTTTAGCTTTTCCATGATGTTTTAGTTTGGAGCAAAATTAAAAAAGAAAATCCCACTCACAATAACCACAAGTGGGATAATCGTAATTTGTAAGGTTTAGTAGTTGGAATCTCCAGTAAATGTATCCATGAGCTTATCCATCTGCTCTCCTATGCACTTATCTATTAGTTTGGCATAATGGGTAGTCATTCTGGTATTAGTATGACCAAGCATTTTAGAAACGACTTCCAGTGAGATATTATTAGCTAAAGTAACAGTACTAGCGAATGTGTGACGGCTTGTGTGAAATGTGATTCGCTTCTTAATGCCACATAAAATAGCTATATCCTTTAGGTATTTGTTTATATCCGCAGGGTCTTGGATAGGAAGTAATTTTTCTCCACCTTTGTATTTATCCAATATCAGTTTGGCAATAGGGAGTAGAGGAATGCGTGATAGAACTCCTGTCTTAACTCTACGTTTCTTAATCCAAATTCTACCTGTATTGTCCTTTTCAAAATGTTCTGGTGCTAAGGTTTTGATGTCAATGTAGCTCAGTCCTGTGAAACATCCAAAGAGAAACATGTCTTTTGCTCGTTCTAGTCTGGGCAATGGAGTATCAAAGTTGATAATCTTTCTCAATTCTTCTTCATCCAAGAAATCTATCTCCACAGGTTCACGCTCTATCTTATAAGTAATGAACGGATTGGTAGTCATGTATGAGTTAGCTACTGCTAGGTTAATTATCTTTTTAAGTAGCTTTAAGTGTTTGGTAGATGAATTTTGAGCCATCCCCTTATCTATTCTCAGGAATGAATGAAAAGACTGAATAAAATTCAAATTCAGTTCACGTAGGTATAAATCTTCTCGTTTGTATTTCTGTTGAACAAACTCTTTGAGTAGTCTTACCGTATAAACGGAAATCCAAAAGGTTGCTTTAGAAACTCCGTTACCAACCAGCTTTTCCTGTTCTCTGTTATGCTCTGCAAAGACTTCAAACAGACTTTTTTCGTTCAATGCTTCTACTTTGTCTGTAACAGCTTCTTTTAGTAGCTCTGCTGTAATTAGGTAGCCCATTTGAAGTAGCTCAATTTCTTTCTGGTATATTTTGTTTCTTAGCTGTGTAAGATAGCTATTTACTAATTGAGCTTCTTCACTCTTACCTTTTACTAACTGTTTTTCCCTATTCCAGTCTGTTGAACGTGCATATTTGCCTGTACTGAAATAGATTCTTTTTCCGTTAGTGGAGATAGAAACTTCAATAGGTGATAAACCTTTCTTGTTTTGCTTACTTTCTCTCAATGAGAAGTAAACCATCGTACAATGTTTTTCCATATTAAAATGATTGTAAAATGAAGTATATCTCATTGTACCATAGCTGATTATATAATTTTTTGCAGCCCATTTTCGAAAATGGCAAATTGGGCTGCAAATGGGCTGCAAAAATCACTTTTATTGAGCCTAACAAGTGATAATTGACTTGCTTTATGCTGAACAGCAATAGCCTTTGGAGAAACTAGATTTTAGGTTATCATAGCCTTATTTTTCTTCTTACTTAATAAGACATGATAACCAACGATGAGGCTATTAGAGCATTCATAAATATAAATTACACCAAACAAAAAAACTCCTGCAATCATAACGATTACAGGAGTTTATATATTAGTAATAACTTATATTACTTCTTCATTGCTTCTTCTACAGCAACGGCTACTGCTACTGTAGCACCTACCATCGGGTTGTTACCCATTCCTAAGAAGCCCATCATTTCTACGTGTGCAGGAACTGAAGAAGAACCGGCAAACTGAGCGTCTGAGTGCATACGACCCATTGTATCTGTCATACCATAAGATGCAGGACCAGCAGCCATGTTATCCGGGTGTAAAGTACGACCTGTACCACCACCTGAAGCTACTGAGAAGTAAGGCTTACCAGCCAATACACGTTCTTTCTTGTAAGTACCTGCTACCGGGTGCTGGAAACGAGTCGGGTTTGTAGAGTTACCTGTGATAGAAACATCAACGTCTTCTTTCCACATGATAGCTACACCTTCACGAACATCGTCAGCTCCATAGCATTTTACTTTTGAACGCAAACCAGTTGAATAAGGAATTTCTTCAACTACGTTTACTTCGCCAGTCATATAGTCGAACTGAGTCTGAACATAAGTAAAGCCATTGATACGAGAAATGATCTTAGCAGCATCTTTTCCCAGACCATTCAAGATAACGCGTAACGGAGTCTTACGTACTTTGTTAGCCATTTCTGCGATCTTGATAGCACCTTCAGCTGCAGCGAATGATTCGTGACCTGCCAAGAATGCGAAACATTTTGTTTCTTCGCGCAACAGACGAGCTGCCAAATTACCGTGACCTAAACCAACTTTACGGTCATCAGCTACAGAACCCTTAATACAGAATGCCTGCAAACCGATACCGATTGCTTCAGCAGCATCAGCAGCGCTTGTGCATCCTTTCTTGATAGCGATAGCTGCACCAACTACATAAGCCCAACATGCATTTTCGAAGCAGATAGGCTGAGTTTCTTTACACATTGTATATGGGTCAAGACCTTTAGCTGCGCAAATTTCTTTTGCGTCTTCGATGCCATTGATACCGTATTCTTTCAAAACCGCATTGATATGATCGATTCTGCGGTCGTAACTTTCAAATAAAGCCATATTGTTTTACTTTTTAAAATTCTTGTTTACGAAAAATAATGAAATCAGAAAATTGAAAACAAGCACGCCGCCACAACAAGCTACAAAGAAGGCCAACCAAGGTCTCTCACCTTTCAAGACGAAATAGGCAATCGTGAAACCTACGGCCGTCAGTATAATCAGCCCGATGAGGATACGTGTTAATGTTTTCTTATTCATTACGAGGATCGATATATTTTACGGCATCTTTGAAGCGGCCATAAGAACCTTTTGCTTTTTCCAAAGCTTCATTGGCATCCATGCCTTTCTTAACCATATCCATGAATTTTCCCAGGTGTACGAATTCGTAACCGATTACTTCGTCGTTAGCATCCAAAGCCATACGAGTACAATAACCTTCAGCCATTTCCAGGTAACGAGTTCCTTTTGCCAATGTTCCGAACATAGTACCAACCTGGCTGCGCAAACCTTTTCCTAAGTCTTCCAACGATGCACCGATTACCAAACCGCCTTCTGAGAATGCAGATTGTGTACGACCGTAAACGATCTGTAAGAACAATTCACGCATTGCTGTATTGATTGCATCACAAACCAAGTCTGTATTCAAAGCTTCCAACAATGTCTTACCCGGCAGAATTTCTGATGCCATGGCAGCAGAGTGAGTCATACCTGAGCAACCGATTGTTTCAACCAAAGCTTCCTGAATGATTCCTTCTTTGATGTTCAGAGTCAGTTTACATGCACCCTGCTTTGGAGCACACCAACCGATACCGTGAGTCAAACCTGAAATGTCTGAGATCTGAGTTGCTCTAACCCATTTTCCTTCTTCTGGAATCGGAGCGCAAGGGTGATTAGCGCCCTTTTTAACAACACACATGTGTTGAACTTCTTGTGAATAAATCATAATCGCTAATTTATTATATTAATGATAATAAAAACTTTATATCGCTCTTCTTTTTTTAGACCATGCAAATATAAGGCTTTTTCTTTTTTCATGCAATAGCGTAGAAAAGTTTGCTTTGCAGAATAAATTTTCTTCACACAAGGTATTTTCTGAAACAGATTATATATAAATGTAATACTCACTACTTATTCTTTAGTTCACGGCGCGGATTACTTAGTTCACGTCGTGAATTACTTAGTTCACACCGTGGATTACTTAGTTCACGCCGTGAACTAAAGAATTGTCTACCGGATCTGCAAGAATTTCCTGCCGCAAACAGACAAATAACCGCCTGTTTTTACACAAATTTGTCCGCCGCAGGCTGTTTCTTTTCCAAAGTTTTTGTAGGTTTGTCTCCGCTTAATAAGAATTGAATCATGAAAAATAAGATATTAAAGCCCATTATGTTTGTCGGAACCTGCTCTGACGCCGGTAAAAGTGTGATTAACGCTGCCTTCTGCCGTATCTTCAAACAAGATGGTTACTCTCCTGCCCCTTTTAAAGCGCAGAACATGTCGCTCAATTCGTTCTCAACTCCCGAAGGAGGCGAAATGGGACGGGCTCAGGTTGTACAGGCCGAAGCCTGCGGAATAAAGCCGCACACCGACATGAACCCGGTGCTGCTGAAACCTACCAGCGACAAAGGTTCGCAGGTGATTCTGAACGGTCGCCCGATCGGAAACATGTCGGCTCGGGATTATTTCGGCATGAAACAGCAAAAAGAAGACTTGTTCAAAGAAGCCCAGGCTGCTTTCGAACGGTTGAAAAGCCGCTACAACCCGATTGTACTGGAAGGAGCCGGAAGCATCTCGGAAGTGAATCTGCGCGACCGCGATATCACCAACATGCGAATGGCCATGTATGCGCAGGCCGATACCTATCTGGTGGCCGATATAGACCGTGGCGGCGTGTTTGCCTCTGTCTACGGAAGCATTGCCTTGCTCCGACCGGAAGAAAAGAAACTGATAAAGGGCATCCTCATCAATAAGTTCAGAGGAGATGTTTCCTTATTTGACGAGGGACGGAAAATCATTCAGGAACTGACCGGGATTCCCGTTGTGGGTATTATCCCTTATTTCCAGAATATCAAGATAGAAGAAGAAGACTCGGTCGTACTCGAGACAAAGAACAATACTTATCAGAACGGGAAAATCAACGTGGCCATCATCCTGCTCAAACGGATGTCGAACTTTACCGACTTCGATGTGCTGGAAATGGACAACCGCTTTAATGCGTATTATACGAATAATGTAGAGGAAATAGAGAAAGCGGATATCATCTTGCTTCCCGGTACCAAAAACACCCTGGCCGACCTGCAAAGTATCCGGGCCAACGGAGCCGCCGACGCCATCGTCAGAGCTTATAAGAACGGGAAAAAGGTAATCGGCATCTGCGGCGGGTATCAGATGATGGGCGCACGCCTGGAAGACCCGGAAGGAATGGAAGGAAGCCTGAAAGCTGTTCCCGGACTCGGACTGCTGCCACAGGTAACCACCATTGAACAGGAAAAGGTAACCAAGCAAAGCCACTTTGCCTTCCTGCAGGAAATGAAAGGGAAACAGCCGCTTCTGTCGTGTAAAGGATATGAAATCCACATGGGAAAAACCGAGACTATCGGCGATGCGCCGGCACGACCTGTTGCATTATTGGAAGACGGCCGCCTGGATGGTTATTACCTGAACGACCATTGCTGGGGAAGTTATCTGCACGGCATCTTAGATAATCCAGAAGTGTTAGACAGCCTGGCAGCGGGTTTCGATACGGCAAAGGCTTCTTCATCGTTTGATTACGCCCGTTTCAAGGAAGAACAATATGACAAACTGGCCGACTGGGTGCGCAGCCATACGGACTTAGACTATATTTACCGCATGGCCGGAACTACAGAAGCCGATTGACGGGATAGACTTTCTCGAGCGATACGCATACATGAGCACCCAGCTGCGCCAGGTAAAGCAGCAGGTACTTCTTGCGGATGCGGCGGATTTTTCCGGAAACATGCTTCATCACGCCACAGACAATCTCAGCCTCTTCACCTTCCACCAGCGGGTGATTGGCTGCTTCTTCCAAGAAAGCACGAATGGTATCCAGCTCTTTTTCACGGACAACTGCAGGCTTACCATTATAATATACGATACGTGAAACGCCGGGAATGCGCAACAAGTTGTACAGATCAGCTTCTCGGCTTTTCACAAATATATAGGAAGGAAACAAAGGCATCTCCACAATCTTCACCCGGTCAGACCAGGCTCGAGGAGACTTGTGCAAAGGAAGCCAGCAAATCACACCCATTCCGCGGATCCGATTTTCCACCTGCTTCTCAGCCCGCGGAGCCGTATACAAAACATACCATTTCAGATTGTCTACTTCTATTTGCTGCATTTCTTTTCTTTTTCTTTCTTCCCCAGTACAAAGGTAACATTCCGATTCTAATAACCGGCTTTTCATCCGACGAAAAACATCGTTATTCCGAAAAGAAAAGAGAAATTCACGATTTTATGACAAATCCATATCAAAGTAGAATTATTTTTTGTAACATTGCAACGTAATAAACACTTTTTACTATTACCATGAACAGACGAAACTTTTTACAGAAAACAGCCTTATCGGCTGTAGGCCTTGGCTTAGGGCCTATTATCGGTTCATCCTACTCATCTATATACGGAGCAGCAGCTCCCAGCAATAAGGTAAAAGTAGCTCTTATTGGCTGCAGAAGCATGGGATTTGCAGACTTAAGTACTTTTCTTCAATATCCGGAAGTGGAATGTGTTGCCCTCTGTGACGTAGATGACGAGTGGTTGCAGAAAAGAGCCGCCGACGTTGAGAAGAAAACAGGAAAGAAAGTTCCCAATCTTTATAAAGACTGGCGCAAAGTAATTGACAATAAGGATGTAGACCTTGTAATTGTCGGAACTCCCGACCACTGGCACTGCCTGCCGACCATTGAAGCCTGCCAGGCAGGAAAAGATGTCTACGTTGAGAAACCGCTTGCCAATACCATCGAAGAATGTGATCTGATGGTCAAGGCTGCCCGCAAATACAACCGCATCGTACAAGTCGGCCAGTGGCAACGCAGCGATCCTCATTGGGACGAAGCAGCCAACTTTATGAAACAAGGTGGCATCGGACGCATCCGGACAGTGAAAGTATGGGCGTATCAAGACGGGAAACCGACTTTGCCTGTCAAACCAGATTGCCCGCCTCCTGCCGGCGTAGATTACGACATGTGGCTTGGTCCGGCGCCCAAGCGGCCATTTAATCCGTATCGCTTTCACTATAACTTCCGCTTTTTCTGGGATTATGCCGGCGGACTGATGTCTGACTGGGGCGTACATTTACTAGATTATGCGTTGGAAGGAATGAATGCCGATCTGCCCAGTCACGTGTACGGCAGCGGAGGCAAGTTCGCTTATCCCAATGATGCCATGGAAACGCCCGACACACTGATGGCAACCTATTCATATAAGGAATTCAACATTATCTGGGATCATGCCTGTGGTATCAATCACGGCTTATATGACCGGCGTGAAGGACTGGCTTTCTATGGAGAAAACGGCACACTCGTGCTTGACCGCGCCGGATGGGAAGTTATCCCTGTTGTCGTAGGAAAAGATGCACGCATGGAAGCCGTTCCTTTCAAGAAAGGAGAAGGGAAAGGTTTATACAACCACGTCGGCAACATGCTGTCTTGTATAAAAAGCCGGGAGCTTCCACACGCTGATATCGCCATTGGTGCCCGCGTAGCCAAGATGGCTCACCTGGCCAACATTTCCTGCCGCGTCGGCCGGGAAGTCAGATGGGACGACGAAAAGCACCTTTTTATCAACGACGAAGAAGCAACGGCTTTGTCGAAAGCTCATTACAGAGCACCGTGGAAATTACCTGAACTATAAAATATATAAATAATCACATACATGGAATACTGGCAAAAAGACATCGAGACGATGGGACGCGAACAGCTGCAAGAACTTCAGCTGAAGCGTCTGAAAGAGACCGTAAAACTTGCGGTCAATTCTCCATTTTATAAAGAAGTATTTGAGAAGAACGGACTAACCCCCAACTCTATCCAGACATTGGATGATCTGCAGAAAATTCCTTTTACCACCAAGAACGATCTGCGTACACATTATCCATTCGGCATGGCCGCCATACCTATTCAGAAATGTGTCCGCATCCATTCATCCAGTGGTACTACCGGAAATCCGACAGTGGTACTGCATTCTGCCCGAGATCTGGATCAATGGGCCAATCAGGTAGCCCGTTGTATGTACATGGTCGGTCTTCGGGATACAGATGTTTTCCAGAACACTTCCGGCTACGGTATGTTTACAGGCGGACTGGGATTCCAGTACGGAGCCGAACGACTGGGCGCCCTGACAGTTCCGGCGGCAGCAGGAAACACCAAACGACAGATCAAGTTCATTACCGACTTCGGGACAACTTGCCTGCACATCATTCCGAGCTATGCAACCCGCCTGGCTGAAGTGATGTATGAAATGGGCATTGATCCGCGCCGGGATACCAAACTTCATACGGTATGTATCGGAGCCGAGCCGCACTCTGAAGAACAGCGGAAACGCATCGAACAGTTATTGGGCGTCAAAGCCTACAACTGTTTTGGTATGTCGGAAATGAATGGTCCGGGTGTGGCCTTCGAATGTCCGGAACAAAACGGTCTTCATATCTGGGAAGATTATGTCATCCCCGAAATCATTAACCCGACTACGCTTGAACCCGTTCCGGAAGGCGAAATCGGAGAACTGGTATTGACTACAATTAACCGCGAGGCAATGCCGCTGTTGCGTTACCGCACACGAGACCTGACCCGTTTTATTCCGGGCGAATGTCCTTGTGGCAGAACACACCGCCGCCTGGCTCGCTTCGTAGGCAGAAGTGATGATATGATCATTCTGAAAGGAGTCAATATCTTCCCGATCCAGATCGAAAAGATTCTGATGAACTTCAAGGAACTGGGAAGCAATTACCTGATCACAATCGAAACAGTGGGTTACAACGATGAAATGCTGATTGAAGTTGAACTGAGTGACTTGTTTACGGATGATTACAGCGCATTGGAGCGTTTGGCAAAAGAAGTAACCCGCCAGCTGAAGGATGAACTGCTGCTGACACCACGTGTCAGACTGGTTGGAAAAGGTTCACTGCCTGCACCTGAAGGCGGAAAAGCCGTCAGAGTAAAAGATTTGAGAAAATTGTGCTAACTCATTATTTGTTAAACTTTAAATAATATCCGTTATGACAGTCAATCAAATATCAATCTTTCTGGAGAACAAATACGGCAAGTTGTCTGAAATACTGATGTTACTGGCCGAAGCCAAGATCCGGATTATTGCTGCTACCGTAGCTGATACCTCAGAATATGGTATTCTCCGCATCATCGTGAACGACCCGCAACGGGCATTCCAAATCTTCAAAGACAATAACGTAAGTGCCAACCTGACGGACGTTTTGGCTATTGTCACCCACTCAGAAGCTGCTGGATTCGCCCAGACACTCCAGGCTTTTACCAAAGCCGGACTGAGTATCGAATATATGTACTGTTTTTCTATTAAAGATAAATCCATACTGATACTGCGGACTAACAACCGTGAAGCAGCGCGTGAAGTAATTCGCCGTCAGAACATGGAATATCTGACGGAAAGCGATCTGCTGAAGATGGACTGATACTGATCTCAATAAAAAAGGGAGCCGAAAAGCTCCCTTTTTTATTGATAGTAAATTTATACATCAGAAACAATAAGCAGCACGAAGTGCTATCATGGCCTGATCCAAATCCTTGATGATATTGTATTTGGCTTCCAATCCTAATGAAAACTCAGGTGTTGCGTAAACTTCTCCACCCAAACCGATATTCGCACCAAAACGGGTAACACCATCATGCGGACCTTCCCAGTTCCAAAACGACATGCTGACACCGGCCAACGGATAGAATCCGAACATACTGCTTAACTTAAACACATAATGCGCATTGACATCAATCATAAAGGCGCTCAAGCCGTGATTCTTTACCAAATAAGTCAAGCCTGGATTCAACCGGACCTCGTCAGTCAGGCAATAACGATAATCCAATCCTAATGTGGCCTGTTCGCTGTCGAATGCATACCCTAAATTAAAGCCAATCGAAGAACGGCCTTTATCTGTCTGAGCAAATGCAGTCAAACTCAGACAAATCATGCTTAGTAAGAGAAATAACTTTTTCATATTCCTGTCATTTTAATGAATAATGACGCCAAGATACGGATTTTATTTTACTTTCAAACGTTCTCCAGCCGATTTAACGATAGCCCGGTAAAAATCTTCACTGTAACCCGGAGAATCTGGAGCCGCTCCCAATCCATAGCCGTTATCAAGGAACTTTCCGTCTTTCTCTTTACGAGCCACTCCGTCCGAATATTTCACAATCAGGAATTCACCTAATTTCTTCCAGCGGGCAACCGACTCATCAGCGGTCGAAGTGCTGTACCAAGTCAGGAACTTAACGGCTTCTTTCTGATCTTTCTGATAAAGTTCAGAAGCTGCCTTATCAATAGCCGGCTGCATTTCTAAATAACCGTTTTCCAATTCAGACTGCACCTTACGAACATCTCCAATCATCTGGTTATAACGGCCATATACCATATTAGCCACCCAGTTACGAATCCAGAAAGCGGATGTCCACGAGAACTGCATCATGCTGCCGTTTCCCTGGCGATAACACTCAGGAACATCCGTAGAAGAACAATAGATCGGCGTAAAGACTGTCGTGTTGGCATCGTCAACAGCAAACCAAAGAACGCCACCGATAGCATCGGGAAGCCAGCTGCGCATTTGTGGAACGATGACAAAACCCGTTTGCTGTGTAGAGATTGGACGTTCATTGGTATAAGTTTCGCCATCTACCTTATAAGTAAGTGGACGAAAACGATACGGCGCCTTAAACGGACCTGCTCCCGGATCGTTAGTCATATCCAATTCTGTACCTTCATAATGATCACGCATCATGTCACGCACATCTGAAACCGACAGTTTTCTGTCCGGTTTGATATATAAAGGCATCGGTTCTGCATTGACATCTCCTTTAGCGAAGTTGAGATACTTGCCCATATCTTTGTTGTACTTATTAAAGAATGACCATACACGGGCTTCACAGATACGAAGTGAACTGAAATCATACGGACAATAAGCTTTCGCAAAGCTGAAATCCTTATCCTTTCCGCTGAAGTAACCTTTCTCACGAGCAAATGAAACTACATCAGGTGAATACATGCAGTTTTCCTTATCATCAAATGGGATTTGCTGAATGCGGGACTGGTTCGCATGGGCAGCAATGCAATCATCCGGAATGCGGATAGCAACCCAGACAGCACCTTTATTGCCCGTACCTTTTCCAATCATCTCCATAATCCAGGCTTCATTCTTATCTGCTATAGAAAAGGATTCACCACTACTGTAATAACCATACTTGGCAACTAGATCCGTCATCACCTGAATAGCTTCACGCGCTGACTTCGAACGTTGTAGAGCGATGTAAATCAGGCTTCCATAATCCATAATACCTGTTGTATCGACCAGTTCTGGCCTTCCGCCAAAGGTACTTTCTGTAATTGCCACCTGATGTTCGTTCATATTACCTACCACCGAGTAAGTCTGACGCACCTGTGGAATTTGTCCTAAATGTTTGCCTGTATCCCATTCATTGATATCAAGCATTGCTCCTTCCGGCCAGACAGCAGCTGGCCAACGATATAACTCACCATAAAGAGTGTATGAGTCAGCAGCATAACTGATCATCACCGAGCCGTCAACCGAAGCCTTCTTCCCGACCAACAAACCCGTACATGCCATCACTTCGGCAGTCGAAGCCAAGCCGAAACAGGCAGCCAATGTAATCCAAAACTTTTTCATATATTCATATTTAATGTATTTCTTTCCAGTACAAAAGTAGATGATTCTTCGTTCTCTTGCAAATCAACCAAACATAATGACCTTCTGGTCCGAAAGCTAACGTCCTCAACAAGCAGAGAAACAACATAAAATGAAGAATTAAATACTAACATAAGCTAAGCTCTGATTTAACAACGGTCATCAACCGGTAAGAATAAAAATATGTATCAGATTTTAATTACCTTTGCAGCATGAAAACTTACAGACCAGAGGCTTGGTTGCCTACAACTAAAAAAGAAGTAGAAGCGCGTGGCTGGGATTATATTGATGTAATCCTGTTCAGTGGAGACGCGTATGTAGATCATCCTTCGTTTGGTGCCGCCGTAATCGGACGAACACTGGAAGCAATGGGACTGCGGGTGGCCATTGTTCCGCAACCCGATTGGCGAGGAGATTTCCGTGATTTCAAGAAGTTAGGGACTCCACGCCTCTTCTTTGGTGTCTCGGCAGGCGCAATGGATTCAATGATTAACCATTACACTGCCAACAAGCGTCTTCGAAGCGACGATGCATATACACCCGATCGCCGAGCTGGAATGCGCCCTGACTACCCAAGTATTGTTTATACGAAAATACTGAAGGAGCTTTATCCGGATGTTCCCGTCGTATTAGGTGGCATTGAGGCTTCTATGCGGCGACTGACTCATTATGATTACTGGCAAGACCGGCTTCGGCCAGGCATCCTCATCGACAGTCCGGCAGACTTGCTGATCTATGGCATGGGTGAAAAACCTATTCAGGAACTGGTTCACCGTTTGCAATCCGGTACATCCTTTCACGAGATCCGGGATATTCCGCAGACGGTTTATCTGTCTTCCTCAATTCAACCGGAAACAAGTGACATCCTTCTATTTTCTCACGAAGAATGTCTAAAAGACAAACTTAAACAGGCAAAGAACTTCCGTCATATCGAAGAAGAGTCGAATAAACAGCACGCCCAGCGCATTCTGCAGCGGTGCGGACAGCAAACGATCGTTGTCAATCCGCCATTTCCTCCTATGACAGAAGCGGAGATCGACGCCAGTTTCGATCTTCCTTACACCCGTTTGCCTCATCCAAAATACAAAGGCAAAGTGATCCCGGCTTTTGAGATGATTAAGTTTTCAGTGAATATCCACCGAGGTTGTTTTGGGGGTTGCGCTTTCTGCACGATATCCGCACATCAGGGAAAATTCATTGCCTCTAGAAGTAAAGAATCTATCCTGAAAGAAGTCAAGGCGATCACCGAGATGCCCGACTTCAAAGGCTATCTGAGTGATTTAGGTGGGCCATCGGCCAATATGTACCGCATGAAAGGACTGAATCCGGATATATGTGCCAAATGCAAGAAGCCATCGTGTATTTCCCCGGTTGTTTGCAAGAATCTGAATGCCGACCATACGCCTCTGCTGGAACTATATAAAGAAGTAGATAAGATTCCAGGAATCAAGAAATCTTTCATTGGCAGTGGTGTACGTTATGATCTCCTGCTCCATCGTTATGATAATGATGCATTAAACCAGTCTGCCCACAAGTATATGGAAGAATTGATTGCACACCATGTCTCCGGCCGTCTGAAAGTAGCTCCTGAACATACCCAAGACGAAGTACTGAAACAGATGCGTAAACCGTCATTCAAGCTCTTTGAACAGTTCAAGAAGATCTTTGACCGGGTGAACAAGCAGCACGGACTGAACCAGCAACTCATACCGTACTTTATTTCCAGTCATCCGGGCTGTACCGAACTCGACATGGCAGAACTTGCCGTCATCACAAAAGGTCTTCATTTCCAACTGGAACAAGTACAGGACTTCACTCCTACTCCTATGACATTGGCTACCGAGATGTATTACACCGGTTATCATCCATACACTTTAGAGAAAGTTTATACGGCACGGACTAAAGAGCAGAAGTTAGCTCAACGCCAATTTTTCTTCTGGTACAAACCGGAATACCGGCAACAAATCATGAAGGAATTACAGAAGATGAAACGGCGGGACTTGATAGACAAACTTTTCCGTAGGAATAAATAAAAAGATATTTGAGAACGAATCAACAACAATAAAAACAAGCAACTTATGGAAATTAAAGCAAGATTCGACCATTTCAACATTAATGTGCTGGACTTACAGCGCAGTATCGCTTTTTATGAGAAAGCATTAGGATTGAAAGAGCATCACCGGAAAGAAGCTTCGGATGGTTCCTTCACCTTAGTATATATGGCAGATGACCAAGAAAATTTCCTTTTGGAACTAACTTGGCTCAGAGACCGGAAAGAAGCCTACGAATTAGGCGACAACGAAAGCCATTTATGTTTCCGGGTAGCTGGAGATTACGATGCAGTCCGTGCTTATCACAAAGAGATGGGATGTGTCTGCTTCGAGAATGAAGCTATGGGACTTTACTTCATCAACGATCCGGACGACTACTGGATTGAAGTTCTCCCGATGAAATAAAGATAGTACTAAAACAAAGAAGTCCATTGGTTACACTCAACGACCAACGGACTTCTTTCTGGCTTCTCACTCAACCTCATCGGGCCAGGGAACCAATTTTCCAGTAGACTTAAAAGCCGGTCGCTGTGCATCTACCGAACGCAAATATGCACCAAGATCAGCAGACAATTGTTTGACTATATCCGGATGTGAAGCCGCTACATCATGCTTCTCACTGATATCATCAGGAATATTATACAGTTCTTTCTTTCCTGTCTCATAAAAATAAATCAATTTCCAATCTCCTTGACGAATAGTACAAGTGGCCGCAATGCCCGGTCCGTGTTCACCGGCCCATATATTCGGAAAGTTCCAATACAAACTACGCCCATCCGAAGGATCTCCCGTCTGTTTCAATAACGGTACAAAGCTGATGCCATCAATCGGCTGCGGTGTATGATAATCTTTAATACCGGCCATTTCCAATATTGTCGGATAATAATCTTCAATCATCAAATACTTGTCACAACGTGTTCCTGGCATTACCACATGAGGCCAAGCCACAATCATCGGTTCACGAATTCCGCCTTCATAAGCAGAGCCCTTTCCTGCCATCAGCGGATAATTCTGGGTAAACAGAGGTTCATCCCGCCAACCAGATCCACTGGCATAACCACCATTATCACCCATAAACAGAATGATGGTATTATCAACCTCACCGTTTTTCTCTAACCAGTCCATGATGTCACCCAAGCTCTTATCCATTCCTTCAATCAAGGAAGCATAAGCCGCTTCTTTATCCGACAAACCTTTCTGCTTATATTTCTCGAAGAATCTCATATCTTTATCAATTGGAATATGAATAGCATAATGAGACATATACAAATAGAATGGCTGATTATATGCTTTCGCCTTGTCGAGAGCCTTCAATGCCTCTTGAGTCAAGGCCTCAGTTGCAAAGGTTCCTGTCTGCCAATAATGCTCCAATCCGGGTATTGCCATCAGTGACGTAGGATTTCCTTTCTCATCATGGCCATAATTCTGCTCACTCAGATAAGTAGCCAATCCTCCAGCTGCATGTCCGCAGATATTGGTCTCAAAGCCGAAATGACAAGGATTTTCTCCCGGAGTATCAATTGCACCCCAATGAGCCTTTCCACAATGAATTGTATGATAACCATTTTCACGCAACAATTCAACGAATGAAGTTCCAACAAAAGTATGGTCTGTTCCTGAGACCTGCGCAATTCCATTTACATTCCAGTCCGGCAGATTCAATACATCTGTTTCACCATCCGTACTTTTGTTCTTTTCCAAAGTCCAGTTTGTTACCCGATGCCGGGCAGCATTACATCCAGTCATCAAACTGCATCGTGTTGGCGAACTGATGCTACTGGCATAGGCTTGTGTAAACATCATTCCTTGGCGAGCCAACCTCTCCATATTGGGCGTTTCATACCGTTCGTTATACATCGTTTTCTGATTCCAAAATGGAAGTGACGTATCCTGCCATCCCATATCATCCACCAAGAAAAGAATAATATTCGGTTTCTTTTCTTGCCCTTGGGCCATTCCATTCACTAATGGCAGCATCGCCAACGAAAATAAAAGAGTCTTCTTCATCGTTTTATCTTTTGCATTAACTAAAGAACAAAAATAGAGAAATATTTTCTATCTTCAAGTCCGATTTCCCCGAATGAATCAAAACACAATACAAAAAAGCTAATTACCCTTTATTTTTATCAATAAAACGGCATCGAATAAAAAAGCTTGCATGAACAAATAAAACGCTGTACCTTTGCAGTCGAGTGCTTGATAAACCTCGTTAAAAACAAGATATATGCAAAGAACAACTGTTAGTGTGCCCTTTATGCTATTGGGCATTCTTTTCAATGTCTGCTTGGTCGCAGCCAATCTATTAGAAACAAAAGTTATCCAATTTGCCGGAGTAACAGCAACTGCCGGTTTGATTGTGTTTCCCGTCTCGTATATTATCAATGACTGTATAGCTGAAGTCTGGGGTTATAAAAAGGCCCGGTTGATTATATGGAGTGGATTCGCTTCCAACTTTCTGGTAATTGCTTTTGCACAAATAGCAACAGCTCTCCCGGCGGCTCCTTATTGGGAAGGAGAAGAAGCCTTCAATTTCGTATTCGGTTTAGCACCTCGTATTGCTTTTGCCAGCTTACTGGCATTCTTAGTTGGATCATTCCTCAATGCCTATGTAATGAGTAAGATGAAGCTGGCGTCACAAGGGAAAAACTTTTCCCTGCGAGCCGTTCTTTCGACTCTGGTTGGAGAAAGTGCAGATTCACTTATTTTCTTCCCTATTGCTTTTGGTGGACTAATTCCAGGCAGCGAACTATTGATTATGATTTTGACCCAAGCTGTACTTAAATCTCTATATGAAGTCATTATTCTCCCGCTAACCATTTGTATTGTCCGTTATATTAAGAAAGTAGATGGCAGCGATGTCTACGACAAACACATTTCTTACAATATATTACATGTAAAAGACATTTAAGTTGAATTATTCGGATTACATCTCGCTTATTTCACAATTCTTATATACAAAAACCGGGACTTGCAAAACTGCAACATCCCGGTTTTCTATTTCAAACCCAATCTGAAAATTATTTCGGATTGATACGAATCATCAAATGATCTTTCGGTATTTGTTCTCCGATTTGAACATTTACTTTTTCAACTGTACCGGCTACCGGAGCAACAACACGGTTCAACATCTTCATAGCCTGATGAATTAACAAAAGCTGACCAGCTTCCACTTCATCGCCTTCTTTAACCTCCAGCTCAACAATTGTTCCCGGCAAATGAGAAATAACATCTCCCGGAAACGGCTTATGCCAAACTGGCCGGTTCTTGAATTTTTCTGTTAATGTCGTTTTATATTTACGGGCTGTAACTACAAAATCGACCAATTCCTTTTTGTTCTCTTCCATATACCGCTAATTAGAATGGAGGCAAACCATGCTTCTTGGCCGGTCTGTACTCTTCTTTCAAAATAGACAACTTCAACGCATGCAGCAACAACGAACGAGTTTCCTTCGGTTCGATTACCGAATCAATAAAGCCACGCGAAGCAGCCACATATGGATTAGCAAACTTCTCGATATATTCTTTTACTTTCTCCTGACGCATTGCTTCCTGGTCTTCTGCAGCCATAATCTCCTTGCGGAAAATAATATTAGCAGCACCTTCAGGTCCCATAACTGCAATTTCAGCACTCGGCCATGCAAACATAAAGTCAGCACCTAAGTGACGAGAATTCATGGCAATATAACCACCACCATAAGCTTTACGCAGAATAACAGTGATCTTTGGAACAGTAGCTTCAGAATAAGCATACAATACTTTCGCTCCGTGACGGATAACACCCGCATGTTCCTGGTCAACACCTGGCAAGTAACCCGGCATATCCTCTAATGTGATAATAGGAATATTGAATGAATCGCAGAATCGGATAAAGCGGGCAGCTTTATCAGCACTATCACAGTCCAATACACCGGCCAATACCATCGGCTGATTAGCTACAAATCCAACTGTTTCGCCACCCATACGACCAAAACCGATCACAATGTTGGCAGCCCACATCTGCTGTACTTCCAGGAAGTCTGAATCATCAACGATACATTTGATCACATCACGCACATCATAAGGCTGTTTCGGATCTGATGGAACGATCTCTTCAATATTCAACATCGCTGTCGGCTCCTTAGCCTCAACCATCTTGGCACGTTCCTGATTATTCCAAGGAATGAAACTTACCAGACGCTTTACCTGTTCAAAGCATTCCTGTTCACTCTTGGCATAGAAGTGAGCATTACCAGTAATTTCAGCATGAACACGAGCTCCACCCAGATCCTCCATTGAAATATCTTCTCCCAAAACAGTCTTGATTACGTTCGGGCCAGTAATAAACATCTTAGAAATATTTTCAACTACAAAGACGAAGTCTGTCAGAGCCGGAGAATAAACAGCACCACCTGCACACGGTCCTAAAATCAATGATATCTGAGGAATAACACCAGAGGCAATTGTATTACGATAGAAAATCTCGCCATAACCTGCCAAAGCTCCTACTCCTTCCTGAATACGAGCTCCACCTGAGTCATTGATTCCAATAATCGGACACTTCATCTTCAAGGCATGATCCATGATCTTTGTAATCTTACGAGCATGCTGCAATCCCAATGAACCACCAGCAACAGTAAAATCCTGTGCATAAATACAAACTGGGGCACCGAAAATTGTACCTGTACCTGTCACTACGCCATCACCCGGCAGGTCTTTCTTGTCCATACCGAAATCACGACCATCATGCTTTACAAACAAGTCATACTCGTGAAAAGAATTCTTGTCCAACAAAGAAAGAATACGGTCGCGGGCAGTCATCTTACCCATAGCGATCTGCTTTTCAATAGCAGCTTCGCCTCCACCCATTTCCACAACAGCTTTCTTTTCTCTGAGGGCCTGAATGTTTTTACTTAAATCTGTCATAAAACTAATATTTATAAATTACTACGCCTTGTTCATATAGTGGTTACTATTTAAACAAGGCGCTAACTATATCTTTTTATTTCCCAACAGCCTTTGCCCGATACGAGCAACGTACTGAACCTTTAATGATATTATTCAATTTCGATTTGTTCAATTGCCGGCGGATAGCTGAAATGTTATCTATAAAAACATGGCCGGCCAAATGTTCGCATTCATGCTGCACCACACGAGCAGCAAAACCTGAAACTTCCTCTTCATGTTCCTGCCAGTTTTCATCAAAATATTTGATTCGAATCTTTACAGAACGAGCCACTTTTTCATGAATGCCCGGCAAACTTAAACAACCTTCCTCCATGGAAACCGTTTCTTCGCTTTTCTCCAAAAATACCGGATTAATCATTGCACGCTTAAAGCCTTTGCACTCCGGATAATCATCTTTAAGAACGTCTGCATCAAGCACCAAGATTTGCAAAGACAAACCAATTTGAGGTCCAGCTAAACCAACCCCATCAGCATGATACATCGTCTCAAACATATTAGCTACCAACTGCTTTAAATCAGGATAATCCTGAGGAACGGCTTCAGCCTCTTTTCTTAAAACAGGCTGACCATATAAATATACGGGTAAAATCATTTTTATAACTGATATTTTTTACTTTCCAAATATGCCTGAAGAATTATAACAGCACTGATTTCATCCACCAAAGCTTTCTCCTGTCTCTTCTTCTTCTTCAATCCTCCGTCCAACATGGCCTTGTGTGCCAATACCGATGTAAAGCGTTCATCGTAATATTGAACAGGGATCTGCGGAATCGATCTTTTCAAATGAGTAACGAAAGCCTCCACATATTTCATATTTTCCGAAGGCTCATTATTCATTTGTTTAGGCTGTCCTACTACAAACAGGTCAACAGGTTCTTTCGCTACATAATCTGATAAAAACTTCACCAGTTCTCCACTCGGTACAGTAGTCAAACCATTAGCTATCATCTGCAAAGTGTCTGTCACAGCCACTCCAGACCGTTTCCTGCCGTAATCTATTGCTACAATTCTTCCCATGGCTGCAAAGATACGATATTTATAAATACAAGATTACACAAATGCAGAAAATCTGTGCATTGCTTGTCAATAAGCATTCTTCTCTCCTCGGCACATATTCAGCAATGTTACGACTATAATCTTAAGATCCAGGAAGAAAGACCAGTTTTCAATATACCAGACATCCCGCTTAACACGCCCTTCCATTTGTTCCAATGTTTTGGTTTCGCCCCGATAGCCCGTCACCTGTGCCCAACCGGTTACACCGGGCTTAACCAAATGACGTACCATATATTTGTCAATCAAAGCCGAATATTGTTCTGTATGTTTTAACATATGCGGACGAGGACCTACCACCGACATATCGCCTTTCAAGACATTGATAAATTGAGGAAACTCATCCAAATTCGTCCTTCGTAAAAAATCTCCAATCTTCGTTTTTCTCGGATCATCTTTCACGGCCTGCATCGTATCTGCCTCAGCATTCACACGCATCGTCCGGAATTTGTAGCATTCAAAATCCCGACCATATAAGCCAGTACGCTTTTGTTTAAAGAAAATGGGGCCCGGAGAACTCCGCTTAATCAAGAAGCCAATAACAATATATAGAATAGGGAAAATCGTACAAAGAATACATAATGAAAAGACAATATCAAAAGCCCGCTTCAAAGCCCGGTTATAAAATGCCTGCAATGGCTCACGACGCAACGTCAAAAGCGGAATTGATTCCAGGATTTCCATCACCATACTCTTCTTGATATTCCTGTATATCTCAGGAACCATATAGAAACGAATCATATTCTTTTCCACGGCAAGAACGACGGCTTTGCCCGCGGCAACAATGTCGGCACGCGCTGGGTGTACGAGCATCTGGACGCGGACTTCACCGTCGTGCTC
>ENA-UOJF01000645-UOJF01000645.1-human-gut-metagenome-genome-assembly--contig:-P74-NODE-645-length-29250-cov-22.695325_pt1 | contig 29250 bp, 19 predicted proteins | sample MGYA00242344_ERZ723891 | MGnify/ENA metagenome assembly ERZ723891 | reverse complement strand
ACAATGACCTTTGGGGGGGGGAACACCATTGAAAAACACGCATTATCAAGGCTCATATCGTTTTTTGAGCCTTGATCGAGAATCGCTTAACATAAAGATAGACCTATGTGGAGCCGCAATTGCGGCTCCGTACACTGTGATATGCGCTCTAATGCCGTTCTCGGACGACCTGGGGGGGGGAAAAAATCCCGAAATCGTTCTGAAAAGTAATGTTTTTTGGTTCTTTGCCATATTTACATGCACAGTCATATTCCCCACACCGTGTTGAAGCACCATCTAAGCGACGGATACTGCAACCCACAAATAAAGAACAAACACTTGTCCAAGCGTCCGTCATCAAACGACAAAAAAATCCCGGACGGTTCCGCATACGACCGTCCGGGAATAGTGCGGTTAATACGCCGCAGGATTACCGCGAAGCCTCGCGGATGCTGACGGCATAGCCGCCGCCGGGAGCCACCCGCTGCGTGAACTTCGACCGGGAGGTCACGACCGTCTGCTGGATGGTGTAGGCCTGCGGATTGGTCCGGTAGTGGGCGTCGGGCGCATCGGCGTAGATCGTAGCGACGTACTTTTTGCCGGGCTCCAGAAAATCGAACGCAATCTTCGACAGGTGTCCCTCCTCCCCTGCCGTCGAGCCGATGAACCATTCGCCAGTATGCTTCGCCCGCCGGGCCACGGTGATGTATTCGCCCGGCTCGGCCTCCAGATAACGGCTTTCGGACCAGTCGAGGGGCACGTCGCGGATAAACCGGAAGGCATCGGGGAAACGTTCGTAGTTTTCCGGAAGGTCGGCGGCCATCTGCAGCGGCGAGGCCATCGTGACGTAGAGCGCCAGCTGATTGGCCAGCGTGAAATTACCGTGTGCCCGATTGCCGGGATTCACTTTGGAAATATCCATTTCGAAAATACCGGGCGTATAGTCCATCGGACCGCCGATGAGCCGCGTGAACGGAAGCACGCAGACGTGGGAGGATTTCGATCCGTTGCCGGCCTGATACTCCGTGCCGCGGGCTGACTCGTTGCCAATCAGGTTGGGCCATGTGCGGCACAGTCCCGTCGGACGCACGGCTTCGTGGGCGTTGACCATAATGCGGTAGTCGGCGGCTTTCTCCAGCGCATACTGGTAGTGGTTGACCATCCACTGGCTGTAATGATTCTCACCGCGGGGAATGATGTTGCCCACATAGCCCGATTTCACGGCGTCATAACCGTTCTCCTGCATGAAGCGGTAGGCACGGTCGATATGGCGTTCGTAGTTGCGCACCGAGGCCGAGGTCTCGTGGTGCATGATGAGTTTCACGCCCCGCTCCCTGGCGTAGTCGCGGAGCCCCTCGACATCAAAATCGGGATAAGGGGTCACGAAATCGAACACATAGTCTTTCGAATTGCCGAACCAATCCTCCCAGCCGGTATTCCAGCCTTCGACCAGCACGGCATCGAGTCCGTTGTCGGCCGCAAAGTCGATATAACGCCGGACGTTGGCGGTCGTGGCACCGTGGCGTCCGTGGGGACGGAGTTTCGTGTAATCGGTAACACCCAGCTGGACCGAGGGTACGTCGTCGGTATAAGACCAGGCGCTTTTGCCGGTGATCATCTCCCACCACACCCCGACGTATTTGCAAGGTTTGATCCACGACGTATCGGCGATTTTGCAGGGTTCGTTCAGGTTGAGCGTCAGGCGCGAAGCCAAAATGCCGCGGGCATCGTCGGAGACGATCACCGTGCGCCACGGCGTCGTGCAGGGCGCCTGCATGTAGCCCTTGTCGCCCTGCGAATCGGGCGTCAGCCACGACTCGAAAACAAAATTTTTGTCGTCGAGGTTTAGGTGCATGCAGGGATAGTCCACCAGCGCCGCTTCGTGGAGGTTGATGTAGAGACCGTCGTCGGTTTTCAGCTGCAGGGCTGTCTGCACGCCTGTCGGCGAAAACGAGGTCTGCGAGAGGTTGCCCGTGATGGCATCCTTCATCCGGGAGCGAATCTCCGACAGCCGTGAGCGGGTGTAGTCGTACTCCTGCGTATCGTAGTCGCCGGGAATCCACCACGCCGTCATGTCGCCCGGCATGGCGAACTGCGTGCGCTCCTCGCGGATCACGAAATAAATCAGGTTCCGCTGCCGGGGAAATTCGTAGCGGAAGCCCAGCCCGTCGTCGTAAAGACGGAACCGCACGATCATCGCCCGGTCGGTGGAGGGCTGGCGGAGTGTCACGGCGAGTTCGTTGTAGCGGTTGCGGATCTCGGACTCCTCGCCCCACACGGGACGCCATGTCTCGTCGAAGGACGAGCGCTCCGTGTCGGCCACCTCGAAGCCGTTGTAAAGCGAGGTCCCGGGATTGGCGGGAACCTGCGTGACGTCCATCGAGAAATCGGCCTTCGTTCCCCCGCCCTTCAGTTCGAAGCCCAGGCGGCTGGGCCGGATCACCTCGTGTCCCTTACAGGTCAGAACGTATTGCGGCACTCCCCCATCGGACAGCCCGAAGGTCATCGTCAGGTTCCCGTCGGGAGAGGTCAAGGTCTGCGCCGCAGCGACGGAGCCCGTCAAAAGGGCATAAAACAAGAAAATTCGTTTCATCATCATTTCTATGGGTTATTTATGACATAAGTACGGCGTTCGGGGCCTACTCCTTTGATGGTCAACCGCTTCCAAGAGGCAGGCAGGGCCGTTTCCCGGCACACGATCCCCTTGTCGGTGATCTCCAGTCCGCCGAAGCCGTTCATAACGGCCTGGAGCATTCCTCCGGCGCAGGTGGTGAAATAGGGGTTGTGCGAGGTCGGAGTCTCGGCCAGCACCCCGAACGGGGGCCGCAGGTTGGGCCGGTAACAGCGGCGGAACATCTCCTCGGCCTTCGCGGCGTCGCCCAGCCAGGCATACTGCACGCAGAAGACGCTGAATGCCATGGCGGGACCGTTCACGCGGTCGATCTTCGCATCGTAGTAGGCCAGATCGCGCAGCAGCAGCCCGCGGTCGGTGACGACACCGAGCGGATAGCCCAGCAGGTTGACATCGGCCTGCTTGATCTGCTGGCCTGCATAACCTGCGTATTCGAGCGTCACGCCGGCGTCGTCCCGAAGGATGCGTAGTCCGTCGGCAATGTCGCTCCAAAGAACGGGAGCTTTCTCCCCGCACGCCCGGGCAGCCTCCACGGCATTGCACAGAACGACCTTCGCGGCGCCATTGGTGAAGGCATTGTCGGTGACATTCATGGCGTATTCGTCGGCGCCGACCACCCCCGCGATCGAATAGCTGCCGTCGTCGTTGCGCACGACACGGCTCACCCAGAATGCGGCGATCTCCTTCAGCAGCGGCCATCCCGTGGTGCGGAGCCACTCCCGGTCGCGGGTCACGCAGTAGTAGTTCCAGGCGGCGATGCCCACATCGGCCGTGATATGGTGCTCCATCGGGCCCGTGATGGCCCACGTCGGGGTAGACTCCTCGCCGAACCAGTCCGACTCCCAGGGAAACATCACGCCCCGATATCCGTAGGCCGAGGCACGGCGGCGAGCGGCGGCGAGGCGGTCGGTGCGGTAGTCGACCATCGAACGGGCAATACCCTCGTTCAGCAGCAGCATGGGCGGGTACATCCACAGCTCCGCGTCCCAGAAAATATGGCCGTTGTACCCCTGTGACGAAAGTCCCATCGGCGGAATGCTCAACCGCGAACCGGCACGGCACGAAGCGTAGAGGTTGTAGAGCGCGAAACGCACGACGCGCTGGGCCTCGTCGTCGCCCTCTATCTCGATGTCGCCCTGCCACATCTCATCCCAGAGTCTACGGTGACCGGCCAGGACTCGGTCGACCGACTCATGGGCGATGTAGATGACCTGACGTTCCGATTCGCTGTAAGGATCGCTGAAATCGCGGGTCGTGCAGACGGCCCCGGCAAGCGTGAAACGCTTTGTTTCGCCCGCTTTCAGGCGCAGGCGGAGCCTCGCGGCATCATCCCGTCCCTCGTATCCGAACCCTTCGCACGCAGGAATGAACATCGACGAAGCCGAAACATCGTAACGGCCGTGCGCGGTCCGGGCATCGGTCCGGAGAATGTTCGTCGGATGGCCGTCTACAAGGAACGACCTATGCGTGCGGCGGGATGTGCGGTATTCACCCTCGGGAACCTGCATCGCGGTGCGGAAATCGGCCTCGGCATCCTGCAGGGCCGTCACTTCGACATCAATCAGCGCTGCATAGGGCATATTGCGCAGGGCGATGACCGAATAGGCGACGCGAAGCTTGCCGTCGGCGACGAACGTCGTCGTATGCTCGGCCCGGCGCATGTCGATCGTCTGCCGCCATCCGGAAATCGCGTCTCCGTCGATCTCGCGGCCGTCGACGCGCATCGTCATCGAAAAGGGATCGATACCCCGGACGGCACAGTTGACACCCGTGCGGTCGTTCAGTTCGAAGACGTGATTCAGCACCACATGACGGATGGAGAAAGGTTCTTTCCACGGCAGGATGCCCAGCATGCCGTTGGCCGTCGAGGCTCCGGTATAATCGGCGGTATAGTCGTCAGCTTCGAGCTTCCAGCCGTCGGCCGCCGCAGGGAGCGAGGCTACCCACAGCAGGACGGCGGTTCCGACGAGGCGGATCATGCGTGTTCTCATGGCGAATTAGGGCTTGGATATTTTCAGGACGACGCAGTCGTGCACCGGAATGTCGAATTCGTAGGAGGATTGCTGCGGCAGATTCCGGTGCTCCCAGAGGTCGCGCACTACCCCACTCGTGAAGCCCAGTTCAGAGGGCGTGAGCGTATACTCGAGGGGCTGGGACTCGCGGTTGAACACCGCCACGATCCGGCTGCCGTCGGTCAGCTCGCCCGTCCAGACGGAGCTCTGCGGATCGTTCGGGTCGTCCGAGAGGGGTTTGCCCGTGAAACCGTCCTGCACGAGGGCCGTCAGTTCGCGGTTCTGGTAGAACCGGAGCCGGTCGCCCGCCGTGTCGTGACGGTCGGCAACGGCCACGAGCCCTCCGGCTATCACGTTGAGCGAAACGACCGAGCGGCATTCGCCGTCCGAAGCCATCGTGTTCAGACGGATGAAATCGCCGTCGAGCATCACGCGGCCCCGGCCCGAAATGCGGGAGAAATAGACAAGGCCGTCGAACGGGTTCATCCACTGCATCCACATCGGATAGTGCACGCCCCGTTCCAGCGCGGAAAAGCGTTCCCAGCCCCCGGCCTCGGTATCAACGCTGACGCGGATCGAGTGCGCATAGTTGCGTTCGACGGCGGCGTCGCCATAGGCGTGGTTCATGGCCACCGAAAGGAACATATCGTGCTTGTCGCACTGCTCGCGCATCCACCGCAGAGCGGTTTCATACATCCAGTCCGGACGGTCGGGCCCCACACCCTCGGGACGAAAGCGATCCTTGCCGTCCTCGTAAAACGAGAGGAAATCGACACGCAGGAAGACGGCACCCATCTCGGCGTAGTGGTCGACATAGCCCCTCACCCACGCTTCGGCACCCTCCCGGTCCAGCTGCACCCAGTTGTACTGGTGCCCGTTGCGGTATTCGTTCAGGTCAACGATGTTGGCGACCGGGATGTCCGTACCCTTGATTTTGAGGCCCGACTGGGCCACCTCGCGGAGAACCCAGAGCGGATTGCCGTAGATACCCAGTTGCAGCCCCTTCGAACGGCAGTAATCGGCCCAGTAGGCATAATCGTGCTGCCAGTTGATCGACGCCCGAGAGACATAGCCGTACTCGTTGCAGACACGCAGGTCGTGTTCGGTCATCCAGCCGTCGGTCGAGACCAGCGTATAGCCGTAATTCTTCAGGTTGGCGGCCACCCAGTCGATGTTGGCCTGCCACTCGTCCTCGGGCATATAACTGTTCTTCTCGTAGTTGTACTCATAAGGACTCCAGTACATCGGAGCCTTGTGGCGCTGCTCGGGATAGACGGGCGTGTAGAGACTACAATTCACATAGGCGCTGTCGGCGACGCTGTAAAGTTTCCAGTGGACCGAGGTGTTCATCGTCAGTTTCACTTTCAGCCGCACGGAGGCCGATTCGCGGACGTTGCATTCGTCGACGACGATCCGGTTCAGTTCCTCCTGCGTCAGCACACAGGCACGCTCGCCCCGGGCGAAGCTCTTCGACCAGCTTCCGGCATCAGCCAGTGCTTCGTCGTCGATGCCGATTTCGAGCGTATAGCGGGTCGATCTGTCGTCGGCACCGCCGCTCCAAGCGATCTCCAGCGCCTGACGCGCGGCGTTCTGCTGCGAAAGCTGCACGGCATCGGCCGACACCGTGAGGTAGAAATCCGAAAGGGGACCGGCATCCGACCGCGCATCGTCGCTTTCACACGACGAAACGCACAGCGACCCCATGAGGCTTATTGCATATAAATATCCGATCATTTTCATAACAGTTTATTTTATTCGTCAGCTTGTTCGAGCGTAAAGATCACCTGCATAGCGTGTATGTCCACGCGTATCGTGTAACGTCCGGGCGTGGCGATGAGCCAGGCATTATCGTCCTGTTTGTAGTGCATGCCGCAAGCTTCACCCGGCACGACCTGCGTGTCCGGCTCGAGCGCCGTCAGCCGGGGACTCCCCCACGCCGTATCGGAGATGTCGCACATGATATTGAGACCGCCCTCGTTCAGGTGTCCAGTCCAGGTGTAATAGCGGTTGCCGTCTTCCGGAAGGAGCGTCGATTGACTGTAATCGAATCCCCAGCCCTGGGGCGCCGCGCCTCCGATCAGCCCGAGCGACGGATAGGCCGTCTCCTCGGCATCGCTCCGCACCAGGCGGAAGGTGACGGTCTGGGCCTGCATATCGACCGCTATTTCATAATTGCCGGGCGTGCGGATGTCCCACTTGTTGTCGTCGGCGGGGGTGCAGGCAAAAGGTTTGACCGTAGCATCCGGAGTGACCGGGTCGCTTGCGACCGTCGCAAGCAACTGGTACTCTCCCCAGTCGTTACCCGCAGTCCGGTTGCAGACGAATTTCAGTTCGCCGCGGTTCAGGTGTCCCGACCATTTCCACGTCGTGCCTTCGGACGCAAGCGGAGTCATGTTCCCGGCATCCCAGCCGTTGGGTGCGGCATCACCCACCATGTGCATCGCCGTGCAGTTCTCCAGCAGGCTCCGTTTGAGGGTGAACACGACCGTTCCCGCCCCCGTATCGACCGAGACGGCCCAGGTTCCCGGAACGCCGATCTTCCACATGAAGTCGCCGCGGTTCGGCTCCGACACGGCCGCCAGCACCAGCTCCTCGCTGACACCCGGGACCACGGGTTTGTCCCGCTCCGAAGCGATATACTGGTCGGTCTCCCAGGTGCCGTCGGGATCGCACGCAAAGCGCAGCGTACCGACCTTCAGGTCGCCTTCCCACGTAAAGACACGTCCGCTGCGCGTCAGCGGCGTCGCCTCCGTGATCGCCCAATCGCCGGGAGTCGCGGGACCTACCATCGCGAGGGAGGTGTAGAAGCGCCGTTCGAGCGTGAAGAGAATCGTGCGCTGCTCGGTATCCACGGTGACGGTGTATTCGCCCGCCTGCGCGATTTTCCACATATACGCATTCCGGGCAGGATCGGAGGCCCGGGTGAGGGTCATGGTCTCGCTGCGTCCCGAAACGATCTCCCTGTCGGCCTCGGAGGCGATGAACTGATCGACACCGAGCGTACCGTCGGGATTGCATAGCACACGCAGGTTTCCGGCCTCCAGCGCACCCTTCCACGTGAATTCCGGGCTGTCGCTCCCGGAACGGGTCATGGCCACGGCCTGCACCGGGTCCGTACCGCCGGGAGTCGCATCACCGAAGAGCGCGAGCGACGCGAAGACCGGCGTCGCTCCGTAGGGCGTCACATCGACATAGGAGATGGCCGACACCGCCTGCTGTTCCCCGCCGACATAAGCGGCGACACGCGCTTCGAGCGTGATGCGGCGGCCGGGTTCCTGCCGCCAGGTCTCGGTGAGCAGCTCATTGAGCGCACCCACCGTATAGGTTTTTCCCATACCGGCGGCATCGGCGGTCTCCACGGCCGTTTCGTCGCCCGAAATTCCGAGCGAGAAACGATAGATAGCGTCAGCGGCATAGTCGTTCGCATCGCTCCACGCGAAAGCCACAGCCGTTTCAGCAGCCTGAGCCTCGTCGAGAATGAGGGTCTGCGGATCGGCCGACAGCGTCAGCGGCAACAGCGTCGCATAAGTCGTCACACCGACCTGCACGACCGCCGAAAGGTTGACCGATTCGGAGCCGGTGACTGCCGCGACACGAGCCGTGAGGATCACCGGGTCGCCCGCCTCAGCACCCCACTCGCCGACGATCAGCTCCTGCAGTTGGGCTCCGGTGAACGAATGGCTGTTCGCGGCGATTTCCCCGACTTTATGCACCTTCGCAACGGGAGCGTCCTTGAGGGCGAGTTCGAGCGTATAGGCCGTTTTGCCGGCATAGCGGCTCCCGTCGTTCCACGTGAGAGTCAGGGCCGTCTGTGCGGCATTTTCGCGCGTGATGGTCACGGCGTCCTGCTCCGGGGAGAGCGTGATGGGACGGATGTCCGCTCCGCCGACCTCCTTGTCGTCGCTGCATCCCGTCCAGAGAAGCAGCCCCGACAAGAGGATGAATAGATTTTTTATACGGTTCATTTTCAGAAATTTTAAGGGTTAGCGTTTTTCAAAACTGATCGTCAGCGCGTCGATATCGAGCGTGATCCGATAGTTTCCGGCCTCGGTGACGCGCCATTTATAGTCCACGCCGCCGGGCTGCACCAACTGCACCCCCGTCATCGTCAGGTCGGTGCAGTCCTCGACGACGGGCATGAAGAAGGGAGCGTCCCAGCTGGTCTTTCCGGCCGGGAATTTCAGTTCTCCGACCACTAAGGGGCCCTCGTAAACAAACTGCGCGGTACCCTCGACCCAGGTTAGCGGAGTGGCTTTTTCGATGGCCCAGTTACCCGGAGTGGCACCCCCGACCATATAGACGAACTCGTATTCCGGATAATATACCAGCGTATGGGTCAGGCGCTTGGTGTTCACGACCAGCCGGTAGGTGGCCGAACGGTCGATCCGCAGGCGCGTGCCCTCCGCATCGGTGCAGAGCTCCATCGAGGAAGCGTCCGCCCCGCGGAAGAAGGCAGGAAGCAGGCTCGTGCGCTGTCGCGGCAGGATGTATTCGCCGGTGCGGAAACGGCCTTTGTAGCTGTACTGGCGCGAGAGGACCTCCTCGGTCATGGCCACGGCTTTCGAAGGTTCCCAGCCCAGCGCGGCGCCGTCGACCTCGACGGCATCGCCCAGCAGGTAGAGCGGCGCGGAGGGCAGTTCGTAGGTCTGCACGTCGAAAGCCGTCGTAGCGACTCCGGGCATGAGGAATTTGTCGGCCGTGAGGCGGGCGATCACCTTGCCCTCGAGCCGGGCGGATTCGCCCGGGGTGATCCCCCACCGTTCGAGGCAAAGGTCGTTGAGTTCCTCGACCGTGAAGCTGCGCTCGAAGACATCCGGTCCCAACACCTCGAGGTCGGTCGCCGTGGCGAAATTGTTGTCGGCAATGTCCATCTTGAAGCAATACTCCACCGAAACGGCGCTGCCATAGGTATAGCCCCGGTTCCAGGTGAACGTAACGGCCGTTTGGGCATTGTTCGCGGGGTCGAGCACGATCTCCTCCACGGAGGCGTCGATGCGGAGCGCTTCGCCGCCGGTCGGAGCATAGGGGCTTTTGTCCTCGTCGCATCCGGCGAATGCAAGGAGCGAAGCCAGTATCCAGATAAAATGCTGTTTTTTCATCGGTTGCGTGTTATTCCTGGGTTGACCAATAGGGATTCTGCACGAGGTTGGGATTCTTGTCCATCTCCCAGCTCGGTACGGGCATGAAATAGAACGCCTTGCGGTAGACGTGCTTGTAGTCGAGCTGCGTGCGGCGGAAATAGCCGTCGCGGGTCGTGGCGTTGACGTTCATGCCATAAACCGGCTCGTTGAGCACGTTCCCGGCCTCCTTCCAGCGGCGCAGGTCGTTGTAGCGGACGCCCTCGACGCAGAGTTCGACACGGCGTTCCATGCGGATCAGTTTGCGCATGGCGATCTGGTCCGAAGCATCGACCGCAATCTGGTCGGGACCGGACCCGTAGGTCGGAATGCCGGCGCGTTCGCGGATCTTGTTCAGGTAGACGAGGATGTCCGCATTGCCCGGGTCGCACTCGTTCAGCGCCTCGGCGTAGTTGAGGTAAGCCTCGCCCAGCCGGTAGAGGATTCCCGGACGGTAGATATAATTGTCGTTCAGCTCGTTGTGGTCGGGATGCACCTTCTTGCGCAGCAGGTAGCCCGCCTGCGGGGAGTTGTAGCCGCCACCGTCCATGTCAGGGTTGTGGAACTCCGTGCGGCGGTTCGACTCGCGGAACCATGCATCGTTGTAAAGCACCGTGACGTAGAAACGCGCCTCGCGGTTGCAGTACATATTATAGGTTCCTGCGGTGGTGATTTCGCCGGGGGTCTCCGTGGGGCTTCCCTCGATCCACTCCGTGTTGCGACGGTCGGAGGCCGTCGAGTAACCGACGTCGGAATAGCCCGAGGCGGAGTCGTCGATCGGCAGGCCGTTTTTCATGAAGAAGGCGTCGACCAGCGACTGGCTCACACCCAGACCGCCGTTGCCGCCGCTGCCGCGCGGCGTAGCGTGCTTCTCGTAATCCCAGATGTTACACCCTCCGGGGCGTGCGAAAAGAATCTCCTTGTTGCCGTCGGTCCAGCGTGTGAACATCATGTTCTGGTACGACAGGAAAGGATCGATCTTGCCGTCGGCCGTCAGTTCGGTGTAAAGCCTGTAACCATTGCCTTCGGCCAGCTCGATCAGCTCCCGGCATGCTTCGGCGGCTTTCGTCCATTTCGAAGGGTCGTGCTGCGTGCTGAAAAGCGCCTCGCCCTTCTTGTTTACGTGCCCGGCATAGTCCGGATTGCCGTTCACGAGGTCGCTGGCGGCAAAGAGCAGCATGCGGGCCCGGACGGCATGGCACATGACCGACGTGGCACGGCCGAACTTGTTGTTGTTGGTATAGTAGGCCGGCAGCCCCTTGGCCGCTTCGGTCAGCTCCTTGTCGATCCAATCGACAATCGTGTAGAACGGCGTCTGGCCGATCAGCAGCTCCTCGTTGCTCGCCCCGGCATCGACCAGCCCCGGCGAGAACGGGATCGGGCCGTAGGTCTCGATCAGCAGCCAGTAGTAGTAAGCGATCATGAACCGGGCCTCGTTCTTCATCAGGGCCACCTCCGAGGCGGTCACACCGTCCTGCGGCAGGGGTTTCACATGGTCGAGGAAGATATAGGCCGAACGGATGTATTTGGGCAGTTCCGACCAGTAGTACATCTTCCATTCGGTGGCCGGCGACCAGTTGCCGGCGACCATGTGGAGCACCGTCCAGTCGAAGGTCGTCCAGGCCGTGGGCAGCGTCATGTCGTCGCCCAGCGTGTCGTAACCGGCCTTGTTCATATAGTCCCAATAGGGATCGGCGATGCCCGCGTAGATGCCGGCCAGCCAGTCTTCGGTGCGGGTCTTGTCGTTGAAGACCATTTCGAGCGTCAGCTCGTCCTCGGGCACCTGATCGAGGTAGGAGCACGATGCGAGCAGCGAAAAGCCCGCCAGCACGATAGTCAGGTATATGCGTATTTTCATGGCAGAACGGTTTTAGAAGGTTACGGAAGCTCCCAGCGAGTAACTGCGCATCGTCGGATAGATCAGTCCGTCGTTGGCTCCGACCTCGGGGTCCCAGAGTTTGAAATTCGAAAAACAGAAGAGGTTGTTGCCGCTCACGAAGAACCGGCATTTCTTATAGGTATAGCCGATCTCGACGGTCTTCACGCGCAGAAAGCTCATGCTCTTCTTCCACCAGGTCGACGGCTGCCGGTTATTGAGGCTCGAACCGTAGGAAAAACGCGGGTAGAAGACATCCTGACGCGGACTGTCGGGGCTCCAGCTGTCGGCATAGTTGGTCAGGATGTTGCCCAGCACGCCCGAACCGCTGCCGGGAATGAAGACATCGCTGCCGACGATGCGCCACGTATTGGCCGTCCCCTGCAGGAAAACACTGACATCGAGGTTCTTCCAGCGGGCACTGGCCCCGAATCCATAGACGATCTCCGGGGTCTCGGTGCCGCCGATGGGCCCCATGTCCTGATCGTCGATCACCCCGTCGCCATTCAGGTCCTTGTAGCGGATGTCGCCCGGACGGACCGAACTGTATGACTGCGTGGGAAGCCCCTCGCGCAGGATACCTTTTTCAACGTCGGCGAAATCAGCCTCGGTGAAGAGCCCGAGCGCCGTCAGGCCGTAGAGTGTCGAGACCGACTGTCCGGTATAGGAGCGGTAGGTGCCGACGACGGTCGGGGCCTCGTCTTTCTCGATGGTCTTGTTGCGGGCGAAGGTGAACGTGCCCTTGAGCGAAAGGAACCAGTCGCGGCCGAACTGCTTGTTGAACTCCAGCGCCAGATCGACACCCCGGTTTTCGACGATGCCGTAGTTGGCCCACGGGGAGTCGATGAAGCCTGCCGAGCCGGAGATATTGGTGCGCTGCATGAAGATGTTGCTACGGCGCTCGAAGAAATAGTCCGCCTGCAGGTTCAGGGCATTCCAGAGCCCCAGTTCCAGGCCGATGTCGAATTTCGCGGACTCCTCCCAAGTGAGGTCGGCGACTCCCTGGTGTCCCTCCCAGCGGCCCGTATGGGCGACATTGCCCTGGGTCGTGTGGCCGCCGCTGCCGTCCGTACCCCACGAATAGCCATTGTTGGTTCCCAGCGTGGTGATATAGGCGAAGCGCAGTCCGTTGATGCGGTCGTTACCGACGATGCCGTAGGAACCGCGCAGCTTGAGCTTCGACAGCACGTCGCGGGCCGGCTCCATAAAGTGTTCCTCGGAGATCAGCCAGCCGACGGCCACCGAAGGAAAGAAGCCGAAGCGGTGATCGCGGGCGAAATTCTCCGAACCGTTGTATCCGAAATTGAACTCGGCGACATAACGGCGGTCGTAGGAGTAGGAGAAACGCCCCGCGAAGCCCTGGTTGCGGTAAGGCAGCTTCTCGCCGGTGTCGTAACTGCGCTGGTTGTAGAGCAGCATGGCATCGACATAGTGTTTGCCGAACTCGCGCGAATAGCTCACGGCGCCTTCGAGATAGGTCGTCTGCTCGCCGAATTCACCCGACGAGGCATGGTCGAGAAACTCCTGTCCGTAGCTGGCGATGTTCATAATCAGGTTGCCGTCGTCGTCGCGCCCCGTGGCCGGATTGTAGTAATCGGGCGTCTTTCCGCGCCGCACGAGGCTGGCGTTCGAACTGTCGAAAGCGAAGGTCACACGGGCCCGCAGACCCGGGGTGATGAATTTCAGGTTCTGCTCGAGCGAAGCCTGACTCTCGATCTTGGAGTTGGAGAGACGCTGGTAGCCGGTCTGCGTGGCCAGCGCCCAGGGATTCTGGTTGCCGTCCTTGCGGGCGACCTTTCCGTTGGAATAGATGGTCGGATGGACGAACGGCGGCGTGTTGAAGGCTACGTTGAACAGGTCCTCGATGTCGTGGTTGACCTTGTTCTGCCGCTGCAGGTAGCCGCCGATGTTGATTTTCAGCAGCGTGGTTTTGGTGATGTCCACATCGACGTTCGAACGGACGTTGTAACGGGTCAGCTTGGTCGAACCGTCCCACGACTGGCTGTCGTCGCGCTCCATGATGCCCCGCTCGTTGTAGACCGAGGCCGTGACATTGTAGCGCAGCACGGGCGAACCGCCGTTGACATTGACGTTCACGCGCTGGTTCCAGGCATGTTTCTTCGTGATGGCGTCGATCCAGTCGACATCGGGATAGAGGTCCGTATCGTACCGGGATTTCGTGAGGCCGATCTGCTTTTGAGAGAACGGCAGCGTGATGCGGCTGTCCGACGCGATAGCGTTCATGACCTCCATATAGGTGGTCGCATCGACGAATTCCGGGAGCTTCGTCGGCTCGCTCATGGCGACCTCGTAACGCAGCGAGACTTTCGGAGGTCCCACCTCGCCGCGTTTGGTGTTGATCAGGATCACACCGTTGGCACCCCGCACGCCGTAGACGGCACTCGCGGCGGCATCCTTCAGGATCGAGAACGACTCGATCTCGGCCGGGTCCATGTCGTTGAGCGAACGCTCGACGCCGTCGACCAGCACCAGCGGCGTGGAGCCTCCGGCGAAGGTGCTGATGCCGCGAATCCAAAAGTCTGAATTGTCCTTGCCCGGCTCGCCCGTGCGCTGCACGGCGATCACGCCCGAAAGCTGCCCCGCAAGGTTGTTGCTCAGCGAGCGGTTAGTACCGATCTGCAGGTCCTTCGGGGCGAGGCCCTCGACGGCCCCACGACGCTCAGCTTCCGCTGCGTACCGTAGCCCACAACGACCACCTCGTCGAGTTCCGAAACCTGCTCTTCGAGGATGACATGGAGATTGATCCGGCTGCCGACCACGATTTCCTGCATCTGGTAGCCGACGAAGCCGAAGCTCAGAACGCTTTTCTTGTCGGGGACATCGATGAAGAAACGGCCTTCAGCATCGGTCGTAACGCCCTGCGAGGTGCCTTTGAGCAGGACCGTAACGCCGACCATCGGCTCTTTTCCCTTATTAACGACCAGGCCGTTAATCGGGATCGTTCCCGCCGAAGCCGCCGCCGCAGACAGAAACAGGGCGAGGACAGACAGCATTGCGCGTATACAACAAGGTAGAGTTTTTCGCATACTCCGGTTGGTTTAGGTTATTGTTATTAGATTAGCCGGCGGCAAACGAACCTGCCGCTCTGAAGACAAATTTATACCGCCGCCGAGCCTCCTGCAAGAGCAGGGAGCTAAAAAGTAGTGGTTTTTTCGAAGAATTCAGCTAATAATCAACGATATGAATAAACACAACCGATTTATATCGGTAGCGCTCCCGGTAGTGGAGGGAATCGCCTCCGGGCTATTTCAGCCCGTCGCTGCCGATCTCCTCGGCTATGCCGATGCGGGCGACGAAATGTTCGAAGCGGCTGCGATCCACACAAGCCTTGTTGCGGGCCGAGGTCCGGTTGTTATAGACCGTCGAGAGCGAACAATGCAGGAACTGCGCGATCTGCACGCTGTCGGTGATACCCAGCCGGACGAGCGCATAGATGCGCAGTTCGGTGGTAAGTGCGTCGGGAGCCTTCAGCACGATGCGTTCGGAGGGCTTCAGCAGTTTATTGTACTCCTCCACGAACGACGGAAAGAGTTTCAGAAAGGTGATATCGAAATTGTTGTAGAACAGCTCGAGGTTCTCGCGGGCGAACGCCGCCGGGTCCAGCGCCTTGCGCAGCGCGTCGCGGTTATTGCCGTCGAGCAGACGTGCGATGCGCTTGAGGCGCGAATCCATCTGGTCGATATAGTTCAGGCAGAAATCCATATACCGCACGATATAGGTCTGCTTGATGAGGTTCGACTCGCTCAGATGGCTGTTCAGCTCTTTCAGTTCGTTATTCAGGGCCGCCAGCCGGAGCCCCACCCGGCGGTTGTTCCGGTAGAGTTTATTAATATAGGTAAGTGCCGCAATGAGCAGCACCACCAGCAGGGCCAGAAAGGAAAGGCTGATGTAAAGATTGCGCTGCTGGCGGTTGCGGCGTATCTGATAGTCGTTGTCAATAATCGGCAGCAACTGCGACACCTTGACCAGCCGTTTCTGCGAATTGCAGTAGTTGGCATCCTCGAGGGCCACCTTCAGATAGCGGTAAGCCCGGTTGATCTCGCCGTCGGCATAGAGCATCTGCGCCAACCGGTGGAGCGAAACATACTCCTTGATGCCGGTCTTCAAGTCGATGATGGCCGAACGGACATAGAAACGTTCGGCCTCGCCGCGCGTCCCGCCGCCGTGGATGCAGGTTTCGGCCAGCAGGTAGTAATAGATGGCCTCCTCGCGCATATTGGTCTTCATGCGTTCGGCATTCGTCTCCAGCCATTCACGCGCTTCGGAATGGCGGTTCTCGAGATTCAGCAGGTTGGCTTTCGTATAGTAGTAGCTGCTGCCGTCCTCGTTAGGCGACTGCGATCCGAGCAACGTCGTATAGGCATCGTGCAGGAGTTCGTAGTGGTGCCGCTTGAGTTCGGGATTGTCGATCGACTGGTAGACGTCCTCGTAAAGCAAGCTATAGATATTGTGGTAATAACTGTGCAAGAACGGAGTGAAATGGCGGGTCGACATGGCATTGAGTATCTCGAACGCATCTTGATTCAGTCCGGCAATGGCATAGATCTGCGCGAGGTTGAGGTCCGTTTCGAGTATCTTCAGACTGTCGCCGCTCCTGAGCGCCAGCTCCTTTTTCAGCAGGGCGTAATGGATGGCCGTATCGACTTGATACGAAAGATACTCGTTAAACAGCCGCCCGTAATCGTAGAAACGTTCCTCGGGGGAGAGGCTGCCGTGAGCGAGCCGGTATTTGATCTCTTCGAACTGCCCTTCGCGCCGCGCCGCATAGACCTCCCGGTTGGCAATGACCCGGTCGAGTTCCCGGAATTGTTTTCCGAGATTTTCGGCCGGCTGCGCCCCGGCCGGAAGGGCTGCAGGCAGTAAGAGCATCAGAGAAAGCAGCAAACGAATTTTCATGATCGATTTTAAAGAGGTACTACCGGAATCCCGAGTAAAAATAGACATAAATTCCCGGATATGCAAAATCGCGGTGCCCTAGTCGCAGGATTGCAAAAAAAACGGGGCAGCAATCCGAAAACCGCCACCTCGTCAAGACGTTATCCCGTTTCCGTGCGGGAAAGGACTCGTGAATTACTTCTGGTCGCTGATCTTGCTCTGTTTTTCGAAGAGCTTGCCGAAAGCGTCGTCAATCTCGGTACGCAAGGCAGCGTAGTGCTTGCGGACGAGCGACGTGTTGCGCGGCTCGGCGGGATTCATCGCATTGGCAAACAGATCGTTGCGCATGAAAACGGTCTCCTGCATCACCTTGAAAATTTCCTTCTCTTTCAAAGGCTGGAAACAGATAGCTATATCACAGTCAAATTTGGTTACAGTTTTATTTTGGCTCTTCTTTTCTGTTCTTCCATCCTGCGGCGGCGTTCCGCGGCGGCTATCGCCATTGCTTCGGCCGCGGCATCGAGCAGCGCCGTGATTCGTGCGATATGCTCTTCGGGGCTTTCTCCCGGCTTGCGCTGTAACTGCTCGGCGGACACTCCGACGGGCGAACCGGCCGGCGGCAGCGGGATGCCCCCGGCTTTTCCAAGGTTGACCGAAGGCGGTTCTTCGCGTGTACTACCCCCGCCTCTGCCCGTGTTGCCGAACAGCGCTGCAAATGCCGAACGGTAATTGCTTGCCGCCGCCGAGAGGTTCCCGACAAGCGTTGCCCGGTGTTGGGTCTGCTGTTGAATATGGTTGAACTGGTTGTCGAGTTTCGTAAAGCTGAAAGCCCTGTCGATCTTCGATCCGGAGAACTCGAAGCCGTTTTTCGAGAACAAGACACCTTGTTTCCGGTCGGTATTTCCGCAATACTTATAGCGTACGTTGACGCCCTGTTCCTTTAATTTGCCTTCCAGATCGTTCCTACTTTTGCACTTGGACAGACAGCCTTTGATCGCATCGTGGATTTCGTATCTGGTTTTGTCGGGTTCGCGCAATTGCTCCCGCCGTACGTCGTCCTTTCCCGGTGCGAGATACAATCCGTACTTCTCGGTCAGCTCCCGGCAGACCTTGGCGTTGCGGATCTTGATGTTCCTGTCCGATATGGTCTGCCCGTTGTTCCCGACCCGGTTGTAGACCAGATGGCAGTGCGGATGGGGCTGGTCGAGATGGCGCACCAATAGATACTGCGTATCGGTGATGCCCATCTTTTGCATATACTCCTTTGCGATCTGCGTCATCAGGGCGTCGGTCATCCGCGGGGCGTCCTTGGGTGAGAAAGACAAGGAGATACCCGTTGTGCATTTAGCATAAACGTATAAAAAAGTTGTTCATGTTGGATAAATTCCGTATATTTATCTGGTTACCAATCAGATAAATATCATGAACAACTTTAGTGCAAGTTACGAAAAAATTTTGACAACATTACAGAATATAGAGGCAAGATCGAATTTTCGTAATCAGCATCGTCAGCCCCGTATGAGCGATATGGAGGTTCTCGCCCTCTCTCTGACTGCAGAATATATGGGCATAGACTCGGAATGCCAATTGTTCCGCAGGCTGCCCGATTGTTTGCGAACCCGAATTGAACGTAGCGTCTGCAACCGCCGTCGCAGCGCCTTGTCCCCCCATTTGTCCGCCCTTCGCAAACGTATGGGCGAAAACATCTCCACGGCTCCAGACTATCTGATTGTAGACAGTATGCCGCTGGAGGTATGCAGGATCAGCCGTAGTTCTCGCTCGACGGTCTGCAGGCAGGAATATTATGCTGCACCCGACAAGGGATTCTGTGCTTCGCAACAGACTTACTATTATGGCTATAAGCTGCATGTCGTCTGCTCGTTGGATGGGGTGATCCGCAGTTTCGACCTCCCGAAAGCTTCGGTACATGATATTCATTATCTGAAAGATGTCAAGGAACTTTATCGGGACTGCGTCCTGTCGGGCGACAGAGGCTATCCGAGTGCTGACTACCAGTTGGATCTGTTCGAGAGCCGGCAAATTGTATTGGAAGTGCCCATGCGACGAAATCAGAACGATTACAAGCCGCAACATCCTGTATTCCGACGCTGTCAAAAAAGGATCGAAACTCTTTTTTCGCAACTTTGCGACCTGTTTATGATCCGACGAAACTATGCCAAATCATTCGACGGATTCAGAACCAGAATAACCGCTAAAATAATGGCTCTTACTACTATACAACTCATTAACAAAAGAAACAATCGGAAGATTAATAACTTAAAGATACCACTCGCGTAAATGCACAACGGGTTTTGATTATCAATCATGCGTAAAATTGCGACATACCTGTCGGCAATCATGCTGCTGACGGCCTGCATAACGAATAACCGGCAGAATAACAGAATTTTATACGTTTCGATACAACCGCTGCAAAGCCTTGTGGACAGCATTGTCGGCGGAGATTTCGAAGTCGAAGTACTCGTGCCCGCCGGAGCCAGTCCCGAGACGTTCGAACCTACGCCCAGACAATTTGTGGAGCTAAACAAAGCACAACTTATTTTCAATGTGGGACTTATCGACTTCGAAACCTCGCTGTTGGGCAAAATCGAACAACAGGAGAAAGTCATCGACCTGAGCCGCGGAATCGACCTGATCGAAGGCTCTTGTTCGCACAGCAGTCACGGACACAATCATACGCACGGTGTCGATCCCCATGTCTGGACCTCCCCGAAGGCGTTGCAGAAGATGGCAGCAAACGCTTTCGAAGCCATTCGCAAAGCCTATCCCGATTCGGTGAAATACGAAACCAATTATAACCGGTTGCAGAAGGAGTTACAAGCATTGGACGCTCGCACGGCGGAGAAAATCGCACGGAGTGGCATCGAATATTTCATCGTCTACCACCCCGCCCTCACCTATTATGCCCGCGACTACGGACTGCGGCAAGTCGCCATCGAAGCTGACGGTAAGGAGCCCTCGGCCAAGCAGTTGACGGCGATCATCCGGCAAGCCCGGGAGGATGGAGTCCGCCGGATATTCTACCAAAAGCAATTCCCGGCATCGACCGTGGAGGTCATAGCCCGAGACATCGACGCCGAATACGTAGCGATTGATCCGCTGGACCGGGACGCCATAGTGAACATCGACACGATAACCGACTTAATCACCGCAAAATGAATCTGGTAACGATGCGCGACGTAAGCGTCGCATACGACGGATACGAAGCCATTCAGCATGTCGATCTGGAAATCGGCGACAACGATTTCCTGGGTGTCATAGGTCCCAACGGTGGCGGAAAGACGACGCTCGTGAAAGTCATACTCGGAACCGTGCCCCATACGGGCGAAATATGTTTGGCGCCGGAGTTGTTCCGAGGCAAGGAGCGGCTGATCGGCTATATGCCGCAGCTGTCGGATTTCGACCGGGAGTTTCCGATCTCGGTGCTCGAAGTCGTGCTGTCGGGATTGCAAGGCTGCCGCGGGTTCCGCTCCCCCTACACCCGGGAGGACCGCGAAAAGGCGATGGCGCTGCTAGCCTCATCGGGGATTGCCGAAACGGCCCGCCAGCCGATCGGAGAGGTGTCGGGCGGCCAGATGCAGCGAGCACTGCTGGCCCGGGCCGTGATCTCGGACCCGAAGCTGCTGATTTTGGACGAACCCGCGAATTTCGTGGACAACAAGTTCGAGAAAGAGCTTTACCGCACGCTGCACGAACTGAATACGCGCATGGCAATCGTCATGGTGTCGCACGACATCGGCACGATCACGAGTGTCGTGAAAGAGATCGTCTGTGTCAACCGCCGCGTGCACCGTCATCGCTCGAACGTGCTGACCGAAGAGCAGCTGCGCAACTACGACTGCCCTATCCAGCTCGTTTCGCACGGCCACATTCCCCACACCGTGCTGGAGCACCACCCGGGGGACGGATGCTGCGACCACGATTCTGTCCGATAACGACCACCGCGACAATGGTCATACAGCCGGGCGCATTAGGGCGGAGAATGCCTCCCTGCGGCGTTATTCGTTTATATCTTTCACGCAGCGCACGCCGCCATAATTGCCTGTGCCGGTCAACAGATACAGCACACTGTTGCCTTGGCTGACGGAGAATCCGGGGCGGTTCGAGCCGAACTGGAAACGGGTGCGCGAAAAATGGTTGTTGAGCGTCCAGTTTCCGTCGTTGCCGATTCGGGAGTGCATCAGCGCCAGTTCCCGCTGATTGGGGATGCGGTATCCCGTCGGACAGGGGGAGTCGCCGCTGCTTGCATCGCTTCTCAGCGTCTCCCAGTTATAGGTATTGTTTCCGGATGTCGTGTTCATGACCTCGAATGTCCGCCACGGTTTGTTGGCCGCCTCGCGTTCGTGGTGTTCGGGCAGTTCGGCGGTCTGGAAATAGCCGCGGATGGATTGCTGATCGATTCGGGCAAGCGAGATCCTGCGGGTCATCGCATCGTAGGTAGCCAGATCGTCGGGCTTGACGGTTCCGGCGGCCGTGCGTGGAATTCCTAGATTACGGACACAACGATAATAAACAGGAGTAGAAATCGAACCGGAATAATTTTCGGAAAGTTTTCCGGTCGAGGAGCCTTCGGATGACCATAGGATTATGGGATTGTCATAGCCAAGGTACTTCTCGTGAACCGTACTGCTGGCGAAATACTGCTCCTGCCCCTCTGTCCAGGTCGTTTTCCTGTAAAGCCTGGCTCGCGGGTCGAAGGACCATTCGCCGATCCATAGATCCGTCAACTGGTGGATGGCCGCCAGATACCATTGCACCTCGTTCTCGTCGATCGTGCCGTCGCCGTCGTTGTCGCGGTTCATCCGCAGACATTTGTATTTGGCAGCCTCGTAATCAGACTTCATGGTCCAGGTCGACATCGTGACGTAATCGCTCCAGCGTTTGGTCGTACTGCCGCCCAGCCACATCCGGAGCGTATTCGCACGTCCGTTGTTCGAGTCGTTGTATGTCGGGTTGGAAACGTCGTTCGTGTTTTTTTCGAATGCGACCGGCGTTTCTTCCTGGATCATCTGCGTGCCCCAGGCCGTGAAATTCTCTTCGTCCATGATGTTATACATGGTCTGGATCGAGGACTGGCGGATCGAGTAGATGGCGTTGGTCTTCGTGCTCTGGCGATCGGGGCTGTACGCCAGATTCGAAAGGATGTTCATGACCCGCGCCTGCTGGTTGACGAATTTCTTCCACAAGCCGTTCACGGCCGTTTCCGAAGGATCGGTCGGGCTCGTCTCGTAATAGTATTCGTCGACGAATGCCGTGAAGCGCATGTAGTCGCTACTGTCGAACAGGTGGTCGGAGCCCCCGCTTCCGCTGGTACGGTAACGCTCCTTGCAGGCCTGAAGGATATTCACCAACTGGTCGACATACAGCAGTTTGTCCGTCCCGTTCGCCACGTCAGTCATATAGGTGTCCAGCGAGACCGTCCCCGTGTAGACCGCATCGTTGCCCGGATAGGCGCGGAAATCGGTGCTACTGTAGAAGTTGCTGCTGTTCTTGCTGTTGATCCGGAACTTTATCCACTTGTAGTCGGCCGGATGTTCGCCGGCGGCGCCCCGCGAGAAGGGGGTGTTGACGTCCCAGGTCATGGTCTCGTCCACGTTGCTCTGGTGGAAACTCAGGGTGAACACCTCGTTGTACGCGTCCAGCTCCTTGATCTGCAGCGCCATCACGACATCGCCCTCGGCGCCGGGACGCTGCTCGTCCTCCTCGGTCTTCTTGCTCGAATCGACCTCGATGATGATTTTGTCCACCGACACGATTTTCACGTTATAGGTATAGTAGGTGTTGCGGAGCAAGTTGTAGTCGTCGACGCCTTCCACGCCTCCGAGATGGATCGTATAGACCACATCGGTCGATATTTCCACGCCCGACGACGCGTCCTTGTAGCGTATGTCACCCCGCAACTGGACGCAGGTTCCGGTCTTCGGCGCATAGGTATAGTCGCCGTTGGCGACCTCGATTCCCGCGCCGGTCGGGGTCTTGTCTTGTTTCTCGCGCAGCGCATACTGCTCCTCATAGGTGCCCGCCGTGACGGGAATCTCGGCCCGGGGCGTCAGGACGCTCTCCAGCGAATAGAAGGCGAAGGTCTTGCCGTCCTCCTCGAAATGGGCCCACTCCGTATCGAAGCACTCCGCGGGGTCGGTGCACAGGTCGGTGCGCGAAGCCATCATCCCCGCCTTGCGTGGAACCGACACGACGCGCCAGTCGTCGGAAGTGAAGGTGACGCCCGAAGCCTCGGTGACGCGGAAGCGGATTTTGGAGTCGACGCGTGTCAGCGGCACGGTAGCCGAGACGGGACTGCCGGCCGTGACGGTGACATTCTCGGCGACGCCCGTCATCAGGAAGTTGGTGCCCCGTTCGATGAACTTGCCCCGGAGGTTCACCACGCACGAATCCAACGCCGCACGCGAGGCGATGCCGTCGAGCATCTCGCGGGTAATGTCGACGACCGTATTGTCCGTATTGGCAATGGCGGCCACGCTTTTCCCCGTGCCGCACGTCAGGCCGCTGATGGTTCCGGTCCAGCTCGATGCGCTCAGGCTGGAGATATAGTTGCGGTAATCGACCGACCCGTCCGGGTTGAATATGAAGATGTAGAGGTTGTTGATCCGCTGTTCGTCGGCATCGGCCGACACGGCGCGGGTCTTTACGTCGTTCTGCGAAGAGGCGACGCTCAGCGTCAGCGAGGCAAACTCGCCATGCGTTCCGGGCAATTCATCCTTCGAGCACGCCGCGACGGCCAGACACATCCAGGCTATATGGAATAATCGTTTCATAATCGTCAATCGAAATCGGGGACATCAATGGTTTTCTGGTTCCAGTCCTGCACCACACAGGTCAGCGCCATCTCGCCGAACGGGGTGAACTTCAGTCTGAAAACATATCGCTTGCTGGCTTCGATGCTGCCGGAGACGACGAAATCGCCGATATTCCGAACTATTGCAGATTCCCGCGTCACGCCGTTCGACGTGTAGCGGACCGTGACGGTGAGCAGGTCGTCGTCATCGATCTGTTGCGGCCAAAGCATCGCGCAGCCCGTTGCGGAGGAGACCGGCTGGTAGACGGGATAGACGGCAACCAGCGAATTGCCCTGCAACGTGCCGTCCGCCTCCGAGAGCGCGTACTCCCTGTCGGCGGCGTCCGTCGCTAAGGTCTGCGTGATGGCGTCCGGCAGTTCGTGGTGGCAGGTGGCCTTATGCAGGAACTTTCCGAGACGGATTCCGGTTATGCGTATCGACTGTCCCTCGGAGAGCGTGCCGTCGACGCTGGCTTCGAAGACCACGGCCGCCAACGCATGGCGGAATGTCAGCGGCACCCTGCCGCCCTCTTTCGTCCGGTCGAGGGCCGGGGCGCTCAGCAGCAGGTCGCGGTGATCCGCCACGGCGTCGGGAACGGCATAGGTGACGCGCGGAGCGCCTGTCCCGCATGAGACGGAGACCGCCGCATCGGTGTCATACGGAGCATAGGCGAAGAAGCTGACCTTTCCCTGGGGCCAGTATTTCGTCGGAGAATAGGTCCAGTCCCCTCCAGCGGGGCGTGTCACCCGGACATTGTACATGTAATCGGGCTTCGAAGCGGCGGCATCGTAGCTGCCCTGGGGCGAATAGTAGGCGAAAACCCCGAAGTCGGCAAAGTTGCCGTCGTCGGTCTGTACGCCTTTCGTCCATGGAACGGCCGAATCCCCTATCCGGTCGTCGAACCGGATGGCGTCGTCCGCGGGTTGCAGGGCTTCATCCCCTCCCCTGCCGCACGATATAAGAGTCGTCAGGCTGAAAACCGCCCAAAGCCAATATCTTCGTGTTTCCATATCCGTAACTTGTAAATCGTATCGGACCGCCGGGCGGTCCGGTTTGTACTCCGGGAGGGACATTCAACCCTCCCGGAATTTCGTGAGGCCGGCGCATGCGTGCGGCCAGAGCGTCTTAGATCTCCATGTCTGCGTTGGAATCCTCCCAATCCACTACCGACGTCTCGAACAGGATAGGTTCGAGGTTGCCGGTGACGGTCAGCGTATAGGTAATGCGCTTGTTCATCTTCCAGATCTCTTCCCCCTCCGTATCGCCGGTAACTTTCTTGCTGCTGAACGGAACCGTGTAGTCGGCATACGTGTCGGCCGAACCGAACAGATACTGGGGGGTTGCGTTATTATCCTTGTAATAGATCTTGCAGGAAATCGTAAGGGTGCCGCCGGTCATGTCTCCGTCACCGGTTTTTGCGGCGAACTCCTGCGGAAGCAGTATCAGTGCCTTGTCCGCATCATAGAGATTTTTTGCTTCCGCATTGGTGATTTCCTTGGTCTCGGGGAAAACTGCCGTATATTCGGTCAGGTTGCCTTCAGTAATGCTCCAGCTGGCAGCGCCGGCGGCCGAGAGGGTGAAGGTGCCCTTCGACTTGAGGTTGCTCAGCTTGATGCCGTTCTCCTTCACGTCGATGAAGACACCGTCGCCCTTGGCCTTGGCCTTGAAACGCACCTGCGTCATCGCGTGTTTGAACTGGAGGGGAACCTTCACGGCCGGACTTGCCTTGGCGACATTCAGCGCCGAGGCGTACATGAGGTCCACCTGGCCGGCATCGTCGGCAGGAACGGTATAGTCCGTCATGATCATTCCGTCGCCCTTCGTATATGCAACCGGAATCGCAACGCCGTTCTTGGTGTAGGGCGCATAGGCGTAAAAACTGAGGGTTTCTCCCTGGGTCGGCCAGTAGCGGATGTCGCTCGTGTTCTTGTAGTCCCATTTCGTGCCGTCGGAAACGATCTCGGTGCCGGCATCGGCCTTGCCCATGTAGGGGCTGTCCGAGGTGCTAATAAAGGCCGTTACGCCGAAGACGTTGCCCGATGCGGCGAACTCGGGGTTGTTGTCGAACGGATTGCCGCGGGTGATGTTCGAATAGGTGTTGAAGCCGATAGCGTTGCCGGCATTGGTCAGGGCGGAGTCGACCACGCTTTCCTTTGCGCAGCCGGCCAGTGCGAAGGCCGCCAGAGCGATGAGAACAGATCTTTTCATTTTTTTCTTTTTTTTATGGTGTTTGTAAAATCATGTTTCGTCGGTTACATCGGGATGTCGACATCGATGTCCTCCCATTCCTCCAGGTCGGGGTCGAAGGCGCCGTCGCCGTTGCCGATCACCTCGGGAAGTTCGATCTCCACCTCGATATGGATGATCTTGTGCGTCGCGCCCTGCGTCACGCGGATGGCATCGGTGACATCGAGCGAGACGGGATGTTTTTCGCCGTTGAGCAGCACGAACTCCATCTCCATCAGGTAGCGCACGCCCGTCTCATCGTGCAGGCCGAACGTCGCCAGCTGTCTGGTGATGGTGCCGTTGCGCGGGTCTTTCGCATCGAAGCAGCGGTTGTTCAGCACGAACTCGTGGCAGACCTGCAGCGAATGCGGCTTGTCCGAATCGAGGTAATAGCCGCCCGAAAGATTCTTCAGGTGGGTGCGGGGCGCCCCCGCGGCATATTTGAGCCCCTTGACATGCACCCTGATGTCGGCCACCGAGATGATGCGGGTCGGAGCAGTCTGATAGACTGCCGCCGGGGCGGGTTCCATGCCGTGGGGTTTGGTCCGGAAATATTCGATCATCTTGCGGGTCACCTCGATATTTCGGACTACGCTTCCGGCCACCGTGTCGGGCTCCCCGATGAAGGATTCCGCTCGGGTGCCGCCGCCGAGCGACGTGAAGTTGGGGGACACCGCCCTGCCCATCAGGGCGAAGGTCTCCAGCCGGTCGGTTCCCGCGCTTTCGATATTCCTGTATTCATCCAGCGTATTGTTCAGCACGACAACACTATAGAAGCCTTCGGGCAGTGAGAGGTCCGCTTTCCGGGAGTCGTTGCTCCGGACCACGTCGAAAGCCGCGCCGTTGCGGTCGAACACGAATGCCGAAACGCCGTTGGGCGTCAGCCGCGCCGGAGTCCAGTCGGCCTCGATACGGACGGTGGCGCGGTCGACGGTGGCATAATAAAGGTCGTCGCGCCAGCAGGAGGAGAGCGCCAGAACGCCTGCAAGAGCCGATATAATCAGTATGTTTTTCATTTTGCAACCTCCTTTTTTCTGTAATGCAACAGCCATACCAGCGAAATCCGCGCCCTCGTAGGACCGATCCAGTTCAGCCGACGGGTCTCCCACGGGTAACGGACGACCTTGATGTCGCCGTACTTCGTGTCGCGCACACGGTCGTAGGCCTCATAGTTCGAACGCAGGTAACCGACTCCCAACGTGTATTCCATACGCAGGCTGCGGCTGCGTCCGATGCGGTGCGCATAGCCCAAGCTCAGCCCGGCATCGAAGAAGTCGCCCTGGGAACCGTCGTCGTTGAAGACCTGAAAGTCGAATTTTCCGCCGCCGCCGTACAAGCCGAGGTGCCAGCCCGTCATGACATCTCGTTTGGCGCGATCGCCCAGCCAATATCTTATTTCGCCATGTCCTGCCAGAAGCTGCATCGTCAGGTCCGACTTGTTGCTCCGCCACCACGGGAACATCCACTCCCCGGCAACGGACCAGCGTTTGCCCATCGGGACTTCGAGCTCGACGTTGAGCGCCGAGGCCAGGTCGAAGAGCAGGTTGCTCTTCACGGCCAGCAGGGGCTTGCGGACGAACGTCGGTTCCATGGCCGGCGACTCCGGAACGGGTTGCGGAGCCGGCATCTGCACGGTGTCTGGTTCTACGACCGGTCCGGGTTCTGACTCGGGTTCCGGCTCGACCGTCGGTTCGGGCGCATGGGGAACCGACTGGAACACGATGATGCAGGTTGCGCCGGCCCGCAGATAACGCAGATGGTTGTTTACGATGTGCCGCCATGCCGCACCGTCGCCCACCTGTTTTAGCCGCCACTCTTTGGTCGCGGAATTGACGTCCGAATTGATGATCTCCAGAACTCGCGCCCGATGGGGACATCGGTCGTCATCGGCAATCCGTTGGGCCAGTCCCGCCCAATCTTCGCCGATAGAATATATCTGCACCCTCTCTCGCACGATGTCGGGATGCTTCCAATACACATAGGTGCGCGTAGCCCGAGCCCGTTCTTCCGCGAGTTTGATGTTGCGTTCCAACATGCCCTCGGGTGATGCCGACGCGATGATGACAATGGAATCGAGATTATCCCTGACTTCCGGTCTGTTAAGCATGGTGTCGAGTTTGGCGAGCGACTCCTCGTTTGTCAGATACTTCTTTTCGAGCAGAGACCGGTCGAAACGGAAATACAGACGAATGATCGCGCTCGTATCCCTCCGCAGGGATAAATCGGATACGGCATGTTGCGCATGGCTGTCATTCAGACAACAAACGCACGCCAGCATCAATAAGAATATCTTCCGTCGCAACTCCATTGGACCTGTTTCGATAAAGTTTCTAAAAATTCCAATCCATCTCTGCCTTTGAGTTTTTCCTCCGCTCTCTTTTCGCTTTTGTAGGCCCGCATGACGAACCAGCGGGCTGTTTCCGATTCCTTCCGTATTGGGCGAGACGATATCTATACATGTTTATACTTGTTTTTCAATCAATCAGGGCGCATACCCGTAGTTCATGCCAATAGGTGTATTAATATGTATTACAATCGTTTATATCACCCCTCCCGGAATATCAATCATCTATTCCGTAAATCTGTAAACAGATATTCTGCTCGTTTTACGCTCTTTCTCTCCGCAAGAGAAAGAGCGATGGATATAATAGGTTGTAACTATCTGGTAAACAAACGGAAATCACACTCAACGGGCGGTTTATTTATATAACATTGTTGGATAAAAACCTTTCGGCGAGTTCAGCAGCCGAAAATTTCATCCGTTTTATACCGTTATTTCCATTAAATTACATAACTTTGTGTTTGTCAATATTTCTCTTGCGGAGAGAAGCAGTCTGTTTCACAACATTTTTCTTTCTACTCTCCCTATCAATCAGTCGGAATCATCCATCGAAAATGTCTCTCTGCTCCATTTTTACCGGTTGCAAGCCGTTTGCGATTTCCTTTGGAGGATTCCGTCAGCCGATACATCTCTTCATGAGAGAAATAGCGAAATGATTAGCGTTTATTCCCAGCGCCCTACGCACGAAAGCCTCCGAATTAGTTCAACAAATTCTCCCGATTGCTTAACATTTCGAATTGAAATGACCGGGATAATTTTATTTTTCACCGAATTCTGTTGCCGTATTTCATATTTTTCATAACTTTGCGGCAGTGAGATATTTCTCTCATGAAGAGAAGTTGCATCTATCAGTCAATCCGTTAAATGCTATTTTGAGGATTTAGCCGTCGTTTATTTCTTCAATTATCACTACCGAACCACCTATTCCTTCCGGAGAGAGATTTTCCGGTGGATTGATCTGTCGGAAAAAATATCTCTTTCAAGAATAAGCCTTGAAAGAGATTTCCGAATGAAAGCCGGCTGAACAAAAATCTTTGTACGACTACAATGCTTTCAGAATTCGGCTGTTAGCCTTGTCCACAGCCGATGTGTCCAAAGAGGCGAGATAGATCCGCGTGGTCTTCTCCGAATCATGTCCCATCGCCTCGCTGATGATCGCGAGCGGAATGTTTCTGTCCTTGGCGATGGAAGCCCACCCGTGGCGGGCGACGTAGCTGGTCAAGGGTATGTCCAGTCCCAACCGCTCGCCTAATTTTTTCAATTTGTCATTGACCAGATGCGCCGCATTCTTGTACTGCCGGCGAGCGTCGGCATTCATGTCTTTAATCACCGGCAGCAGATAGGGAGTGCTGACCGTAT
>ENA-UOJF01000640-UOJF01000640.1-human-gut-metagenome-genome-assembly--contig:-P74-NODE-640-length-29434-cov-9.529153_pt1 | contig 29434 bp, 28 predicted proteins | sample MGYA00242344_ERZ723891 | MGnify/ENA metagenome assembly ERZ723891 | reverse complement strand
AATTTCCTCCTTCTTTATATTTTCGCCTTCAATCAGTAATTGTGTATCATATTTGAATTCAATCATCATGATCCCCCATTCTGATTTCCTTGTCAGAAACCTTAAACAGTATATTGCATTTGAGAATGAATTTCAAATTTTATGTTTCATTTCCACAAGATAAAAACCCGCGAAACTTCCGCAGTTTTTCTGTCATTCTCTGCCGTTCCAGCAATATGTACACATCTTTGACGGGTCTATCCCTGCGGCATCAAGCATATCGTCCAGGCGGTTATATCCCAGCGAAGTAAACCCCATCCGCTTACAGATTTTTTCCACCATCTTGTGATAGCGGTCGGAGTCGGGATCCGCATAATCATCGAGAACGGTCCGGTCCACGTTTTCTCCTTCCTCTTCTGCAATAACACGGCGGGCAATCAGTTCCATTTCCGAATTGGAACGGGAAAAATTCAGATACTTGCAGCCAAACAAGATGGGCGGACACGCTGCACGGGCATGAACCTCTTTTGCGCCGCTTTCAAAAAGAAACTCCGCCGTTTCCCGAAGCTGCGTCCCTCTGACAATGGAATCATCCACCAGAACCATTCGTTTCCCTCTAATCAGTTCATGAATGGGGATCAATTTCATTTTTGCAATCAAATTACGCTTCGACTGGATTGTCGGCATAAAAGAACGCGGCCAGGTAGGCGTATACTTTACAAGCGGCCGCGAAAAGGGCACGCCCGACCGGTTGGCATATCCCATGGCATGGGCAATCCCTGAATCGGGGACGCCGGCAACGATATCCACATCTTCTTTTGTAAATCCGTCACGTTCCGCCATCGCCATCCCGCAGTGGTAACGCATTTCCTCCACGGACACGCCTTCATAACGGGCAGATGGATAGCCGTAGTAAATCCATAGAAACGTGCATATACGCATATCCTTTCCGGGAGCGACAAGCGTCTTTACTCCCTCCGGTGTAAGTACGGCAATTTCTCCGGGACCGAGTTCACGGTCATCTTCATATTCCAGATTCAAGTATGAACAGGATTCAAAAACAGCACAATAGCCGTCCTCTTTTCTGCCGATCACTACGGGCGTCCTCCCCAACTTATCACGGGCACAGTATAAACCGTCCGGCGTAAGCAGAAGAAGCGTCAGTGCGCCGTCTATTCTCTCCTGGGCATAACGGATCCCCTCTATCAGATTATCTTTTTGGTTAATCAGCGTCGCCACAAGTTCCGTCGCGTTAATATCGCCGCCGCTCATTTCCAGAAAGTGGGTACTCCCTTTTTGAATTATTTCTTCCGTTAATTCATCCATATTATTAATTTTCGACACTGTTGCCAACGCGTATGTGCCATGATGAGAGCGGACAATCAGCGGCTGCGCTTCATAATCGGAAATACAGCCTAACCCCAAGTTTCCTCTCATTTGGTGAATATCACTGTCAAACTTCGTCCGGAACGGCGTATTTTCAATATTGTGGATGGATCTGTCAAAACCGTCCTCTCCGTAAAAAACCATACCCGCCCGCCTTGTCCCCAGATGAGAATGGTAATCTGTCCCGAAGAATACATCAAACACACAATCCGATTTCAGCGCCGCTCCAAAAAATCCGCTCATAACATCCTCTTTTTCCATGACTGACAATGAAATTAAAATAGGTACACATCCATTATAAAGGATATTAAAAACATAATGTAGCCGCAGTAATTATACTTTCGTTAAAATATCAGGATTTTTTTCTGAACAAAACAGCCCTCACGGTTCTTGACTTATCTCTATCATCTTTTGGGGTAAAAGAGCCCATAATGCGCTGCCGCACAAATTAAACGGCAGCGTCTTTTACATTCTGCTTCCTGACTCCCACAGCCGTTTCCCGCCTTCCATTATTCGTTCTCTCACATAAGCATCGCACCGACAGTCCCTAAAATTATAAATACCAGGAGCGCAATCACCCACGGAAATACCAGAAGCAGTTCCGTTATATCCTTGAGTATATAGAAAAGATTCATCGGTTCTATGTCGTCTGCCTGTACGCTTGTCAATTTCCCCTCCGGACCGATGAGCTTCACCAGCGGATAATTATACAAACGAATACGTCCAACGGACATCCAGAGGATAAGTGAGCAGGGAACTGACAGACAGAGCCATACCACCATGGCAGACCAGCAGATCGGCCCCGTCATCCCGCTGCCGTAATAAATCAAAAGCGCGAAAACGGCAGGCAAAAAGTTAAGCAAAAGCAGGAATACCCCAATCTGTATCCACCGCTCCCATGAATAAAAGCTGATTTTTACGGGAGCCATCTTCCCTTTAACCTTTTCAAAGAAGACGGGAGCCTCAAAATCTTTTTCAGGAAACGCCTCTTCTTTTACGATGAGACGGATCCCTTTTCTTTCTGCCCGGCAGTTCTTCCCCTGCCGGATAATCTTTCTGATCCTGGCAGACCTGCCGTCACTGAATCCCGCAAAGAAAATGATGCCGAAAACAAGCCCTACCATCCCCGCAACATACACCTCGTAATCAAAAAGGAACAGCATCACGATGAATACGAAAACTGTCATAAGGAGCGGTTCAACGATCCAGGGCCAGCTTTTCTTTTTTTCTCCTACAGAGACAGCAATTCTCCCTGTCTGGCCGTTAACCGCCGCAAGCTTTCCTTTTCCGGCGATGATATAGAGCGGAAGAAGGGCGGGAATGCTTAATAGGTTTTCTCCTTTGGCATGAAGCTTGACACCTGATGTTTCCATCACTTTTTCAACAATGGGAAGATAATCCGCTTCCACTTCTTCCAAAACCCGTTGCTCTGCCGCTCCGCCCGATATATCAGGCAGCTTCACACGCTGCCCTGCGATATAGCCGAATTCAAAAGGAACTGTGCCTTTCCAGTCAAACGGCTCCGCATGGTCAAGAACCATATTATCCAGCTGATTGGACGTATTTACCGCCATACCGTTGATAAAGCTTCCGCAGATATATTTTTTATCGGAAAATGCCTGATCCCGGAATACGGTACAGCGGACAGGACCTTTTACGATTTGATAAGGAAGATAATAACCTTTAAGACTTTTTATGTTTTTCTCTACCCATCCCGCCTCCTTTGTCCTTTTATTTTTTACTGCCCATGCCGTAAGCCGCTCTGACGCTTCCTTTTCTGTCAGGACAAAGGGGATAAACACTTCCGGCAAATTATCGTGAAACGTAAAGGCACGCCTTACAAGATTTCCCCCGCAAAACTCACAGCGCCCGACAGCTTCTCCTTCGGGAATCAGTATCTCGGCTCCGCAGTTTTTACAGATATGAACCGATGGATGAATATCCCCGCTGTTTACCCCGGAATGGCTCCTTTTAAGTGCCCGCCATTTTTTTAAACGTTCCACCGGTTCTTTGGCATCTACTTTCTGCCCGCAGTACCGGCACTGATAAATTTGATGGATAATGTCAAACTCTGCCGGTGCTCCGCAGGCAGAACAACGTATTTCCAACGGATTTTTTGATTCCTCTGTCATAAAGATTCCTCCTTACCGCTGCTGCGTCTCTTGCGCCGTTCCTATGAACGGATATACGTTTCTTTCGCAAAGATTCTTGAAATAGGGAATAAATACGGACAGATCCACCGGCACTCCTGCAGAACCCCCCCTTCTCCATGACCGCTGACCTGCTGATCCCCTTCATGAACAATTCTTAAATCCCAGCTGCTTCCAAAAGCAGTATTTCTTTTATACACACCATTGTCAAGATAAATCTTCTCCGCATTTTCTACGTCTGTAAGAGCCGCAAATATATTTCCCTTTGTACCAGATGCCATCTGCCTCCGCTCTTCCCCATTATCCCGACAGAATGCTGCCTTTAATGGACACTCTACCCGGCAGGTATGGCGGAAAAAAATAGGTCCCCCATGAATAGGAATTGTCCGGCACATAGGAATGCCCGAACCGAAACCGGAGATAAAAAGAAACCATCTGCCCCTGTGTCATCTCTTTTCTTTCCTTGGTATCACTATAATCAGAAAGTCCGCCGCATTCCGGCAAAATTGAATCGTTTCCCATACAACCTCCCCACAGCAGCAAACTCAACCCTGTTGTACCTGCTGCAGTCCATACCTTTTGTGTATAACCATATCCTCCTTATAGAATTTGTTCCACCGCTCCGTGATTTCCTTCCTTATACATAAAAGGGCCTGCTCACTTACCAATTTCACCTGTTATCCTCCTTTCAAAATCTGATTTTTGATTTCTGTTTTTCCTATCGCCGCGTTCTTTTGATAACAGACGACAGAAGTCGTCAACAAACGGGCAGATTGCGGTTTATGATTTACAACTTCCGGATTCCGATTTCTGTTTCTAATATTAGTATACAAAATTTGGAAAAAAAAATAACCTGTCACAAATGACAGGTTTTATCCGCTCCCATAAACCGGATTTTCCACATTCAATTCATGGAAGCGGTTATTATTCAGATTCAGGTATTATTTTGCTGCTGCCGCCTCTTTCATAGCAATGCGGGCCGCAGAAATTGTTCTGTCCAAATCATCTTCGCTGTGCGCATAGGACATAAAAAGTGTTTCAAAGGGAGAGGGTGCCAGGTAGATCCCCTGTTCCAGCATGGACAGGAACCACGCCTTGAACTTCTTTCCATCACATGCGCAGGAGTCTTCATAGTTAAGAACAGGTTTGTCGTTAAAGAAGAGACAAAACATGGATCCCGACTGATGGACCTGTACCGCCACACCGGCTTCTGCTGCCGCACCCAGCCAGCCGCCGAGCAGCCTCTTTGTCTTTTCTTCCAATATTTTATAGAAATCGGGAATAGTCCTGATCATTTGAAGCGTTTCCAGTCCGGCAGTTACCGCCAGGGGATTTCCTGACAAAGTTCCTGCCTGATAAACGGAACCGTCAGGCGCAATGCAGTTCATGATATCCCTTTTCCCTCCATAAGCCGCCGCAGGTAAACCGCCGCCGATAATTTTCCCAAGGCATGTCATATCGGGAATAATACCGTACTTTCCCTGTGCGCCATGGAGTTCTGTACGGAAACCGCACATGACTTCATCAAAAATCAGGACGGTGCCATGCTTTTCTGTTTCACGGCGAAGCGTCTCCAAAAAACCGTCAACAGGAAGGACACACCCCATATTTCCTGCCACCGGTTCTACAATGACTGCAGCAATCTCATCACCTTCGTCATCCATCTTTTTTACAAAAGCATCAATATCATTATAAGGAACAACGACCGTGTCTTTTGCCGTGCCTTTTGTGACACCCGCGCTGTCAGGACTGCCGAAAGTCGCTGCACCCGATCCGGCTTTCACAAGGAGGCTGTCGCCATGCCCATGATAGCAGCCGGCAAATTTCAATATTTTATCTCTCCCTGTATAACCGCGGGCAGCACGAAGAGCGCTCATCGTCGCTTCCGTTCCGGAAGAAACAAGTCTTATTTTTTCAATGGACGGGTAGAAAGCGGTAACCAGTTTGGCCAGTTCTGTTTCTATCACCGTCGGTGCGCCGTAGCTTGTACTGTTTTCCGCCGCTTCTTGAATCGCGGAAATCACTCGGGGGTGGGCATGTCCCAAAATCATAGGTCCCCAGGAGCCGACATAGTCTATATAGGTATTTCCATCAATATCGGTAATATGCGATCCCTTTGCCGATGCAATAAACGGCGGCGGACAGTCCATATGCGGATAGGAACGGACTGGGCTGTTCACTCCGCCGGGCATGTAATTCCGCGCCTCTTCAAAAGCCGCTCCAGACCGGGACAGGTTCATCATCTTCCCGCCTCCTCTTTCAGCCACCTTGCCGCGTCAAGCGCATGGTAGGAAATAATCATATCTGCCCCTGCCCGCTTCATTGACAAAAGGGTTTCCATGACAATCCGCTTTTCATCAATCCACCCATTAGCAGCAGCCGCTTTCACCATGGCATATTCACCGCTCACATTATACACTGCCACAGGACGGTTGATCCGCTGACGGACCTGATGGACAATATCCAGGTAAGCAAGGGCAGGCTTCACCATGATGATATCGGCGCCTTCTTCCATGTCCAAATCCACTTCCTTCATCGCCTCACGGCTGTTCGCAGGATCCATCTGGTATCCGCGGCGGTCGCCGAACCGGGGGGCCGAATCAGCCGCATCACGGAAAGGACCGTAATACCCTGATGCATACTTTACCGCATAGGACATGACGGATATATGAGAAAACCGATTTGTATCCAGCGCGTTTCGGATGACAGAAATACGCCCGTCCATCATATCGGAAGGAGCAATGATATCCGCACCGGCTTCCGCCTGGGAAACGGCAACTTTCGCCAGCAATTCCAACGTGGGATCATTATCCACTTCATGACCGCAGAGCTGCCCGCAGTGTCCGGAATTAGTATACTGGCAGAGACACACATCACCTACAATAATAAGATCAGGAAATTCTTTTTTGATTGCCATCATTGCCCGCTGCACAGGACTTTCCATATCCCAGGCAGAAGAACCGATGTCATCTTTATAAGAAGGCAGCCCAAATATTTCCACCGCAGGAATCCCGAGACTGACGATTTCCTCCGCCTGTTTGACCGCCTGATCCACAGACAGATGATAGCAGCCGGGCATACTCGGTATTTCTTCTTTCACATTTGCCCCCGGAACAACAAAAATCGGATAAATAAAGTCATTGATTTCCAGAGACGTTTCCCGTACCATGCTGCGGACAGCAGCAGTACGCCTTAAACGGCGCGGACGCAGTGTATTCAATTTCATTCTTTCGCAACTCCTTTCACAATTGCTTCTGTCAGTCCGTCAATTGTAAATGTATCGGAAATAATCTGCGGTTCCAAGCCGTACTTTCGGCAGGCATCCGCAGTAATCGGCCCGATACATGCCAGGGACACTCCGTCAAGCAGTCCCGTTTTCCCGTCCAGCTGGTCTACCAGATTGAATACGGTAGATGAACTGGTAAATGTAATGATATCCACTTCATGATCTACAAGAAGTTCCTTTAATTTTTCTTTATTTTCCTCATCACAAACGGTTTCATAAGCTTCCGCCACATCCACATGACATCCGTAACCTGTCAGCATTTCAGGCAGTACGCTTCTTGCCACTTTCGCGCGGGGCAGCAGGATTTTGTCTCCCCGACGGACAAGCGGCTTCATTGCTTCTGCCAAATCTTCCGCCTTGTATGCCGGCGGCACGCAGTCTGCCTTGAGGCCGTAGAGGAGCAGCTGCTTATCTGTAGCCGGTCCTATGACAGCAATCTTTACATGACCAAGCGCCCGTGTATCAAATCCTTTTTCATAGATCCTCTTAAAGAAAGCATCTACTCCATTTTGACTGGTAAATACAATCCAGTTATATTCGGCAAGTTTTTCAATTCCCTGATCAATACTTGCCCAGCCATCATTGGGGGATTCAATTTTGATGGATGGAATCTCCGTACAGAATGCCCCCAAGTCTTCCAGCACTTCCGTCAGCCGGGAAGCCTGCGTGCGGGAACGGGTAATGACCACATGCTTTCCGAAAAGCGGTTTATTGTCATACCAGCGCAATTGCTCGCGAAGGTTGACTACATTCCCGACAATAAACACGGATGGCGGCTTGATGCCATATTTCTTTACTGCTTCCGCCGCCTCTCCAAGTGTAGTGGTATATGTTTCCTGATAGGGACGGGTACCCCAGCGGACAAACGCCGCCGGTGTGTCCGCGCTTTTTCCGTAACGGATCAGTTCTTCGGCAATATGCTGCGTACGGCCTACGCCCATAAGAAACACAAGCGTATCCACAGCGCCCGCCAGTTTTTCCCAATGAATGTCAGAATGGTCTTTTGTCGGATCCTCATGTCCCGTGATAACGGCAAAGGATGCCGCCACCTTCCTGTGGGTCACGGGAATACCCGCATAAGCAGGAGCCGCAATCGCCGACGTCACTCCAGGCACTTCCTCAAAGTCCACGCCTGCCGCACGGAGCACTTCGATCTCTTCTCCCCCGCGTCCAAAAACAAAGGGATCTCCCCCTTTTAAGCGGGCAACAATTTTCCCTTCTTTCCCTTTTTCAGCAAGAAGGCGGCTGATATCCTGCTGTGTCATTGTATGGCTGCCGCAGCTTTTTCCTACATAGATGTATTCCGCATTTTTATTGGCAAAACGAAGAATCCGTTTATCTGCCAGATAATCCCCGACAATAACATCCGCTTTTTCAAGACAGCGTTTCCCTTTCAGCGTAAAAAGTTCGGGATCGCCCGGACCTGCTCCGATTAAGTATACCTTTCCCTTCTTCATCCGTTTCTCCTCATCCATCATTTTCTCAATTCCTCTAAAATGCGGCCGCCGCCATCGGCAATCAATGCTTCCGCCAAGCTTTCTCCCAGCTGCTTTGCATCCTGCGTCTGCCCATTAAGGCTCCTTTTGTACATCTCTTTCCCGTCAGGTGATCCAATGAAAGCCACCGCCTCTATATGCCCAAGAAACGGAACCGCATAGATACCTGCAGGCACTTTACAGTCACCGCCGACTTTTTCCAGAAATGCTCGTTCCGCCATAATACAGGACGCCACTTTTTCATCATGGATAAATTGAATAGCCTCCATTGTTTCATCATCATCAGTTCTCGTTTCAATTGCCATAACTCCCTGCCCCGCTGCAGGTATGCTGTCACAGGTGGAAATATAAGATCGAATCCGCTCTTCCAGTCCAAGCCGCTTCAATCCTGCCGCCGCAAGAATCACCGCATCATAATTCTCTTCATCCAACTGACGAAGCCTTGTCTGTACATTCCCGCGAAGCGTTTTTATGTGCAGGTCCGGCCATAAATGGAGCAGCTGCGCCTGCCGGCGGAGACTGGACGTTCCTACAACCGCCCCTTTCGGTAACTCCTTCAGACTGCCATATTTCAAAGATACAAACGCATCCCGCGGATCTTCTCTTGCCGTCACTGCCGCCAGTTTTAATCCATCGGGAATTACGGCCGTCATATCTTTCAAAGAATGTACAGCTATATCCGCTTTTTTCTCAAGAAGCAGTTTTTCCAGTTCTTTGATAAAAAGCCCTTTTCCCCCAATTTCAAGAAGAGACCTGTCCAGAATCTGATCGCCTTTCGTCGTCACCGGAAGCAGCTCCACCTGTATTTCAGGATAAGTATCTTCAATCCGTTTCTTCACATATTCTGCCTGCCAAAGTGCCAGCAAACTTTCTCTCGTGGCGATTACAATCTTATCTTTCAACAGCCTTCCCCTTTCCCATATCAAGACTGAACAATGTTTCTACGGCACTCTTGCCTGCACTTTCTTTTTCCGTCCCTGCGTGTTCATGAAGATAAGTCATCGGTTCACGGAGCATTTTTCTCACCAGCATGTGGGTCATATGTTCTATAACCCGCCGCTCTTCCTCTTTTAAATCAGGCAGTTTTCCCATAGCGCGGCGGAGCTCACGTTGACGGATTTGTTCCGCTTTTTCGGAAAGCGACACCATAACGGGCCGCGTACCAAGATAAATAAAGCGGTCCAGAATTGATTTAATTTCCTCTTCAATGATAATGGCTGCCCGCTCCGCTTCCGCTTCCCTGAATTTAATATTATTTTCCACGATTTCCTGCAAGGCATCGATATTGCATAGCGTCACATTCTTTATATTCCCTACTTCCGGCTCAACGTCGCAGGGTACGGCGATATCAATGACCACAAGAGGTTTATTATTTCTTTTCATCATAAGATTCCGCACATCCCAGGCCTTCACGATATACTGGGTTGCTCCCGTAGCTGTGATAAACACATCCACATCTTCTGCCGATGCCACTGCCTCATGAAAAGGCAGCGTCGTTCCATCAAACTTGCGTGCCAGCTCCTCTGCCCGCTTTGGATGGCGGTTTGTCACAATCACTTCCCTGAGCCCTCTCCCCTGCAAATGCTTCACTAAAAGTTCCGCCGCGTCACCCGCGCCGAAGACGAGAGCCTTTTTTCCTTCCAGACTGCCTAAAATTTTTTCCGCCATTTTAACAGCCGCATAACTCACAGAAACAGCACTTGTTGAGATCCGCGTTTCTGTACGGACTCTTTTCCCCGTGGTAATGGCGCGGTGAAAAAGCGTATTTAAAATGGTACGGGTCGCATGAACCGCCAAAGCTCCCGTGTAAGCCGTCTTGATCTGGTTAAGGATCTGGCTTTCACCGAGAACCATGGAATCAAGCCCTGAAACAACCCGGAAAAGATGACGGATACATTCTGTACCTGTATAAAAAAAGAAATATTCTTTTTCTGCTTTACTGTTTCCTGAAAGTGTCAGGAAAAAATGATATAATTCCTCTTTATCTTCCTCATCTTTTAAAACAGCATATATCTCTGTGCGGTTACATGTGGAAAGGACAACCGCCTCCTTAATTCCTTCCTGCTCAGACAAATGGAGCAGCCCATCCCACGCACTTTCCTCAGAAATAGAAAACTTTTCACGAATATCCACAGAAACAGTTTTATGATTCAGACCTAAGACGGCTAATACCACTGCGTACACGCTCCTCTGCCGCGTCCAGATTTCCCTGAACAACCAATTCCATAACCTGATGTTCAAAAGCAAGACGCCAGAACTTTTCCCTCTGTTCCGCATCCGCCAATCCCTCTTGCAATACCGACCGAAGCGCCCCCATTCTGTCCAGCCATTGTCCATAGGCATCAGGTATTTCAAGGGCAAGCCAGTTTTTCACATACTTTGCCATAGCAGGCGACCGGCCTTCGGTGGACACTGTCACCATAAGCCCCTCTTTCTTTATCCGTGCGGGAATATGGCAATTCCCTAACGCAGGAAAATCCGCCGCGTTATATAAAAAGCCCTCCCGCTCGGCTTCCTTCTGTACCGACAGCGCGACCGCCTTATCCCCTGCCGCCGTCACTACCATAAAAAAGCTTCCACACATAGGAGCCTCATAACTTTCCCTGCGCCATGAAATACGCCCTTCCCGGAAAAGAGCCTCCAGACCACTGCAGATTTGAGGCGCAACCACTGTCACTGTCGCTTTTTCTTCTAAAAGAGTACGAACCTTTCTTTGCGCTACATGCCCGCCGCCGATAACAAGACAAGCCCTGCCGTCCATTTTTATATTCACAGGATACATAGTACCTTCTTTGGAGATTATCCCATATTGGAAAAACGTTCTACCGCTTTGCTGAACTTCGCAATGGTTTCTTCTGCATCTCCATGTTCAATTCCATCTAAAACGCAATGATGGAGGTGTCCCTCCAAAACGATCTGTCCCACTCTGTGGAGCGCCGATTTGGCCGCATTGATCTGGGACAGCATATCTTCACAGGCGATATCTTCCTCCACCATACGGTCAATCGCCTGCACCTGTCCGATAATTTTTTTCAATCTTCTGTGCAGGTTTTCTGCATCCATACATTGTCTCATGATCGTCCCCCTGTCCTGTTCTAAAAATATTTCATAAATATGTTCCATTCACCATACTCTTCACCGGTTCGAAACTTTTCCTGTGGATCGGTGTAATTCCCAATGTTCGGATGGCCTCTATATGCTCCGCCGTGCCATATCCCTTGTTTCGCGAAAATCCATAGCCCGGGTAGACTTTGTCATACTCATCCATCAGATGATCCCTGTGAACCTTTGCCACGATAGACGCCGCCGCGACAGATGCCGATTTGGCATCCCCGTGGACCAGCGACAGGGACGGCACAGGAAAATGAAGGGGCACGGCGTCTACGATGACCGCCTGCGGCTGTATCTTCAGATTCCGCACCGCGCGGTACATGGCTTCCATCGTTGCCGCATAAATATTCCGCATGTCAATCTCTTCCGGAGAAAGGCTGACAATGGAAATATCCACTGCCGTTTCGTGAATTTTCTTTGCAATTTCTTCCCGCCGCCGGGGCGCCACTTTTTTCGAATCGTTAAGTCCCGCAATAAAAAAATGAGGCTTCAAAATAACTGCCGCGACTGTGACAGGTCCCGCCAACGGTCCGCGTCCTACCTCGTCAATTCCGGCAACATACTCCAATCTTTTTTTGTAAAAAGAACTTTCCGGTTCGTACATATCTTCCACACGGAACCGTTCTGCCGATTCCCGATTCAGGCGGCGGATATAGGCATCCACCAGCTGCCGGACACCTTTTCGTTCATCTGCCATAATTTCTTCCAAAACCGTTTTCTCCACGGTTTCCTGTTTCAATATGTCCCTGATTTCAGAAATTGTCATACTTCCTCCGCCGGAACAGCGTCAAGTGTAATGCGTCCCAGTTTTCCGCTCCGAAAATCATTAAGTATCATTGTCTGTGCACGGGCATAATCAATCGCGCCTCCGGGAAGAATACAGCCCCGTCTTTTTCCCGCCTGGGCCAGAAGGATTTGGGGATCCGCTGCCGCATCTTCAATTCCGTACTTTTCACGAAGCACATCAGGTGCTGTTCGTGCAAGCACCCTCATCAGTTCAGGAACTACCGTATCCGCATCAAAGACATCTCCGGCAATCGCTCCGGTCGCCGCCAAACGAAGAGCCGCCACCTGATCTTCAAACTTCGGCCATAAAACACCGGGGGTATCCAAAAGATCCAACCCCTGCGAAAGACGGACCCACTGCTTGCCCCGTGTGTGTCCGGGCGTATTGGCTGTCCGGGCCGCCGCTGTTCCTGAAATAAAATTGATAAGAGTTGACTTGCCTACATTGGGAATTCCAAGAATCATGATCCGTGCCGATCTCGTTTTCAAGCCGCGGCGTTTCCACTTTTCCAGCACCGGACCGGCCGCCTCTTTGATGAGACGGAGAAATTTCTTTTTATCTTTGCCGTTGCCGCAGCTCATAGATACCGCAGCAACCCCTTTCCTTTTATAGTATGATTCCCAGGCCTTCGTCATTTCCGGATCCGCAAGATCCGCCTTATTCAATATGACGATGCGCGGCTTCCCCGACAGAAGCTCTTCCACCATAGGATTCGCACTGGCCAGAGGAATACGGGCATCCAAAAGTTCCGCCGCCACATCTACCGCTTTCAAGTGTTCGATAATCAGCCGTTTTGTCTTTGCCATATGGCCGGGAAACCATTGTATCAGCATAATAATCCTTTCTATCCCCTAACGGGTTTACCTATGCTCCCTTATTTTACCACATAAGTTCTTTTCATGGGTCGTTCCCGTTTTTCGACTATGTCAAGACCTTGCAGGTAACATCTCTTTTCTCTTACAGTCAATGACCAACTCCGCTGCCCAAACAGTTTCGCAAAGAATGGTCATTGCATAAAACACCCATAAACCTTTATATGGACATTTCAACAAAAAACGCCCGCATCAACGGGCAATCATCGTATTTTCTCAAAAGATATAACGGATAAGGATGTATACCAATGCGCCGACTGCCGCTGTGCTGGGAATCGTCATGACCCAGGCACCCACCATGGAATACGCCACATTCCAGTGTACTGCACGGAACCGCTTTGCCCAGCCCACCCCCATAATGGAGCCTGTGACCACATGTGTCGTAGATACGGGGAGATGCAGGAAGGTCGCCGTGAAAATAGTTAACGCCGAATTGATATCCGCTGCCAGTCCGTTCACCGGTTCCAAACGGAATATTTTATTCCCGACAGTACGGATAATGCGCCAGCCGCCCACGCTCGTTCCTGCACACATGGCAAATGCACAGGCAATCTTTACAAGGAAAGGAACTTCCAGTTCTCCAATGTATCCGCCGGACAAAAGCGCCAGCGTGATGATTCCCATGCACTTCTGCGCATCATTTGAACCGTGGGAAAATGCCATTACCGCGGCGGATAAGCTCTGTATATGGAGAGAAATATAATTCACTTTCGATCTTCCCACATTCCGGAACAGGATAAACAGAAGCGTCATGATGACATATCCGCTGAACATGGCAATAACAGGCGAACCGATAAGTCCCGCCACGATCATAAAAACCCCGTTCCCATTGATTGCCCCCGTACCGTAAGAAATTGTCACCGCTCCGAGGACACCGCCGATCAGCGCATGAGAGGAGCTGGAAGGCATGCCGATCTTCCAGGTAAAAAGATTCCATACGATAGCGGCAAAAAGCGCCGCTATAAGCACTGTGGAGTCCACCATCTGCGGAGACGTGACAATCTCCCCTCCGATTGTTTTCGCCACACCGGTCGACACCATCGCTCCAACAAAATTTAAAAACGCCGACATGATAATCGCTATGCGGGGACTTAAGGAGCGCGTTGCGATACAGGTAGCAATCGCATTTGCTGTATCATGGAAGCCGTTGATAAAATCAAAGGCAAGCGCCAGAACAATTACCAGGCCTATCGCATAAATATCAGGCATATTTCATAACCACTTCTTTAATCAAATTACCTACGCGTTCCGCCTGATCTGCCGTTTCCTCCATCGTTTCCATGATTTCCTTCCAGCGGATAATCTCTACCGCATCATGGGTACCGTCAAACAAATCAGAAATAATCGCACGATAAATCGTGTCTGCTTCACTTTCGAGACGATTGATCTTACGGGCCCGTTCTGTAATCTCCGTTTCATTTTTATCTATATCTTTCAGGAGGCGGAACAGGATAATCAATTCTCCGGACATTTCTATCAGAATATCCGCCATGCGAAGCATCCGGTTCCAGCCGAGGCCGGCATGATAAATGCGCAAAGTAAAGATGACATCTTTAATATCGTCTACACAGTCGTCCAGGTTGCTGGTAAGGAGATAAAAATCCTCTCTGTCAATAGGCGTAATAAAGACATGCTTCATTTTTGCCGCTACTTCATGGGTCACTCCGTCAGCAAGATGCTCAATTTTCTCCGCTTCCTTGGCACAGCGTTCCAGCTTCTTCGGATCTTGAAGGACTTCCTTGACCATAAGCGTTCCTTTGTGAAAATATTCTCCATTTGTTACAAGAAAATCAAAAAACTCTTCATGCTTATTGACCAGGCTGAACATACTCCCGCCCCCTTAAAAGGTACACGACTTCCTATTATTTTCTTTATCATAAAGCAGCTGTGTAAATTCTTTGTAAAAATTTATTTACAAAATGATTCTACTTTCATGCCAAATTGGAAACAGAAAATATTCCTTTCTCATTTTCCCTGTTCCGCAAAACTTTTATCATGTATAATAATTACGGATATCAGGAGTATCCTTTATAGTAAGGTAAGTTGTTCAGGAGGAAAAAACCATGAATGAAGAAAAAGCTTTGGAAGAAATGTCGCGCCTTGCAGGTACACAGACCGAAAAAAATCTGCGCGCCGCTTTCGCGGGAGAGGCACAGGCCCATGTGAAATACAATCTCTTTGCTGGCGAAGCACGAAAAGATCCGTCCATGTCCCGGCAGATTGCCGATCTCTTTGAAGAAACCGCGAACCAGGAAAGAGCTCATGCTAAAATCTGGTTCTGGCTCGTAGGAGATCTGAAAAAGGATACCGCTGATCATTTGAAAATGGCAGCCAAAGGGGAAAATGATGAATGGACTTCAATGTATCCGGAGTTTGCTGAAACTGCAAAAAAAGAGGGCTTTCCGCAGATTGCTTTCCTCATGGCCAAAATCGGCGAAATTGAAAAGCAGCATGAAAGAAGATATAAAATTCTTCTTGCCAATGTGGAAAACGGCAAATTGTTCAAGAGAGATGAAAAGAAACTCTGGATGTGCGCGAACTGCGGCTTCACTTGCGAATCCGTAGAGGCGCCGGAAGAATGTCCCGTATGCAACCATCCCCGTTCTTTCTTCGCTATTAAGGCGGAAAATTACTAATCTATGATAAAACGCTGATGGGCTGCTCATTTATTTATTAGCATAATAATCAGCGACAACAAGAAAAGAAAAAGGACTGAGAAAATATTTTATGTTTCCCTCAGTCCTTTTTCTTGTTTATTTTTTATTCTGCCAATTCCTGCTTTCGAAGCCACCGGATCGCGTCTCCCAATATGTAAAGAGAGCCGCAGACGAGGACAATATCGTTTTCATCCGCCTCTTTCACCGCCTTTTCCAAAGCATCTGCCACGCTCCCCGCTATCTTGTGCTCCGCCCTGATTTTCTGCCGGTCAATCATTTCACAGATTTCTTCAGGCGTCCTTGTCCTCGGTGTCGGCGCGGCGCAGGCATAAACCTTGTCCCCTTTTCTTACGAGCATCTGAATAATGGTTTCCGTCGTTTTATCCTGAAGAGAAGAAAAAACGAAAATACGCCGTTTATCGGGATACTGTTCCCGCAATGCTTCCTGAAGCGCTTCCGCTCCGGCCTCATTGTGCGCGCCGTCTAAGACAACTGTTTTCCCCCCTGCGTGATGGATTTCAAAACGGCCCTGCCATCTGGCCCGCGCCAATCCTTCACGAAGATCATTTTCATTAATCCGACCGTCTTCTTTCATGAGAATGGTAAGTGCCATCGCTGCCACCGCCGCATTGACTGCCTGATGGGCACCGATAAAGGGAACAAAGAGCATGCTCTTTTCCAGTTCTTTCGGCATGCCTTTCCGTTTCACCACTACGACCTGGCCCTGCTCCCATTTGTTTCTTGTGTCGATTTCAAAATCACGGCCGTAAAAATAAATGCGTGCTTTTTTATTGTGGGCATCTTTTTTCAATTCCTTCAAAGCCACATGCTGCGCCGCAGTGACTACCGGAATACCCTTTTTGATAATTCCCGCTTTTTCCCTCGCTATTTCCTGAAGGGTATTTCCCAGATACTGCATGTGATCCATAGCCACATTCGTAATGACGGAAACAACAGGCATCACTACATTGGTCGCGTCAAAACGTCCGCCCATGCCGACTTCCATAACGGCATAATCTGCTTTGTTTTCACGGAAATACCAAAACGCGATGGCTGTCAGCAGTTCAAATTCCGTCAATGCTTCTTCCCCCGCGGCTACCAGCTCGTCATGAGCTTTAAAAACCACTGTGGCCGCTTTGGCAAAATCTTCCCGGGAGATATCTTTCCCACCCAGGTAAATCCGTTCCGTGTAGTCTATAAGATGCGGTGACGTAAACCGCCCTACCTTAAGATTTGTATTTTCCAAAACACTTGTTATCATAGCGGCGACGCTCCCTTTTCCATTCGTCCCCGTGATATGGATCATCTTACAGGCTTTTTCAGGATTCCCCAGTACAGCAAGAATTTTTTGCATTCGTTCCAGCCCCGGCTTGATTCCGAAAACGGATGCTTCTTCCAGACGGGAAATACTTTCCTGATAATTCATACTGACTCCTTTATGCAACAACAATTAAAGATCGGCAAGGAAACGAAGACGTTCATCAAATGATTTCATCTTCTCTTCAAACTCCATAAGTTTTTCTTTTTCTTTCATCACAACATTTTCCGGCGCTTTCGCAAGAAAGCCCTTATTGTTCAATTTACTAGATGTACGGGCGATTTCTTTTTCCAGAGCAGCTTTTGCCTTTTCGATCCGTTCTCTTTCCTTAGCCGTATCAATCAAGCCCTTCAATTCAAGATATACTTCCATGCCCGTGACAACAGCAGCAAGGGCATTTTCAGGTTTTTTTCCGTCAGCGGCGATTAGGCTGATTTTTTCCACATGCCCCAGTTTTTCAAAATATTCTTCATGGGTTTCAATACACTTCTTTAAATCATCACGATGAACCGCGATCCGGATATGGCACATTCTGTTCGGCGCCACATTCGCTTCCGCACGCATATTGCGGACAGCCTTAATCGCATCCATGATACGCTCCATCTGCTCCCGTTCTTCCGGGAAACGAAGTCTTTCATCAGCTCCCGGCCAGGGAGCTCTCGCCAGAGTTTCACCGGAGTGGGGCAGATGCTGCCAGAGGTGTTCCGTAATAAACGGCATAAAAGGATGCAGGAGTGCCATGATTCTCGTCAGTACATACACAAGGACATATTGGGTAACCTGCCGGTCGGCATTGTGCGCTCCATAAAGACGCCCCTTCGCCGTTTCAATATACCAGTCGCAGAAAGAGTTCCATGCAAAATCATAAATAGAATCCGCGGCAGCGCCTAACTCATATTTATCAAGGTTCTCGCTGACATGCTCTTCCGTCTGCGCAAGACCTTCCAAAATCCATTTATCCGCAAGTGTATACTGACTTTCTTCCGGAATGAAACGGGGATCATAGTCATCCAGATTCATAAGGGTAAACTTGCTGGCGTTCCATAATTTATTGGCAAAATTACGGTTTCCCTCCACACGTTCATAGTAAAAACGCATATCATTGCCCGGCGTATTGCCTGTGACAAGCGTAAACCGAAGCGCATCAGCGCCATATTTCTCAATCACTTCCAGGGGATCAATGCCGTTGCCCAGGGATTTGGACATTTTCCGCCCCTGGGAATCGCGGACAAGACCATGAATAAACACATACCTGAAAGGAATTTCCTTCATGAATTCCATAGACATGAACATCATACGGGCAACCCAGAAAAAAATGATGTCATAACCGGTAACCATCGTAGATGTAGGATACCATTGGTTCAGGACCGGCGTCCTGTCAGGCCAGCCCATGGTGGAAAACGGCCAGAGCGCAGAGGAAAACCATGTATCAAGAACGTCAGGATCCTGGCGGATATGTTTGCTTCCGCATTTCGGGCAGGCCTCCAAATCGGTGCGGGACGCAATGACTTCACCACAATCGTCGCAGTACCACACAGGAATACGATGTCCCCACCAGAGCTGGCGAGAAATACACCAGTCATGAATATTTTCCAGCCACTGGATATAGGTAGAAGAAAAACGTTCAGGAACAAATTTTGTTTTCCCCGACTGCACTGCTTCCATAGCGGGACCGGCAAGCGGTTTCATTTTGACAAACCACTGTTTCGTGGTAAGCGGTTCAACAACCGTATGGCAGCGCGAGCAGTGACCGACGGCATGTTCTTTTTCTTCGCTTTTTACAAAAAGCCCCATATCCGTAAAATCTTTGATGATCTCTTTCCTGCACTCGTAGCGGTCCATGCCATTATATCTGCCCGCCTTTTCGTTCATCGTGCCGTCTTTATTCATGATGACGATGGTTTCCAGATGGTGGCGTTCACCCATGGCAAAGTCATTTGGATCATGGGCCGGTGTAATCTTTACACAGCCTGTACCATATTCCATATCTACATATTCATCAGCGATGATAGGAATCTCTCTGTCAGTAGTCGGCAGCTTCACCTTCTTCCCGACCAGATGCGCATATCTTTCATCTTTCGGATTAACAGCGACGGCCGTATCACCGGGAATCGTTTCAGGACGGGTCGTTGCGATGCGCACAGCACCTTCCTCATCGGCAAGAGGATAATCGAAATACCACAGATGGCCCATATCATTTTCATGCTCTACTTCGATATCGGAAAGCGCCGTCTGGCAGCGGGGACACCAGTTGGTAATGCGAAACCCCTGATAAATCAGCCCTTTTTCATAAAGGGATACAAATACTTCACGGACAGCACGAGCGCAAACATCATCCATCGTAAAACGTTCACGGCTCCAATCACAGGAAGACCCCAGGCGTCGGATCTGCTTCCCGATGGTATTCCCGTATTTTTCCTTCCATTCCCATACGCGTTCCAAAAATTTTTCACGTCCCAGATCGTATTTTGTGAGGCCTTCTTCGGCGATTTGTTTTTCCACCTTGACCTGCGTGGCGATACCGGCATGGTCCTTCCCCGGAAGCCAAAGGACATTATACCCCTGCATCCTTTTATAGCGGATCAGGATATCCTGCAATGTATTGTCCAGCGCATGCCCCATATGAAGCTGCCCCGTTACATTAGGAGGCGGCAGCACAATGCTGTACGGTTCTTTCCCCTCCTCCGGTTCATCATGAAATACACCGTGTTCCTCCCAAAAGTTATACCATTTCTCTTCAATCGCACCAGGTTCATACTTCCCTAAATCTTTCATCTCATCCATGTCATCCACTCCCTGTAAATAAAAAACTCTTTCATCCCCATAGGACGAAAGAGACTTCCGCGGTACCACCTAAATAGCTGTCAGGCCACTCATCAGCGCGTAACGTGCGCGGCGGACAGGCCTCCCTGCCGGCTCCGGGGTGACTTGCTGTTTTCTTTCTGCCGCTCTTCCAGCCAAGGAGCGGTTCTCTTTGAGAAAACCTGACAGCTTCTTCCCATCCATGCCATTTTTAATATATTCGTTATTATATAAGCGGAAATATATTTTTGCAAGTGACCGGATGTGTAAAAACGAATACGGTATGTATAACGCCATCGGATAACTGGCAATAAAGAACGGTTTGTTCTATAATAATGAAAATAAATTACTGTTCTGCAGGAAACAGAATTATGCAGCTTGTATATTTCCGTTTTCCTATTTTTTCTGCAAGGAATCCCCATGCCTGATTCATATAAAAAAACGGTAGGAATTTTTATGCTCCTGCTTCTGGCAGCCATATGTTTTCTTATCGCTAAAATATTCTTTCCTGAATTTTACAGCAATACCATCACCCTGACTTTGGCAGGAGATGTGGATAGTCTGTCCCGCTATATTTCCTCTTTTGGTTACGGGGCTTTTGCAGTGAGCCTTTTTTTACTGATTCTCTGTAACGTTTTCGGTATCCCCACGATTCCTTTTCTCACCATCAACGGCGTTCTTTTCGGTCTTCTGCCGGGAATCATTATTTCCTGGATCGGCGAAGTTATAGGGATTGAAATCAGTTTCCACATCGGCCGCATATTTTTCAGGGATGAAGCAAGGCGGATCATTGAGAAAAAGCATATGTTAAGAAAAGTAGACAAATACAGTTCGGTATATGCCATGGCTGTAGCCCGGGCAATCCCCTACTCGCCAAACATTCTCTTTACCGCAGCGGCAGTCCTCACAAAACTCACTACAAGACAGCATCTGCGGGCAACACTCTTCGGAAAAATTCCTTCCGTAGTCATTGAAGTCGTTCTCGGCCATGACTTGATTCATTTTTCCCAGCACGGTATACGTTTCGTTGTTCTCTTCATTCTTACTCTCGGAGGTTTTTTTGTCCACCGCCGTTATAAACAGTACAAATGTGGAGCAAGGAAACAATTTTTTTGATTTTCTCACGCAAAACATCTTTTCTTCCATAAGAGCAGGAAGATTTTTTTATGCAAAAAACCCATCATTTTGTGTAATAAAAACAGGAGGCAGCCATCATGACCAAAGGATATATCCATGTATATACAGGCGATGGAAAGGGCAAGACCACTGCCGCTGTCGGTCTCGCCATCCGCGCTGTCGGTGCTGGAAAAAAGGTTTGTATCCTTCAATTTATGAAATCCCTGGCCTATTCGGAGCAGAAAATTCTCCAATCGCTTCCGGGCATCACCCTGATTACACTGGGCAAACCTTACTTCATCGCAAAGGAAGGAATGCTCACGGATGAACAGCGAAAAACATGGGGAAACCATATTCGAATTTATCCTGCGGGACATCCTCCGAAAGACTATCGGGAAATGACTCTGAAAGGAATTGAGCAGGCCATAGACGCTGTTTCTAAAAACTACGACATGGTCATCCTGGACGAATATAATATGGCACGCTGGTATGATTTGGCAACAGAGGAAGATACGGGAAAAATTTTAAAAGCCCGCCGCCCTGAAGTAGAACTCATTTTTACCGGACGGAATGCGCCGAAAGAAATTCTTAACGCCGCCGATTTGATTACAGAAATGAAAAAGATACGCCACTATTATGACAAAGGCGTACCTGTACGAACCGGTATTGAAAATTAAATAAGATAAAAAACGGATACTCCGTTCCTGAAGCATATTATATGCCCACAGGAATATTCGGAAGTATCCGTTTATATTTACCACGTTCTCGGTATCTCGGGAAAATGATCAACAATCATCATGTCCGCCAGTATATTTGCCATCAATTTATCATCTTCGTCATACATTTCCGCGGCAATAACAATTGTTGTTCTGCCGTTGTGGGTAATATGGCTTTTTACACGGATTCTGGAACCCGGTCTCGCATTACGGATAAAACTCATCGTAAGGCTGACTGTAACGACTACCGCCCCGACAGATGCCCCTGTAACTCCTGTCACCGAATCGGCAAGTGCCATCATAACACCGCCGTGGAGCACCTCTCTGTGGTTCGTGTGTTTTCTCGGATCTGTCAGTAAACTGACCGTCACTTTCCCGCAGCGGATATCATCAATATCAATATGAAAATAGTCGGACATAAAATGGTTGGGCACGTATATTTCCCGTATCCGCGCGACAATTTCATCCGGCCTTGTAAGCTGCTTCACCGCCGCCAATCTTATCCCCCCTTGCTTCATTCAGGAGAAGGCGGTACTAACTCTCCCTTATGAAGCCGTTCAATGGCTTCCTTAGCCGCATTTTGGGCGGCTTCTTTTTTACTCTTGCCTATACCGGTTCCAAGTGCTTTCCCATTAATGAAAAGTTCCATCCATATTGTCTTATCATGATCCGGTCCTTCATCACGGACGACCTCATACCGTATATCGACATCACCATTTTTTTGGGCAATTTCCTGTAAATCTGATTTATAGTCATGATCATAAATCCCCTGATCAACCAGATCAAGAAACTTCTGCATATGGCCCAGAATAAACTTTGCCGCTACTTCATAGCCGTTGTCTAAATAAACAGCACCGATCACCGACTCAAAAGCATTCCCAAGGATAGAAACGCGGGTTCTGCCGCCCGACATTTCTTCCCCTCTGCCAAGAAGCATATAATCACCTACATGGAAATTAGCCGCACATTCGGCACATGCCGGTTTGCACACTACGCTTGCCTTGGCACGGGTCAGATCTCCTTCCGGCCATTCGGGAAAACGCCGGAAAAGATAATCCCCTACTGCCAGATCCAAAACAGCGTCCCCCAAAAACTCGAGACGTTCATTGTCATGAACTTTCAGATTACGATGTTCATTGGCATAAGAGGTATGGGTCAGTGCCACATTCAGCAACTCCATATTATGGACAGGAATATCACTCTCTTTTGCAAAACGCCGGACTTCATCCAGCCGCTCCTGCTTCCTGCGCTCAATCCGGCTCATTCCTACTCCTCATAACGCCTCATAACGATAACCGCGTTATGTCCACCGAAGCCGAAAGAATTAGACATGGCCACGTTTACTTTTACATCTCTTGCACCATCTGTCACATAATCCAAATCACAGTCCGGATCGATTTCTTTCCGGTTAATAGTCGGATGAACCCTATTCTTTTCAATAGTCAGCACGCATACCACGGCTTCGATCGCACCCGCTGCGCCAAGCAGATGCCCTGTCATGGATTTTGTGGAGTTTACGGGAATTTCATAAGCATGCTGTCCCAGCAGCGCTTTAATGGCAGTACTTTCGTTCAAGTCATTCAAATGGGTAGATGTGCCATGGGCATTGATATAGTCCACGTCTTTCGGATCAATACGGGCATCTGCCAATGCTTTCTGCATGCAGCGGAGCGCCACCTCGCCGCCCGGCCGGGGAGCGGTAATATGGTAAGCATCACCGTTGGAACCATACCCTGCAAGTTCAGCATAAATATAAGCGCCTCTCTTTTTCGCATGTTCCAGTTCTTCCAGTACGAGAATTCCGGCGCCTTCACCAAGAACGAATCCGTCCCGGCGGGCATCAAACGGGCAAGACGCTTCTTCCGGCGGACATTCTCTTGAAGAGAGCGCCTTCATGGCGGCAAATCCTGCCATCGGTGTCTTTGCCACAGCCGCTTCCGTCCCCCCGGCAATCATCACATCAGCATCACCATGCTTAATCAGGCGTGCAGCAAGACCGATGGCGTTAGTACCGGATGCACAGGCGGTCACATCAGTGAGTACAGGCCCCTGCAGACCAAAAGTAATGGAAACTTGTCCGGAAGCCATATTGGCAATCATCATAGGAACAGCAAAAGGATTCACCTTGCCCGGTCCTTTTTGCTCAATACGGAATACCGTTTCCTCCATGGTGGCAATACCGCCGATACCGGTTCCAATCACTGTTCCTGCCATATCCGGATTTTCTTTTTCCATATCCAATTTGGCATCTTCCACTGCCATCCGGGCAGCAGCAACAGCAAATTGGGCATTGCGATCCATATGTCGGATTGTTTTTTTATCACCTGCCAGTGCCGGATCAAAATCTTTTACTTCACCTGCGATTTTCACCGGGAAATCAGCAGCGTCAAACCGGGTAATCGGAGCAATGCCCGATTTGCCTTCCAAAAGACTGTTCCAAAACTTCTCTACGCCCGTTCCAACAGGGGATACCACCCCAAGACCGGTAATTACAACTCTTCTTTCCATTCTTACAAAGCACCTCACTCACATAATTTGGATCAGATTACCTGTTTTTTATATTCCTTTATGGGACAAAACCTCAAAAAAACGGATGGCCGAAACTGCGGTCCGCTTTTTTGAGGTGTTCTCCGCACAGCGGCCTTTCGGGGGAATAAAAGCCCAAGATGCCTGCCATGTTCCAGTATGAATTACTGAATCTGCTTTTCAATGTAATCAACTGCATCACGTACAGTTTTGATCTTTTCAGCCGCATCATCCGGAATTTCAATTTCAAATTCTTCTTCGAACGCCATGATCAGTTCTACGATATCCAAAGAATCCGCACCCAGATCATCAATAAAAGTGGAGTCGATCTGTACATCAGCTTCATTGACTCCCAGCTGGTCTACAACGATTTTCTTTACCTTGTCAAAAGTTCCCATTCATCTCACCACCTTTCAATAAAATTTACCATCATAAATTATATTACATAACCATTCCGCCGTCTACATATAAACCCGTTCCCTGATATAAAAAACGCAGTCAGGAAAAAAAGTAAACGGCTGTGGCAGCCTCTTTTATCTTCTCTGAAGAATCCTGCAAAAGCAAATGACGCATACCCTTTTTATATATGCCGGAAAACTCTATGCTGATGATACGGCATAAATATTTTCCCGTTCCTCATATCAGGATGCTCTGTCCTCCCTGCCGAACTTACATCACCATACCGCCGTCTACATTCAAAACCTGCCCGGTGATATAAGAGGCATCATCAGAAGCAAGGAACAAAACAGCCTTGGCAACTTCTTCGGTCTGCCCCAGACGGCTAAGCGGAATAGAATGAAGCATGCCTTCTTTTATATTCTCCGGTATCTTATCCGTCATATCAGTCACGATACATCCCGGGGCTACCGCATTGACACGAATGCCGCGGGAGGCCAGTTCTTTGGCAGCCGCTTTCGTCATACCGATAACACCCGCTTTTGCCGCCGCATAATTTACCTGCCCCGCATTTCCCGTAAGGCCTACAACTGAAGAAATATTAATGACAGATCCCTTTTTACGGCGAATCATCATCGCCGCTGCTGCTTTCAGTACCAGAAAATTTCCTTTCAAGTTGGTTGCAATCACCTCATCCCAGCTGCTTTCTTTCATACGGATAAGTAAACTGTCTCTTGTAATGCCCGCATTATTGACAAGGACATCAAGAAATCCGAACCCCTCTTTAATCTTTTCGAACATATGCTTTACATCTTCCGGATCGGACACGTCTCCCTGCAGAGTAAACGCTTTTCCGCCTGCCGCGATAATTTCATTTTTTACTGCTTCCGCCGCTGCTTCGCTCCCTGCATAATTAACTGCTACCGCATACCCCGCTTGACCGAGAGTGAGAGCGATCGCTCGGCCGATACCGCGGGAAGCGCCCGTAACCAATGCTGTTTTTTCCGATTTTTCCATTATCAGACTCCTTTCAATGCTTGTACGGTTTCGATAATCGTTTCTATATTTTCCGCGTGATAAGACACGATACTTTTATCTATCTTGCGCATAAACCCAGACAGGACGGTTCCCGGTCCGCATTCCACCATGGTGTCCATTCCGCCGGCAATAAGATTTCGCACCGACTCTTCCCATCTCACCGCATGAGCCGCCTGCTCCACCAAATGCGTACGGATATCTGCCGCTTTTGTTTCTGCCAGTGCATTTACATTAGCGATAACAGGAATTTCCGCATCTTTTATCTCAATCTTATCAAGCACCTTTTTCAGCTTCTGCGCCGCCGGTTCCATAAGCGAAGAATGGAAAGGCGCGCTTACATTCAACATGATTGCCCTCTTTGCGCCGGCTTCTTTCAAAGCAGCACAAGCCTTTTCCACCGCTCCGGCAGCCCCGGCGATAACCGTCTGTCCCGGACAATTAAAATTAACCGCCTGCACCGGCTGGCTTTCCGTAGAAACACCCGCACAGACTTCAGCGATACGATCCGGATCCAAGCCGATAACAGCCGCCATGCTTCCTTCACCAAGAGGTACCGCTTCCTGCATAAACTTGCCGCGAAGATTGACCGTATGGACCGCATCAGAAAAAGAGATTGAACCTGCCGCCACAAGGGCGGAATATTCACCGAGGCTGTGGCCTGCCGCCACATCAGGTGTAACGCCTTCTTCTTTCAATACCTGCCAACAGCATACACTGGCCGTCAAAATAGCAGGCTGGGTAAATTCTGTTTTCATCAGTTCCGTATCCGGACCTTCAAACATCATTTTTGAAATGGAAAAGCCCAATGTGTCATCAGCTTCACGAATGATCTTTTTCACGGAATCATACTTTTCGTACAAATCATGAACCATTCCGACTTTCTGGGATCCCTGTCCCGGGAAAAAAAATGCTGTTTTCATTGTTTCACCTCATTACATAAACTATCTATTATGACTATTAAATTATGGCTATTAAATCCAACGCATTACATCACAGCCCCAGGTAAGACCGGCACCGAATCCTGTAATCACGACGATATCGCCATGTTTTATTTTTCCGCTCCGCACCGCTTCATCAAGCGCAATCCCCACGGATGCCGCCGAAGTATTTCCATATCTTTCGACATTCACATACATATGGTCTTTGGGAATACCCACTTTTTTTGCAATAGACTGGATAATACGATTATTGGCCTGATGGGCAATGAACATATCTATTTCCTCTTTATCAACTCCCGCCTTTTCAAGTGCTGCCATAGTTGTATTTTCCATATGGCGGACAGCAGCTTTAAACACTTCGGGGCCTTCCATATGTATGTAAATACGATTCGAATCAATGGCGCGGTGCGTCACAGGTTCAGCCACACCGCTGGCTGGGATATTTAAAATACTTCCCATGCTCCCATCAGAACCTAAATCTGATGCCAGAAGGCCGAATCCTTCTTCCGCCGCCCCGATGACCGCTGCTCCGGCCCCGTCACCAAAGAGAATACAGGTGGAACGATCCTGCCAATTAACCAGGCGGGACAATATTTCCGCGCCCACCACCAAAATATATTTATAAAGTCCCGCTTTGACCATCGCGGCTGCTGTGGCGACTGCATAAATATAACCGGAGCAGCCTGCGGAAATATCCATGCCGCCCGCCCGTTTCATTCCCATCTTATCCTGCACAAGACAGGCTGTCGACGGTACCACGTAATCCGGTGAAGCTGTGGCCACCATCACAAAATCTATATCCTCTGCAGTAAGACCGGCAGCTTCTAAAGCTTTCCAACCGGCTTTTACACACAAATCCGATGTATTTTCAGAGGCGGCTGCCAGGTGGCGGGTTTCCACACCTGTGCGGGTACGAATCCATTCATCCGTAGTATCTACCAACTTCTCAAGGTCAAAATTTGTCAGGAGTCTTTCCGGCGCATAGTGACCGGTTCCCAAAATTCCTGCCGAACTGCATACACTCATATAATTATTCCCCCAAAAGCTCAGTCTTCTTTCAAGCGGCCCGCTTCTTTTTCAATCTGCACCACCGCTTCTGCAATAACATCAACCACACGGGCTTCACAGAGGTCTTTTGCCATATGAATGGCATTCCTGATTGCCCGGGCTTGGGACGCGCCGTGGCAGATAATCAGCCCGCCTTTAATCCCCATCAAAGGCGCTCCGCCATATTCGGCATAATCCAGCCGCTTCACAAGATATTTTTTCAATGCCGGTTTCAGGAGAAAGGCCCCCAGCTTTGCCCGAAGACCACCTTTTTCCACCGATTTTTTCAATAATGCGGAAAACAGGCTGGCAGCTCCTTCTCCAAATTTCAGTACTACATTTCCTGTAAAACCGTCAGTAACAATGACATCAAATTCACCGGACATGATATCACGTCCCTCCGCATTTCCCGCAAAAGGAACCACTTTCTGTCCGGACAGCCATTCATAAGCTTCCGTCACGACAGGACTGCCCTTTGTACTTTCTTCGCCGATATTCAGAAGTCCGATCCGCGGATTTTCGATATGCCACACTTTTTTCGCATAAACATATCCCATCAGAGCATTTTGTAAAAGTGTCTCCGGTTTCGGCTGCGCGCTGGCACCGGAGTCAATCAGAAATGTATATCCGTCTTTCCGATTCGGAATCGGAGTTAAAATGGCAGGACGTTCAATCCCATCGACACGTCCCATCCCTAAAAGTCCTGCCGTCACAGCAGCACCTGTTGAACCGGGAGCGACAAGAGCACCGCACTCTCCGTTCTTAACAAGCTTTGCCCCCACAGACACGGATGCGTCTTTTTTCTTACGAAATGCCATCCCCGGATGTTCTCCCATCCCAATCACCTGTGACGCATGGCAGATTTCAATCAACGGTTCCTGATCGGCATGATTGTCTTTCAATACTTTTACAATTTGTTCCTTATCGCCGACCAGGACAACAGGAACATGAAAATCACGCACTGCCAGAACAGCGCCTTTGACTATTTCAAGAGGAGCAAAATCCCCCCCCATAGCATCTACTGCTATTTTATCCATGAAGCGCCTCCCCGCCTGTTTTTGATACTTCCATAATAAATTTGGCACGGAACACTTCCGCCGCTCTTTTAAAGAAGCTGATATAAATATATTTCCTGTTTACTTTCATCAGAGCGATTTTCCCCTTGAGAACAAGCTGTTCACCACTGCCGACAGGTTCTTTATACTTAATATTCCCCACCTGCACCGGCGTGAATACCTGTCCTGCCAAAGACTGTGCAAAATCTGCCGCAGCGGCATAAAGGCGATCTGCGGAAACCATACCGCTTCTGTCCGTCATTTCCTCTGTCGTATGAAACAGGGCGAGTCCCTTTTTCCCTTTCTCCATATCCAGAATCTGGAGTTCTTCATGAAATCCGGACGGATGTTCAGAAACTGCTTTTTCAATCCGTTTCCGCATCTGCGGTATCCCCAGCATCTGCCGATCAAGCCTTATTGTCGCAGCAGAGACGGAAAACCGCTTTGCCAGATCCTCATCGGTAAGGCACGGATTCTGCCGGATCACATCAGTGATCGCTTCCCGCCGTTCTTCTTTCTCCCATTTACGTTTTCTGTTCATATTTATCACCTGCTGATAATACTATATCACAACACCGCAACCATTATATAGTATCCTCATTTCTCCCCTGTTGATTAATATACTTTTCTATTATTCCCGTAACAGGAATCTTTTAATCCAAGGATATAATAAAGAATTCTTTTATGAACAGGTGCTAACATCATAACGCAATGAAATTCCCTTATACCTGTCTTCCTTTACTGAAGATTTATTTTTT
>ENA-UOJF01000629-UOJF01000629.1-human-gut-metagenome-genome-assembly--contig:-P74-NODE-629-length-29843-cov-11.056667_pt1 | contig 29843 bp, 24 predicted proteins | sample MGYA00242344_ERZ723891 | MGnify/ENA metagenome assembly ERZ723891 | reverse complement strand
AATGCCTGCGTCCGGCCTTCTCTCCATTTTTATTGACTCCACTTGGAGTCCGTATTAAAAATATTTAACAATAAAGTTAAATGTAAAATGAATAACCCCGCTTCCCTGCAATATACGCTCAGGGCCCTGGCTGACCCCACGCGCCGTGAAATTCTGGAAATACTTAAAAACGGCGCCATGCCTGCCGGAGAAATTGCGGAACATTTCAGCATCACCGGAGCCGCCATCTCCCGCCACCTGTCCGTTCTGAAAGAAGCCGATCTTGTCCGCGACCACAGAGACGGCAAATTCATTTTTTACGATGTCAACCTGAGCGTCCTCCAGGAAATACTGGTCTGGATAGGCAATTTCAAGGCGGCCCGCGAAACATCCTCCGGCAAACAGGACAAAATCATCGGAACCCAGCCCAACCATTAAACGCCATGCAGCCATCCCCGCACCCTGCTCCATCTTCCCCGTCCTGGTGGACCGGGCCGATTTTCAGCGAACTTGCCATCGCCCTGTTTCCCGCGCTGACTTACTATGCCGCCGTATCGTCACGGCTGCCCGCCCGCGTCGCCGTGCATTTCAATGAGTACGGCATTCCCACCCGTTTTGCAGACAAGGACAGCGTGGACGCCCTCCTGGGATTCATTGGCCTGGGAATCCTGGGTTTCCTCATCGGGAAGGTTCTCCGCCTGATCATCCTTCTGCCCATTCATTTCAGCAGGAATGAAAACAACAGGCGGATTGGTGCGAAGATGGCCACATACGTGGAATTTTTCCTGGTCGTCCTGTTTTCCTATCTTTGCCTGGCCATTCAAAAGACAAGCCTGACCAATACGGTCAGCCTGGAAGACACGGCCAAAGTCATCTTCATAGGCATGAATATATTCCTCCTGCTCATGGTCAACGTTTGTCCCAAGATAACGCCCAACAAATGGTTGGGAATACGCACCCCTTATGCCTTCAGCAGTGATGAAGCATGGGTAAGGGTTCAACGCCTTGGCGGCAGGTTCCTGTTCTGCGGAAGCCTGTTCAACATCCTTGTGACGCTCTTCCTTCCCGGTTCCTTTCCTGTAATCTTCATTTTTAACATGGCCTCCCTCCTGCTCCAGGCATTGGTCATATTTCTCTGGAAGCCCCACAGGAACAGGACTGAAATTCCACCTTCGTCCGGCAGCGGCGCCTGTTGATGACCGTCCCGGGCGTTTTCTTCTGAAAAACATTGGCGGGGGAAAAATCCAAGGAAAGGGAGACGGTCGGCAGGGAATGCTTCTCATGGACAGATGAAATGTGACACCCCTCATATTCTCCATGCGCCTCAACGGTCAAACGGCAGACCCGGCATGACCGGAAACCTGGAAGGAGGAAAATCCCCTCCCTTCCCCACACCGCGGGAAGCCATGCCGGGTATGATGAATAATGGGAGTGTCCCGCTCCCACGAGGAAATCATCACTCTGTTTGGCGAAAAAGGAATCAAGACCTTCTGTGCGCCCCGGTATTAACTCCCTGAGCTGATGCGGAGTAAAACAAGGATCATGGAAAAGGATTCAGGAACGTGCAGAAAGAAGCTCAGTCCCGACCTTCACATGCCCTTACACCTCAGGATGCAAATGCTGGCTGGCCTCGCGCCGTGTCGCGGCATTTCAAGAGTGATTTGACCTGACGCCGGGGCTTTTTCCAAGCAGACGGTCCGATCCCGGTCCGGGAAACCGTCAATACCCGATTGCCAGGCGCTTCAATTTATTGCGCAGAGTGATTTTCTGGGCGGAAGAAACGCGTTCCACGAACAGGATGCCGTTCAAATGGTCGCATTCATGCTGAAGGCAGCGGGCCAGAAGGCCGTTGCAGTCTATCGTCACCCGTTTGCCGTCCAGAAGCGTCAGGGTAGCCCTGACGAAGTCCGGGCGCACGACGGAGGCGCGTATCTTGAGCACGCTCAGGCAGCCTTCATGGCAGGGATGCATGGGGCCATAGGGCTCCAGCACCGGATTGATGAACTTCAGCGGCATGATGTCGGACAGCTGTTTGTCCTCCCCGTCCACTTTCAGCCAGGTGACGGATTCCTCCTCCGCCGGGATGTCGATCACGACGAGCTGCACAGGCACGTTCACCTGCGGGGCGGCAAGGCCGATCCCCTCGGCGGCGTACATCGTTTCCAGCATGTTGTTCGCCAAGTCTTTCAAACTGGCGTCAAGATGTTCCACGGGGCGGCATTTTTCTTTCAATACCGGATTTCCATACTGTACGATTTCCAACAACATGCGGGAGGGTGTTCTTTCTGGAGGATTTATGGTGCGGGGGATTTGCTGATTTCTATTCTGGCAGGAACTTCCCCGGCGTCAATACCCACAGACGTCAGCGCGTCCCAAATGCCTACGATGACGCCGAAGGCCGCCTTTTTGTCCACGTCAAGCTGAAGCTTGATGTCCGGATTTTCCCTTTTCAGCCTTTCCAGGGCGGCCGGCAGTTCGCCGATTTCCACCAGCCGCCCGTTCAGGGAGATTGAGGATTCCTCCGTCACGGCCAGCACGGCGCGCTGTTCCGTGGAGGGGGCGCCTTCAATGAATTCCGCTCCCGGCACGTCTATCTTCAACAGGGTCTGGGGCTTTTTCCACTGGGTATGGACGATGAAGAAGATGAGCAGGATGGTGAGGATGTCGATCATGGGGACGATGGGCACCCCCATGGTTCTTCCTTTTTTACGGTAAAACTGCATGGCCGGATCAGCGTTGGGAATGATAGCGGAAGGAAATCAGCTCCGTGAGCAGCACCTCCATGAACGCGGAAATGCGCTCCAGCTTGCGGGAATAATAGACATGGGCGATGACGGCGGGCGTGGCGATGGCCAGACCGGCGATCGTGGTGTTCAGCGCCTGGGCGATGCCCTGGGCAATCTGGCCGTGGCTTTCATCCATTCCGAAGACGCTGAATATCTCAACCAGCCCGCTGGCCGTACCCAGAATGCCGAACATCGGCGCAATCATCACGATCATGTCCAGCAGGGGCAGACCCGCCTGAAGCGTGACGAATTCCTCCCGCGCCTTGACCTGGATCATTTCCTTCATGGACGCTTCATCCTCCATGCGGGAATTCAGGGTCTCCAGGACCAGCCTGCCCAGCACGGAACGGGAGGCGAGCGCCCGTTCTTCAAGTTCCCTACGGTCCAGGCCTCCCTGCATGTACTGTTCCACGGCGCGCACCAGCCTGTCCGGGGCGATTCCCCGCCGCCTCATGTTGAACATGCGGTAAATGATGGCGGCAATGAGCAGGATGGAACAGGCTGCAAGCGGGTACATGAAGATGCCGCCGGCCTGGAAGAATGTAATGCAGTCCTTGATGAAATTCATGATGGTATGTCAATGGATGGTGGTTATGGAATAGCTGTGTTGGTTGGTTTTAAAAATTGAAGTCGAAGTACATTTCCAGCGTCTCTCCCACGAGTTCGTTCCTCACTTCCGGCGGCATCGCGGGAAGCTTGGCGAGCTTGATGGCAAGGAAGGTAAAGGATTTCTGCACCTCGCTGGCCCCCACGCGGGAGGTTTGCCTCATGGAGGTGACGTTCCCGTTTTTGGCTATCAGAATGCGGATGCGGACGGTTCCCGCGACGATCAGGTCACGGTTCAGATCACATTGGCGGTACCACTGTTCACCGATGGCGCGGTAAACGATCATCTGGTACCTGCCCAGGGGGGTAGCTTCCACATCCAGAGTGGGACGGCGGCCAAAGCTGAATTTGCCCGTCAGCTTGGTCTTCCGTTCATGCGTCTTGAAACCGGGCTGGTTTTCCGCATTGAACATGGGATCGTACAGGGGCTGTTTCTGCGGAGGCCGCGCATTGGGGGGCAGCTGAAGGTCCGGAAGATTGAGGGGAGGTCGGTCCGCGCCCCTGGCGATGCTTTTTGCCAGTTCCTCCAGAGCGTCCGGCTCTTCCGGCCTGCCGGGCCGGGGCAGCGTGACCGCGTGGGGAAGCTGCATGACATGTTCCCGCGCAGGCGTCCTGTCCTGCCGGGCAAGGCCTTCTTCCCCGACGGCGGAGGGGGAGCCGGTGGCATTGGGGGAAGGATTCAGTGCGTCCGGATGCCCAGGCGGAGGGGAGGACGGCTCCAGTGGCTGGAAGGGCATGCTGGCGGAAGCCCCCGGATCTGCGTCCTTATTCCCGTCGCGCTCATGGCTCATGTCGCCGTCCTGCCTTTCCTGGTCAAACAGGACGATTTCCCCGTTTTCCCGCTCTTCGCCGTCCTGGGCGGGCATGTCCCTGCTGCTGTCCGGGTCCTTGCGGCCGCCTTCCCGGCGCGTATTGCGGTTGCCTTGGAACCGGGGAGTTTCCGGTCTGGTGGCACTTTCCTGTTCCTCACTGGTTTTCACCATGGAAGGCAGCCGTTCCTGCGGAGCCTGCCTGTTGCCCTTCTTCTCCGGCTCCACCTTCCTCACCATGCGGGCGGTCACCACCACCTGGCGGCGCACCTCCGCCGGCCGCGGGGAGGCCAGCCATTCCTCCGGCACCAGATAAGTGCCCGCCAGCAAAAACAAATGGGCCAGAACGGACAGCAAAAGACACGCGCCCCAGGAAACCCGGAACAGCCTGCCTTGCCGCCGTTGATTGAAACTCATGGGGGTAACCATTCCACGGTTCGGTGATGAATGCAATGGAGAAAGCAGACATGTTTGCAAACGATTCCGCAATTTAGTATTGCACAAGCCTGCGCGCGAAGACATAATTGTCAGCGATTATTCATACGCCCGCCTATACCGCACAGAAGGCGTCTCCTTATCATACTTAACACCTCCATTACATGGCCAATCTCAACAAAGTATTTTTAATGGGCAACCTCACTGCCGACCCCGAACTGCGCTACACGCCCAAGGGTACGGCCGTCACGGACATCCGCCTTGCCATCAACCGCTATTACGCCGGAGACAACAGCGAACGCCAGGAAGAAACCACCTTCGTGGACGTCACCCTCTGGAACCGCCAGGCGGAAGTGGCCGGCAACTATCTCAGCAAGGGGCGCGGCGTCTTTGTAGAAGGGCGTCTTCAACTGGATTCCTGGGAAGACAAGGCATCCGGCCAGAAGCGCACCAAGCTGCGCGTGATCGGAGAAAACATCCAGCTCTTCCCCCGCGGCGGCGATTCCTCCGACATGGGCGCCGCCCCCCGCCAGCAGGCCGCTCCCCGTTCCAGCAATTACGGACAATCCCAGGCCCCCCAGAACTACAATCCTCCCCCCATGCCCTCCAATCAGCAGCAGTCCAACGACTTCGGAGACATGGACGACGAGATTCCGTTCTAAAGCCCCAGGAATCTCATTAATAGCTTTCCCAAGCCGCCTTTCCTCCGGGTCAGGCGGCTTTTTCATGAGCCGACGGCTTCTTAAACAAACAAAAAACATGGGGAAAAACTCTCTCCTCCGTCCCTTTTTCCCATGGCAAGCGATTTTTCTCCCGTAAGCTTTAACGGATTAAAAATTCCTCTTCACGGTATTAAATATTCCGGATTTTGCAAAGAAACGGACCACACCACAAAAACAGGTCTCATTTTTCCGTGCCCGGAACATTGATTTTCCGCTGCCGTCTTCAATAAACAGCTCCGGGATATTTAAAAAACGAGTCCGGGATGCAGAAAAAAACCGCTTTCCTCCAATGGAGTGGGAAGAATATTTTATTTGCAATACCTGAAAAAACAGGCATTTGCCTTCCAACTGAATTTCCGCTTTCTCTCCTGATTGTTTCTTTCAATTATTAATATGTATTCATTCTCGATTGACGGCTGTTCCGAAATGTCGTTTATTCAGGCCAACATGATGAAGATTTCCACCAGAGGGCGTTATGCATTGCGCATGATGATTGATCTTGCGCAGCATCAGGACAAGCAATACATATCCCTCAAGGAAGTCTCCGTCCGGCAGGATATCACGGTACGTTATCTGGAACAAATCATCGCCATTCTGCTGAAAGCGGGTTTTGTGCAAAGCTCCCGGGGAAAATCCGGCGGCTACCGCCTGACCAGGCATCCCCGTGAATACACTACGGAAGATATTCTCAAATTGACGGAAGGCTCCATGCTGCCCATCTCCTGTGTAACCACGGAGAGCAATCCGTGTCCCCGCGCGGCAACGTGCACGACCCTGCCTTTCTGGCAGGGATTGCAGGAAGTTATCGAAGACTATCTGAGAAACGTCACTCTGGAAGATTTGGCCATCCAGCAGAAGGAAGCGGGCTGCGACTATGGAGCCGGCATTTGATCCTCCCGGTACGGCCGGAACGTTCCGGCTACCTTTTTCCCCTTTCTGGTCCTCATGCCCCACTTTTTTCAGCCGGTACTTGACATGGATCCCTTCTTTCATTACTTATTCCCTAGTTTTCCGATAGGAATATAAAAACATGAGCAAAAAATATCGATTTGAAACACGCCAGCTCCACGTGGGCCAGGAGAATCCCGACCCGGTTACGGACGCCCGCGCCGTCCCGATTTACGCAACTACTTCCTACGTCTTCAAGGACTCCGCGCAGGCCGCCGGACGTTTTGCCCTGGCGGAGCCGGGCAATATTTACAACCGCCTGATGAACCCCACGGCGGACGTTTTTGAAAAACGCATCGCCGCGCTGGAAGGTGGAGCCGCCGCGCTGGCCGTAGCCACCGGAGCCGCCGCCATCACCTACGCCATCCAGAACATCGCCCGCGCCGGGGACCACATCGTTTCCGCGGCCACCGTGTACGGAGGCACGTACAACCTGTTTGCCAACACGCTCGCGGAAAACGGGATTGAAACCACCTTCGTGGACGCCGGGGACGTGAACAACTTCTCCAAGGCCATCCGAAAAAACACCAAGGCGCTGTACGTGGAGAGCCTGGGCAACCCGAACTGCGATATTGCGGACATGGAAGCCCTGGCGGAAATCGCCCATGCCCACGGCATTCCCCTCATTGTGGACAGCACCTTTGCTACGCCTTTCCTGTTCCGTCCGCTGGAGCACGGCGCGGACATCGTCGTGCACTCCGCCACCAAATTCATCGGCGGCCACGGTACGGTGATGGGCGGCGTGATTGTGGACGGAGGCAGGTTCGACTGGACGCAGAACGACAAATTCCCCGGCCTTTCCAAGCCCAACGCCAACTACCACGGAGCCGTGTTTTCCGAGGTGTGCGGCAATCTGGCCTACATCGTCAAAATCCGCGCCACCCTTCTGCGGGACACGGGCGCGACGATCAGCCCGTTCAACTCCTTCCTGCTTCTCCAGGGGCTGGAAACTCTTTCCCTCCGGGTGGAGCGCCATGTCCAGAACGCCCTGCGCGTGGTGGAATACCTGGCTGCCCATCCCCAGGTGCAGAAGGTGAACCACCCTTCCCTGCCGGAACATCCCAACCACGGTCTTTACCGGAAATATTACCCGAACGGTGGGGGCTCCATTTTCACCTTCGAGGTGAAAGGTGGCGCGGAAAAGGCTCGCAAGTTCTGCGAAAGCCTGGAACTATTCTCCCTGCTCGCCAACGTGGCGGACGTCAAGTCCCTGGTGATCCACCCGGCTTCCACCACCCATTCCCAGATGACGGAGGAAGAACTGAAGGCGGGAGGCATCACGCCCTCCACGGTGCGGCTTTCGATAGGCACGGAACACATAGACGACATTATTGAGGACCTGGAGCACGGTTTCCGCGCCATTCTCTAACGATTTGCCGTCAAAAACGCTCATTTTCTTACAAGACATGAAAATTTACAGGAACATTACGGAACTGATCGGCAGCACCCCCCTGCTGGAACTGGCCAATTACGACCGCAGGCACGGCCTGGGCGCCGTCATCCTGGCCAAGCTGGAAGCCTTCAACCCCGCAGGCAGCGTGAAAGACCGCATTGCCCTGGCGATGATTGACGCGGCTGAAGCCTCCGGGCAGCTGAAGCCGGACTCCGTCATCATTGAACCCACCAGCGGCAACACGGGCATCGGCCTGGCGGCCGTGGCTACCTCCCGCGGGTACCGGATCATCCTGACGATGCCGGAAACCATGAGCGTGGAGCGCCGCAACCTGCTGAAAGCCTACGGCGCGGAACTGGTGCTGACGGACGGGACAAAGGGCATGCAGGGAGCCATTGCGAAGGCGGAGGAACTCGCCGCCGAATTGCCGAACAGCTTTATTCCCGGCCAGTTCGTGAACCAAGCCAATCCGGAAGCCCACTTCCGCACCACCGGACCGGAAATATGGGACGATACGGACGGCAGGGTGGACATCTTTGTGGCGGGCGTGGGAACCGGGGGAACCGTTACAGGCGTGGGCAGGTACCTCAAATCCCGCAATCCCGGAATCAAGGTCGTGGCCGTGGAGCCGTCGGCCTCTCCCGTACTCACCGAGGGTACGGCCGGACCGCACAAAATTCAGGGGATTGGCGCGGGATTCGTGCCGGAAACCCTGGACACCTCCATTTACGACGAAGTAATCACCGTCACCAATGAAGACGCATTCGCCACGGGCAAGGAACTGGCCCGCACGGAAGGCGTGCTGGCTGGCATTTCCTCCGGGGCGGCCCTGTGGGCGGCCACGCAGCTGGCAAAAAGGCCGGAAAACGCAGGCAAGACCATCGTCGTTCTTCTGCCGGACACGGGCGACCGCTACCTGTCCACCCCCCTCTTTGCAGATTAACCCGGCTGCCGTCATACCTTCAATGAAATCATTCAACCTCCACCTCTACCTGGTCACTGACGAAGCGGCCAAATGCCGCCACGGCCTGCTGGAAACCGTCCGGAAGGCCGTGGACGGCGGCGTCACCATCGTGCAGTACCGCTCCACCAATCCGGACGCGGGCACCTGCTACCGGGAAGCCCTGCCCATCCGGGATTTCCTGGCGGCGCGCGGCGTCCCCTTCATTGTCAACAACCGCATTGACCTGGCGCTGGCGCTGGATGCGGACGGCGTCCACATCGGCCAGCGGGACCTTCCCGTACCCTCCGTGCGCGCCATGATCGGCCCGGACAAAATCCTGGGGCTGTCCGTCTCCAACATGGACCAGCTCCGCGCCGTGGACGCCTCCCTGGTGGACTACCTGGGAATGGGGCCCGTTTTCCCGACCATTTCCAAACTCAACGCCCCGCCCGTGCTGGGCGTGAAGGGCTTCGCCGCCCTGGCCTCCCGGTCCCCCCTGCCCGTCGTCGCCATCGGTGGGCTGGATGCGGAACGCGCGCGCCAGGTGCGGGCCACGGGAACGGCCGCAGGCATTGCCGCAGTCTCCGCCATTTGCGGAGCGGAGGACCCGGAAGCCGCCGCACGGGCGCTGGCCTGATCGTCCGTCTTTCCGGAAACACTGGACAACAAGACACTCTTTCAAACGCCATGCCTTCATCATCCGGCCTTGTCAGCGCCGTCTCCTCAGATCTGGAAAAAATCAGGGAGGAGGCCCCGCTGGTGCTCTCCCTGACCAACTCCGTCGTGCAGCCCCTGACGGCCAACCTCCTGCTGGCCGCGGGAGCCGTCCCCGCCATGCTCAACGACGCAGAGGAAACAGTGGAAATGCTGCGCGGCGGAACGGGCGCCCTGCTGGTCAATCTGGGCACTGTCACGCACGAACAAGGCGCCGTCATGCAGACGGCCGTGCAGGAAGCCAACCGGCTGAACATCCCCTGGGTTCTGGACCCGGTGGCCGTGGGGGCGCTCTCTCTCCGCACGCGGCTGGCACGGCAGTTGAAGGAACAAACGCCCCGCATCATCCGCGGGAACGCCTCGGAAATCATGGCCTTGGCCGGTTATTCCTCCGTCACGAAAGGACCGGAAAGCACCAGTTCCAGCGCGGACGCCCTGCAGGCGGCCAGGGAACTGGCCCTGCACACGGGGGCGGCCGTTCTCGTCACGGGCCGTACGGACTATTCCACGGACGGTCACCAGGTGGTTTCCACGGAAAACGGGCATCCCATGATGTCCCGCGTCACGGGCGTGGGCTGCTCCATGGGCGCGCTGGCCGCCGCCTGCGCCGCCGTCTCCCCATCCCCGCTTCAGGCGGCCGTTTCCACCGCCGTCCTGATGGGAATCGCCGGGGAAATGGCCTTTGAACAAAGTCCGGCCCCCGGCTCTTTTGCCGTCTCCCTGCTGGACTGCCTTTACTCCCTTTCCCCGGAGGATGTAGCCCGCAGGGCGCGCATCCTTTCCCTTTAAGAATTCCGTCCCTTCCCTGGGGACAGGAAGAAAAACAAAACACCGCATTCCTCCCGGAATGCGGTGTTTGTAATTGAACGGCCATTTTATCCGTTCCGCTGAACGGAGCGGCGCAGGAACAACGCTCCCGCGGCAGCCATCAGCAGCACCGCGGCGGACGGTTCCGGCACCGGAGCCGCAGCCGTAAACGCAGCAGACTGCATGGAAACCGGAGCGGAAACTTCATTTGGTGTCCACACCATGTTCATATCTTTGGAGTCTTCACTCTTTTGCAAGCTCCACTCCCCGTAGGCCGAATAATCCCCGGCGGCGGACGTATCCAGCGTGAAATTGCCCGTCAGCATGGCGTTATCCCCTCCGTCAATGAAATTCAGGATTCGGGATGTGTCCCAGAAATCGGTGGAATAGTCGATGGTCAGGGCTGCCAGTTTCAACATGGCTCCCGCGTCAATCCGGAAGACGCCGGACTGAAGCATCAAACTGTTGCACGCCAGTGTATCTCCGGCGGGTCCCCCAATGGACAAGCTCAATTCAAAGATGGAGCCGGCTTCCATCGTCGTATTCCCGGTCAGGGTGGCGGAACCGGCCAGGGTGCCTCCATCCTTCACCAGAATATTGTTCCCCAGGCTGACCGCAGCGGCATCCGCTCCCGTTCCGCTCAAAACAAGGCAGCCGCCGGAATGGACCGCAACCTGCCCCGTTCCAAGAGCCTGATGGGAAGCGGCGACCAGCGTTCCCCCATTGATCGTCGTGCCCCCGGAATAGGTATTCCTGCCGGACAAAACCATGATGCCGTTGCCCGACTTGGCAACGGCGCCTTTGGCACCGGAGAAATTGACGATATTACCGGAGATGTTCAAATCGGACGCCGCCGTACCCCGTTCCACTACAAATGCCGTGGGATTGCCGCCCCTTAGCCGGACATTGATATTCCCGATTTCCGACGCCTTCTCCGCCGCCCTCACCTGGAAAACGGTGTCCGTCCAGACGTCCATGCCGCCCTTGCCCGTCAGCACTTCGCTGTCCAGCATTCCCCCCGCCATCGTAACCGTTATATTCCTGAATGTCTGGTTTCTCGTATCGTTCAGCAACAGCGTTCCCCCGTTGATCTCCACATTCCCGACGCAGGCGTCATTCCCTGAATTGCCGAAGCAGTCAACCCCGCGGAGAGCAACCCTTCCGCCCTGGTTAATCACCAGACTCCCGCGGATGATGCCTTCCTTCCCTCCTGAAATAAGGAACAGCGTTCCAGCATTGACCGTAGTTCCTCCCGTATATGTCTGGCGTTTCTGCACGGTAAGCAATCCGGAACCCTCTTTCACGAGAACACCCGTGCCGGATATCTCTGAATTGCAGAAAACAGAGCCGGAAACGTTGAAGGAAAGAACTCCCTTGTTGACCACAGGACCGGTGCCCAGAGTTCCATTCCTTTCCCCATCGCCCACGGCCAGGGTTCCTGCTTCAATCGTCGTCCCGCCGGAATAGGAATTGCCCCCGGTCAGCACCAGCGTTCCTTCCCCGGTTTTCATAAGAGAACCGGCTCCGGAAATCACGCCGGACTCTATTGCGGAACCGGAATCCACCTCCGCCCGGAATATGGATCCCGCCCCGGTCAGCATCACATTTCCGCTGTGGCTGCCGCCGGAAAGAATTCCGAACGTTCCCCCTTCCGCCACGTTGACGGAAGAAGCCACTTCCGCATGCGCTCCTGCCGTAAACCGCGCGCCATTCTCCACCTGAATTGTTCCGGTAGTAAAAATGGCCGTCTGCCAGTCGTTTTCATCCACATAGCCTCCGGCGTGCAGCGTGGGAACTCCCGCAACCTTCACCTCTCCTCCCTGCACCGTCCATGTCCCGGAATTGAGGATGACGCCGGACAGGTTCCAGACGGAACCTTCCGCCGTTCCGGGAGCATACGCCACGTTCAACTGGCCGTTCTTCGGGGAACCTTCATCCAGAAAACGACCCAGGTAATTCTGTTCCCCATTCCCTGTAAATGTGAAGGTTACGGTGGAATTGGCAAGAAAATTGCCAAAGCACGCTCCCGAATCCAGATGCGTAATAGCGGATAAGGACAAGCTGTGACCATACATATCCACAATGCCCCCGCGGTGGCCGAAAATAAACTCCCCGGATAACTGGTTTTCTCCCTCCAGACGCACTATCGTCTCCCCTCCGTTCATCTTCACATGATGGGCGGCATAACCGTCCCGGTCCAGAATCAGCATGCCTTCGCCTCCCACATTGATATCCGCCGCATTGTTCCCATGTCCTCCCACAATCAGCATTCCCTCTCCGATCTTCCGCCACTCGTCCCCGGAAGCTCCGGTCAGCAATGTGGTGACCGCGGCTCCTTTATTGACCACGAAGCCCGCGGTATTCAGGCGGTACGAAGCATTGCCGCCGTCGCTCAGCACGTAATCGTGGTTGAAGGTCAAGGAACCGGCTCCGGTGTCTACGGAACCCTGCAGCACAATCGCTCCGCCCGAACCGTCAAAAATCAGATTGGTGCACGCATTCAACTGCTCATTGGTCGCCTGCGTGCCTTGCGTGGAGGTATCCCCGCGCAAGCCGGAAGCAAGTCCGGTGTAATCCGTGGCAAGATCTCCCTGCACGAAAGTGCCGTTTCCATCGGCATCCGTCACATTCCACAGCACGGCACCGCCTCCTGCGGACACGCTGACGGTGCGGTTAAAGCTGTCCACGTAAGCCTGCGCCCACTGGTTGCCGGAACGCATGTGGGTAGTCAGCCCATAACCGCTTCCGCCGGCAGACTGGGCGGCCCCGACCCATTCCCACTGCCCGGAATTCTCATTGTACACGCAACAGGGACTGCCGCTGTCCCCGGACAATGCGCCGGAAGGCAATGGATTGGCTTCGGAAGGCCTCTTGAAACCGTACCAAAACCGATAGGCCGGATAGGTTTTGGCGTTTTCCGGGTTCGGATCTCCGGTTCCGTTTACTTTTGCCTGCCCCTCAAAAACCAGAGTGCCTCCGGTCAAATAGCCATAGGAACCATCAATCCTTTCCTGCTTGCCGTTTCCAGTGGCGACCGCCTGAACTCCGGCCCCCGCCCTCATGACCAGCCTTCCCTTCATGTTGTCCAGATATTCCGGGTCCGTCAGGTAGGGAACGTATTGCGCCTCCGTCACAATCTTGCTCAGCCGCTGCACGCGGTAGTCGTACGTATAATTGTTGGGTGTATCGCCCCACGCATCCTTTCTCGTGACGCTCCGGTAGGAATCGTAAAACGGAGTTCCGGGCGTGGCGCCAAAACGTTTAGTGAACGTAACGAAAGAATTGTAATAATCATGCGCCACCGTCGCAATGAAACCGGGCCCTCCCACCAGCGCGGCCTCTCCAATATGGGCATCCGCCACACTGTCGAAATTCATCATCCGGGAGATGGTGCCCGCGTAATTGCCCTCTTTGTCATAAATGGCAATATTTTCCGCATTGACGTCAAAAACGCCCCGGTTTTCCGCAAAATCGCGGTACGTCTGGACGTCAAAAGAATCCGCCATCAAGCCGCCGTAAGCAGAAGAAAGGAGGCAGGCAGCCCCCAGCAATCCGGAATGATAGATATAATGTAAATTCATGACAGGATGGAATTAACAGGTTAAACAGTTTGAATGATTAATGTTCAAAATATTTCTATAAATCAATCCATAAATTCAAAAACATGTGTCCAATTACGGCTTTTACCTTTCTTCGCCATTTGTTGGAAATGATCAAATTCACTTGTTTCCAACAATATTCATTACATTCTTATTACAAAAAGAATGGCGGCGGATTTCCGGAAACCATATGACACGGCAAATTCTTCTTCTCCACTTAAACCGTAACCCTTTGCCGCATGAATTCCGGCTTCCTGCCGTTTACCCGCAGAAGTCTTGAGGCGGATACCCCTGTGCCGTGTTTAGTGTTGTGAAAAACACCTGCGCTTTCTATAATAGCGGCCACAACTATCAGCATGTCCAATCACATTACCACGCAAAAACTCTGCAACTGGTTCATTCAACGGGCGAATGAAAACGGAACTCCCCTGAATCCCGTCAAACTCAACCATCTGGTCATCCTCGCGGACTGGTGGCATCTGCACAGAAACGGAATCCGCCTCATCAACGAGACCGCCGAAGCATGGCCCCAGGGTCCCGTGCTTCCCTCCATCTACCACGAATACAAGGACCAAGCCCCCTGGGGCACCATTGAACACCCCAGCCGGCGCCAGCCTCCGCTGGAACCGGAGACGGACGCCATTCCCTCCCTGGAGCAGATATGGAAACAGTACGGCAAATATACGGCACAGCAGCTGGCCCGCAGCAGCATGTCCTCCAATTCCCCCTGGCAGCTTGCCCAGGGACGCCACGGCACGCCGGAACGCCAGCAGATCACGGAAGAATACGTGAAGGAATACTTCCGCTCCCTGGCAAACTGAACCGTTATGAAAAGACCGCCCGGCCGCGACTCCCATTTTTTTTGCATCCGGACGACATTTAAATGAAAAAAAACTTGCAAAAAACGGGCGTTTCCGCTTAAATCCGCCCGCACCGCAAAGGTGCCCGTTACATAGCCCTATAGTGTAATCGGTAACACAGCGGATTCTGGTTCCGTATTTTGGGGTTCGAGTCCTCATAGGGCTACCACTTTAGGCTTTATCGCCATTCAAAACTCCTTGAGAAATCAAGGAGTTTTGCATTTCTTGCTTTCACAGCATCAGGCGAAATACTTCCCCCGATAGCGCATATCTTGTTGCTTGGCCTCTCTCCCCAACTCAAAAAAATCATGGCAGGACCAAGCAAAGTAAAAAACAAACGGATAGCTACCTTCTCAGTAGCCGGGCACAAGGTTTGTAAATCTACAAGTGTTGACATCATGCCTGCCTCTATTTCTCTGGACAAGAGCAAGGACCACCTTCTGAAGGAGGGTGAAGCTAAAGCCTGCATTATGGCCGGATAATTGGAAAAGCAGCCCAATGGTGAACGCGAAGACGCAGAAACTGTTAAGGCAGTTTCTTCAAATGAACGCAAAGCCAAGAAGATTCTAAAGGATCATCCTACATACAAGGAGTGCGTGATTATCCAGCTGAATGGAGGAGGACACGCAAGCCCTGTCTGTGAAGCAAAGATAAAAAGACAGTAGAACAGTTTCCGGCTTTCCCAGGTGATAACCAAGATATGCCGCTTGATATGATCAAGCCTGAACACAACCGCAAATTCATGGGGCGAAAACTTGAACGAGTCAAATCAGGTGCCGTTGGACAAGACGGCAACTTCAAGATTGTTGAAGGGTGGTAAAGTAACACGATTCTTTACCTGTCTTTTGTAAACGTTTATATATAAGGGATTCTGTAATGCTAAAAAATGTGGTTATTTGGAAAACGTGGTTGAGATTCGTTAGCTTATAATATAGAGAGTATCTACTCGACACACCTGATGAAAATTCTTACTACATTCCTTATCATCACCGCAGCACTACTGCTCACAAGTTGCGGTGGGGTGGGCTGGAACCTCTTCTACTGCGTCCGCGAACTGCCAAATACCTGCACGGGTGTCGATTTGACGAAGCCTGTGGGGGGAACCGTCTATGTACCGCAGTCAAAGGCGGTGGACAAGTTTCCTTCGGCGGTGGTCATGCAAGTGCCCGAAGTGACCTACAGCCCCTCCACCCGCCCGGTCTGCCTTGGAGACTTTGCCTTTACCAACCAAGTGTATGCCCGTGGCGTGGAACCCACGGGACGCACTCTCTGGGTGAAGGTGGACAAGTACGAACACGGGGTAGAATTGCTTCCCGGACTGCCGAAGCAGGTGGAATATACGAAATGGTCGCAGGAACCGAACAGGAAAATCCGCCACCGCGAGACGCTGGTGCCCTACCGTGGCAAGAACAACTTGGTCCGAGTGGATGGCATCCATAACCCGCCGGGGCTTGCACAGCTCTCGACCTCTCGCAGCGCATGGGGCCCCCTCGCCACGATGGCTGCGCTGCCGCTTTATCCCGTGGACTGCGTGCTGGGGCTTGCCAGCAACACACTCTTCTATTCCGGCGGGCTCCTGTGGGCTGCCGTCAATGGTGCCCAGCAGACGGAGCCTAAGTCCTATGAGCAGTCAACGTCTCCACTGCCGGGCGAGGGGAAGGAAAAGTAAAACCTCCACGGCATTCTTCAGCCTGCTGAATAGGACGGCTCCCATGATTGCCGCAGAAGAGCGTAGAAACGAAAACTTTTTCTACAAGTCATTTTTATTCCTTCGGGAACGTCTCTGCACCTTCCGCACCGGGTACGGATGCGGATGCTCTTCCTCCGCTTATTTGCTTGATTTTCCTGCCCTTTTGCCAGAGATATGCTTCATGTACGTCAGCACTCTTGAAACAACTCCCGGCCAGTCCATTGAGAAGGTTCTGGGCCACGTGACCGGAAACGCCGTCAAGGCCCGCCATGTGGGCTCCGATATCATGGCAAGCCTGAAAACCCTGGTAGGCGGAGAGATCACACAGTATTCCCAGCTCATGAACGATACCCGCGCCCTGGCCATTGAGCGGATGCAGGAGAACGCACAGGCCATGGGAGCCAATGCCGTCATCGGACTGCGTTTTGCCAGCAGTGAAATCGGCCAGGGCCTCAGCGAATTGCTGGCTTACGGCACGGCCGTCGTCCTGCGTCCGGAGCCGTGATCCGGCTTTTACCACGAACCGCCGCCTCCGCCCCCGAATCCCCCTCCGCTGAATCCTCCGCCTCCGGAGACCCCTCCCCTGCCGGAAAAGGAGGATGAGGAGCCAGCATCCCAGGGAGACATGCCGTTTCCCGGGCCCGAGGGCAAGGACAGAAGGAACATGTTCAAATGGCAGGACAGGCTCCACGCAACGGCGTAAAACACCGGATTTTCAGCGTTCATCCCGCCCTGATGCCATTCCGGGACAGGCATTTCCAAAGTCTTGAATTTCTGAATCCACTTGTCATCCACGCCCCATGCGTATGCATACGGAAGCAGGGACCAGAAATAGCCGGGGTTTGTCTCCGCCAGCCGCCGGAGCCGGTCCGGTTCCGCGTTTTTCATGAAGGCCAGCAGTTCCGAGGCCTCCGCCGCCGTTTTTCTTTTGTAGGCGGATTCCTTACAGGCAAGCGCCAGAGCCAGAAACGCGGTGCAAACGGAACCGAGGCAAATCCACAGCCACGCATCATAATATAAGTTCACCATCACCGCATCAGCCAGAAGGCGGAAGGCCGTCACCACGCCAAACAGCAGCCCGGCCATGCAGAGAACGGGAAGGACAACCCTGATCCACAGCCCCCTCCCCGAGTGCCTGCCTGATGTATAAATCATTCCCGTTCCCAAAAAGCCCAGCACGATCGTGCCGCCCATGACGGCGCCAAAATGGACCATGAACGAATGATGCCAGCCTGCCAGGCTGATGGCGGCGGAGGCCGCCAGGGAAATGGCAAAAGCCATCAGCGCCATGCGGCCGCCCAGTCCGTTCCCGAGACGGCGTTCTCCCTGGAATCCGTCTTCAAGCTGTTGAAAGGATTTCTCCAGCACGCGGGAAAAACCGGGCCGGAAGAGGCCCAGGGGCACCCAGTTTCCCTTGCCGGATGCGAACAGGCCGTGCAGGAACGTGCGCGCATGCGGCGGCAGATGATGCGCACCCTTCATCAGGCGCACGGAAACGGTCCCATCCTCTTCCTTCACCTTCATGCATCCCTTGGAGACCAGCCAGAGAACCAGAGAAAGAAGCAGCCTGTTGCGCGGAACGCCTCCCCATGCAAACGCCAGGGAGGCACTGTCCAGTTCCGGAGGAACAGGAAAGGGATTCCCCGTTTCCCTTTTGTGATTTCTTCCGGTCCGGAAGGTCTGGAACATCAGGAAGACAGCCCCGGCGGCCAGACCGGCACACACGGCGGCAAAGACGGAAATCAGGAAGGAAGGGGGCTTGGGAGCGCCTTCAAAATACCCTTCCGGCAGACGCACATAAGCCGTTAACCCCTCATGCGCCCCCAGCCTGCCGTCCACCGTGCCGCGAACGGCATTGCCGGAGATTTCATAGTCAATTCCACGTTCATCCCTGCTTCCATAGGTTCCCCGGTACATCCGGAAGCCGGACAAGTCGGCAGGCTTGTCAAAGGCAATGGAAAAGCGCACGCCGTTCAAAGGAACCTCCCAGTCCGTACCGATGATATTGTAATGGAATTCGTCGTATTCCTCCACCAGGTCATCGGGCATTTGCACCGTGTAGGAAAGCACATATTCGGCATCGCCCTTCTGCAACCGGTCCGGGTTTCCCGCCCGTATCAGAAGGCTTCTGCCCTCATCCTGCTGTCTTTGGCAGGAGAAGCCGCTTCCCTGTACCCTGACGTCCTCCACCCGGAGGTGGTACAGGTATTCCTTTTCCCGTCCGTTGACGATGCGCTTCATGCGCAGGGCCGTGGGGATGGTGCGGTACAGGCCGTGGCTGTATTCGCTGAAGAAGACGGAGATGCGCTCCGTTACGGAAACGCCTGCATTCCGGGAAACCCTCATTTCCACATCATACCCGCGCACCTCCCAGGAGGCTCCGGCCGCCCGCATTCCTCCGCAAACCGCCAGGAACACGAGAAAAAGCGGCAGGCAGGCTCCCGCCATCCGGCGTATCCCGGCATGACTGATGTGGAATGCGGCATTCATCATTTCCCTTTTTCCGGCCTCCCCGCAGACGGCAAGGGAAAACCGCTGTCATTAAAACAGAAGGAGTCCCGCCCGGCAAGATTGGAAGTGCATGGAACATCGCGTAAAAAAACACGGCGGGGATTTTTCCCGTGCTGTTTTCATGAAATTACCGCACAAACGGGAGAGCCACGGCCCCTGGCGGACATGCCCTCAAACGGTCTGTTTCTCCATTCATTTCAGCTTGGCAAATTCACTCCGCGCCTGCATACTCATGTGCGTATGAAAATTGCCGTCATTGGAAAAGGTGGGCGTGAACACGCGCTGGTCAAGGCACTGAAGGAATCTCCGTCCGCTCCGGAAATGTATTGCTTCCCGGGCAGCGACGCCATCAACCGCCTGGCCGAGCCCATTCCCGCCAGGGATCTGCCTACGCTGATCGACTGGATGGTTTCCAATAAGGTGGACCTGTGCGTAGCCGGGGAAGAAAGCTACCTGGTGAAGGACGAAGGGCTGGCCAACGCCTGCGCCAAGGTCGGGATTCCATGCTGGGGGCCGGTCAAGGAAAGCGCCCAGCTGGAAGCCAGCAAGGAATTCGCCAAGGAGTTCCTGCTGCGCCACCGGATTCCCACCGGGCAGGCCCGCGTGGCCGCCACGCTGGAAGAGGCCCAGGAATTCATCCGCGGCGTTTATCCTACCGTTCTGAAGTTTGACGGGCTGGCCGCAGGCAAGGGCGTGGCCGTGTGCATGTGCCGCGAGGAAGCGGATGCCTTCCTGAAAGAGGTGTTCACGGACAGGCGCTTTGGAGAAGGCCGCCTCCTGGTGGAAGAGTTTTTAACCGGACCGGAGGTTTCCATCTTCGGAGCCCTGGTGGACGACCATTACCTGATCCTGTGCCCGGCGCGGGATTACAAACGCCTCAAGGAAGGCGACGCCGGCCCCAATACGGGCGGCATGGGCGCCGTGGCATCCCGCCAGCTGGTAGAGCCTGAAATGCTGGAACGCATTGAGAAGGAAATCGTGGCCCCGACCGTAGCCGGACTGAAGAAAGACGGCCTTCCCTACCGCGGCTTCCTGTACTTCGGGCTGATGCTGACCCCGAACGGCCCCAAGGTCATTGAGTACAACTGCCGCTTCGGCGATCCGGAATGCCAGGCCGTGATGCCCCTGCTTTCCGGCGATCTGGCTTCCTTCTGCCTGCACGGCGCCAAGGGGGAATTCACGCCGGAGGAAATCTCCTTTAAGAACGGCTGGAGCGTCTGCTGCGTTCTGGCTTCCAAAGGGTATCCGGAATCATCCCATTCCGGGGACGCCATCAGCGGCCTGGACGACGTGGCGAACGCCTCCGTCTATCACGCCGGCACCCGTTGGAACGGAGACAGGAACTGCTATGAAACCAACGGCGGCCGCGTGCTGGCCGTAGTGGCGCAAGGAGAAACCCTTTCCGAGGCGCGCCAGCGCGCTCATAACGAAACGAAGAAGGTGAGCTTCGACGGCTTGCAGCGCAGGCCGGACATCGGCTTTGCCAGCTTTGTCTGACCTTCCGCACACTTCCGCAACTCTCTCAACAACGACCTATGAAGTTTGCCGCCGCTCTCTCTTTCCTGTTCCTCTCCTGTTCCGCGTTCCTGATGGCGGACAACGCCGCGCTGGCCGCCAAGGCGCGCGGACAGATAGGGGTGACCACCTCCTACGACGGTTCCTACCAGGTCATCCCCTACCCCAACGGGGATGTTCCCAAGAACACGGGCGTATGCACGGACGTGGTTATCCGCGCCCTGCGGGCATTCGGCCTGGACCTCCAGAAAGCCGTGCACGAGGACATGAAGGCCAATTTTTCCAGGTACCCGAACCTGTGGGGCCTGAAGGGCACGGACCGCAGCATCGACCACCGCCGGGTGCCCAACCTGCGCACCTTCTTTACCCGCAAGGGATGGTCCGTGCCCGTCACGAAGACGGCGGCGGATTACCTGCCCGGCGACCTCGTCACGTGGAACCTGGACGCAGGGGGCGTTCCCCACATCGGCATCGTTTCCGACAAAAAGACGGAGCAAGGCACGCCGCTGATCATCCACAACATCGGCAGCGGCACGCAGGAGGAAGACTGCCTGTTTTCCTTTACCATTACCGGACATTACCGCCCGGTGCTGAAACGCTGACACGCGGAACGACATTCAAAAACCCGTTAGTAAACGAGGCGGGGAGTATGGGCTCCCCGCCTCGTTTTCAAGACGATATTCCGCGGATATTCCGGGCCCGGAGAAATATCCTCCGGAGCGGCGAAAACGCACGGTATTGTTTTTAAGCCGTAGCTCCCTTGAAACTGTCCGGCGGAGGAATGATATTGCCGTAACGGTGCACTGTCTCGGAGACGGCCTGTTCCCGGAAGAAGCCGAGCAGTTCCAGACGGCCGTTGGCCAGCACGGGACGGTCCAGCACTTCCAGTTCCCGGACGCGTGCTGCGTCAAACAGGGCGTTTGAAATGCCCTTCGCGCGCAGGAATTGCACGCCTCCGGCTATTTCCGGCAGGCGGTCGATGAGCTCCGATTCCGTTTCCACGGCCAGGGAGGCGTAATAACCGTTCATCTTCTGAATCCACGGGCGCCCTTCCTCCACGCTGAGGTGCAGTTCCACGCCGCACAGTTTGGCGCCCAGCAGCAGGATGGCCACATCGTCGTCCGCCATGCCTTCCGTCCGGACCAGGATTCCCTTCACGGGAACGTAGCGGAACGTGTTGTTTTCCCCGTAAACGCGGGAGGGGTCATGTTCCACGCCGAATTCCTCCATCCACCACTTGGCCTGGGAGCCCGCGGCGGAACGGATGCGCTTGGCGCAGTCCGGCAGTTCGGAACACAGTTTTTCCACCAGCCCGGCGATGCGTTCGCCGGGAGTCCGCAGTTTCTGGGGAAGTTCCTTTTCCGACCACCGCCCGAGCATGGTCAGGTAGTTGGGCCCTCCGGCCTTGGAGCCGGGGCCCATGGAGGAGTGTTTCCAGCCGCCGAAGGGCTGGCGGCGGACGATGGCCCCGGTGATGACACGGTTGATGTAGGCGTTGCCCACCTGTACCTTGCTCTTCCACAGGGCTATTTCCCGTTCATCCAGGGATTGCAGGCCCCCGGTCAGGCCGAATTCGGAGTCGTTCTGAATGTCGATGGCTTCTTCCAGATTTTCCGCGCGGATGATACCCAGCACCGGGCCGAAGCATTCCGTCTGGTGGAACCAGCTTCCCGGCTTCACGCCCAGGCGGATGCCGGGCGACCACAGGCACGGGTTGTCTTCCGACTGCTCCGGCTTCAGCAGCCATTCCTCTCCGGGCTCCAACTGGGTGAGCGCCCGCAGCAGATTGCCTTCCGGTTCCTTGATAAGCGGCGTGACCACGGAGTTGACCTCCCAGGAGCCCCCCACCTTCAGGCTGGCGGCGGCGTCTTTCAACTGGCGCAGGAAGGCGGGGTTGTCATAGACGGAAGCCTCAACGATGGCCAGGCTGGCGGCGGAGCACTTCTGCCCGGAATGGCCGAAGGCGCTTTTCACCAGGTCTTTCACGGCCTGGTCCGGGTCCGCCGTGGCGGTGATGACCATGGCGTCCTTACCGCTGGTTTCCGCCAGAACGGCCAGGTCCGGACGCAGTTCCCGCAGCATTTTTCCGGTGCGGTAGGAGCCCGTCATGATCACGCCGTGCAGGCGCGGGTCCGTCAGGAATTTGTGGGAGATTTCGTTGCGCGGCATGGGCACGAACTGGAGAACTTCCTTCGGCACTCCCGCGCGCCAGAATGCCTGGACAATCTGCCAGGCCGTATAGACGGCCAGCTCGGACGGCTTGAAGACCACCGTGTTCCCGGCCATCAGCGCGGCGGCTACGCCTCCAGTGGGAATGGCAAAGGGGAAGTTCCACGGGGACATCACGCAAACGGTACCCAGCGGGGTCATTTCCACCCCGTCATTCATGCCGTCCCGGTCCAGGCCTTCCGCATAATAACGGCAGAAGTCAATGGCTTCACTCACTTCTACATCCGCTTCCGTGGGCGCCTTGCCCGCATCCCTGACCATGGCGGCGATGGCCTCCCCGCGGATGACGGAGAGTTCCCGCGCGGCGTTGTGCAGGATTTCCGCACGCTCACCGGCGCTTCTGGCCGCCCAGGAAGTCCGCGCCTTGTCGGCCGTGTCCAGGGCATGTTCAACCTGGTCGAAGTCCGCATAGGCGAACTTGTAGGAGACCTCGTTGTGCCGGGACGGGTCGCGGCCCACGCCCCACAGGTTGGTCGTGATCTGCTCACCGTTGATGACCAGGGGAATTTCCTCCCCGGATTTTTCCTTTTCCGCGGCAATCAGGCCGTTGATCCATTCGGAATTCTGCCGCAGGGACCAGTCCGTGTCACGCTCGTTGGCAAAGGCGTCCCGGTAATGGGTGGGCTCCACGGGATCCGTGGCGCGGTTCTGCGTGCGGTTGGGACCGTACTTGACGCTGTCCTTCTCCTGGCAGGCTTTCAGGAACCGCCTTTTCTGGATGTCCCAGGTACGGGAGCCCGGCGCCATGCCGAAGAGGTCGTGCAGGAAATTCTCCTCGCTGGTGTTCTCGTCCAGACGGCGCACCAGATAGGCAATGGCGCTGTGGAAGTCCTCCTTCAGCACCACGGGAGCATACAGCAGCAGGCCGTCCGCGGATTCCCTGATCACGCGCGCCTGGTGGTTGGCCATCCCCTCCAGCATTTCAAACTCCACGTAGTCCTTCACGCCCTCGCGCTCCCGCAGGAGCATGGCGTAGCACAGGTCAAACAGGTTGTGGGAGGCCACGCCGAACTGGACGTACCTGGCGTTTTCCGGCATGCAGCCGTAATGCAGCATGCGCTTGTAGTTGGCGTCCACCTGGGCTTTCGTTCCGTACGGGGCCTGCGCCCAGTCGTGCATGGAGGCCTCCACTTTTTCCATGGCCAGGTTGGCTCCTTTCACCAGGCGTATCTTGATGCGGGCGCCCCCCTGCTCCACGCGCTCCTTCGCCCAGGCGCACAGCTTCATCTGTTCCTCCCAGGAATCCGGCAGATAGGCCTGGAGGACGATTCCGGCTTCCAGATGCATGAACTCCTCCTCCATCAGCGTGCGCTTGAACGCCTCCGCCGTCAGGTGAAGGTCCCGGTATTCCTCCATGTCCAGATTCACGAATTTGGGCTTTTTAGAGCCGTCCGGCAGCGTGACCGCATTCGTGATGGCCGCGCGGTAAAGAATGCGCAGCCGCTCCTGAATCAGCTTGACCGTTTCTTCAAAGGCCACCAGATGGATCTGGCTGAAAATGGCGGAAATCTTGACGGAAATATAGTCGCAGTCCTTGTCCCCCAGGCGGTCCACCACCTGCTGGAGGCGGTGGTGGGCTTCCGATTCGCCCAAGATGGCTTCGCCAAGCTGGTTGATGTTCATCCGGATGCCGGCCTTGCGCCTGCGGCGCAGATGGGGGCGCAGCTTCCTGTCCTCCGCCGGAAGAATCACGTTGGAGCTCTCCTTCCTCAACTGGCTGGTGATCATGGGCATCACCACGCCCGGAAACTGCACGGACAGCCTGTCCCCCACCTTCATGGCCAGGCGGTCCATGCCGGACAGGTATTTGGGCACGCCATAGCCGCCCAGCAGGTAGCGAAACAGCTCCGCGCCGCGGGCGGGGGAAGCGGGGCGGAATACGCGGTCCGCCAGAGCCAGGGTGAACGCCTTGCCCGCGGGATCGTCCATCATCCGTTCCAATTGCTCCGCCTGTTTCTTTTCATGTCTGCGCATCCCGGCATTGGCCTGTCTGAGAATGGATTCAGCCAATTCAACCGCCTTGGTTGCCAGCTGCTGGTCGGTCCATTTGTCACGGCGCGCCGCCGCCATCATGTCCGGAATGGAGGAATCTGTCATAACGGTCCGCAGACTAGCCCGTTCCATGTGCAAAATCAAGCCAATTTGCCGGCCCCCTTCCTGTAATCCGGAGAATCGCGCAGGAAAAGGGCATTCCCCGGTTCCGGCCCGCGCCGCGGGGGCTTCCTGTCCGGGTTGCGGAAAACAAATTATCCGACCCTTCAATCGTACCGCGCCGCGGCCAGACGGGCCTTCCTCAGCTCTTCCCGGAGCTGGTGCGCGCGCCTGCCGCAAACGCTGGAGCGGTCCATGTCCCTCACTTCCTCAAGCACGGCAATGGCGCAGTTGAAAGCCTCCTCGCTTTCGGCGCTGTGCGCTCCCTGGTACAGGACGTCCTCCAGCCGAACCCAGAGGGGGTGGACCATGGCCAGCAGCAGTAACTGCCGGTCAGCCACGGGAAGCGCGGGATCATCCGCCTTCTTCCGCCACGCGGCCAGGCAATCCCGGATGGAAGAAGCATCCCGCGCCAAAAAGGATTCGCGCAGCAGGGAGGCCGTCTCCCGGTTCTTCGCCAAACGGTCCGCCGCTTCGCGGGCGGCCAGGAAGGAAGGCTCCGTGCAGTCCAGTTTTTCCAGCCTTTTCATGGTCCGGGGGTAATCCCGGTACCACGCTTCCGCAGGCACCTGCTCCATGGCGCGGCAGATGGCGGCCGCTTCCTCCCGCGGGTCGCCGCCTTTGGGAATGTCATTGACCACCGTCAGGGGCCGGACACGGGACGCCTTTTCCTTCAGCAAGGCGACTTTTCCGGGCAGGGAGGCTTCATCCGCCCCTCCGGCCATCCAGTCGAAAACGCGCCCCTTGGAATCGAGCATGACCACGGTCGGCAACGCGCGTACCCCATGCAGGGAAGCTCGGAACAGCCGCCCTTCCTCGCTCCAGTCTTCCAAAGCCGGGCGGGACGGCATCGTCACCATCTGAACATCCTTCACATGGCCGTCCAGAATGCGGCGGCCTTCTCCCCCCGGCTGGAGCGCCGCAAGCCAGCGGGCTTCCTCCGCGCTGGGATTGGCGGAGGCGTAAACCACCAGGACGGGACTGGGCGGCGGAACGGCGGCATCAGAGGCCGCGAAAGTTTCCGGCGCAGCCCGGGCCACGGCGGCCAGAACCGCCGCCAGCCAGATGCCGGAAATGACCGCTCCGCGCCTCATGGAATTCAAGCGGGATGCTATACCCGGCGGATCGTGATCCGCTTGTAGCGGCCGTCCCCTTCCTCAGACTCCGTCGTGACGCCATCCACGGATTGAAGGGCATTGTGAACCAGGCGGCGGTGATAGGCGTTGAGGGGCTGCATCTTCATGGGCTTGCCGCTCTCCTGCACGCGGGCGGCCAGGGAAAGGGCCTTCTCCAGAAGGCGCGCTTCGTTGTGTTCCCGGTAATGGTCGCAATCCACCTTCACGCGGGGCGCGTCTTCAATCTTGCGCTGGATCATGCGGTTGACCAGATATTGCAGGTCATCCAGCCTGTCCCCGTCATTTCCGATGATGTACCTGGAGTCCGGGGAGGAAACGTTCAGGCATATGATGCCGTCCGTCTCCGTTATTTCAACTTCCGCAGAAAATCCCAGTGAAGCCAGCAGGCTCTTCAAACTTTGTTCAGCTATTTCTTGCACCGTCATAACCCTTTAAAATAAATGAAAGATCAGTTCCCGCACCGGACAGACAACCGTATGAGGACGCCGCATGCCTCCGGTACGCAATTTACGGAATCATCATAACCTATTTATCCCGCACGTCTATGAAAATTTGCGGAAGTTCTGTCTCCCTCCACGGGGCCCCGGAAATTTTCCACGGAAGAAACCTTTCACCCACTACATAACTCTCCACGCAATCCGGCACACTTCCTTCCCGATGCCCTGCTCCCTGTTCCATCTGGTGGCAGAAGTCATTGATTAAATTCACCACCCTATTCCCGCCCCGCCGCCGTTCCCTTGCGGTACGTTTACAATACGCCAACTTGGCGTAAGCCCCCCTTTCACCATGAGTAAAGCTGCCACCCAGGCTGGCCGGCCGGAAACAGGCGGTTTTCCGGGAAAACGGAACAGGAGCATGCAGCAAACCCTGTTCCGGCATGACACGGCCTGCCCGGAAAATGAAACCGGGGATGGACATGGCCGCCAGGGACGGAAGGTTTCCCGGACACGGCGGGAGGGGAAGACACGGAAAATCCCGGGGTCCGTCCTGACAGCGTACTGACAGAAACGTCATGCCAGTCAAACAGGCTCCGTTTCCGCCTCCTGTTTCCTACCGTTTATTTCATTCCTGCCAAGTCATTTCCAGCGTTTTTCCATCATTTGAATTCCACATGAACTGACAAAATAAGACAGAACATCGTCCGGGAAGCCAGAGTCGAACTACTTACTCATAGGAAAATTCAATCCCTTCAGAAACAAGCCAATGAAAAAAAAGACCCAGCAGATGCAAGACCGGCTCGCCCCCTTCCCGGACGGGAAAGAGGCGGAACCCCATTATACGGACACCATTGATCCGGAACTGATCAAGCCGACGCCCAAACCCACTCCTCCCAACGCGGAACCTTCCGCCCCCGGCTCCATGAAAATGCCGGAAAACACCTCGGAAAAAATCAAAGACCTGGATACCATGCGCGACAACGGCATGGGAAAGCCCCTTACCACCAACCTCGGAGTAAAAATAGCCGATGATCAAAACACGCTCAAGGCAGGCAGCAGAGGCCCCTCCCTGCTGGAAGACTTTCACTTTCTGGAAAAAATGGCTCATTTTGACCAGGAGCGGATACCGGAACGAGTGGTTCACGCAAGAGGTTCCGGGGCACATGGTTATTTTCAGGTATACAAATCCCTTTCCAAGTACACCAAGGCGGCCTTTCTGCAGGATCCGTCAGAAAAAACACCAGTCTTTGTGCGTTTTTCCAACGTGCAGGGATTCCGGGGATCCCCGGATACGGTGAGGGACATCCGCGGATTCGCCACCAAATTCTATACCAGGGAGGGGAATTACGACCTGGTGGGCAACGACACGCCCGTCTTCTTTATTCAAGATTCCATCAAATTCCCGGATTTCATCCATGCCGTGAAGCCGGAACCCCACAACGAAATGCCGCAGGGGCAGACCGCCCACGACTCCTTCTGGGATTATGTCTCCCTGCAGCCGGAAACGCTGCACAACGTCATGTGGCTCATGTCCGACCGCGGCATACCCAGAAGCTACAGGACCATTGAAGGATTCGGCATCCATACGTACAAACTGGTCAACGAAGATGGGAAAAGCACCTTTGTCCGCTTCCACTGGAAACCCGTTTACGGGAAAAAATCCCTGATCTGGGACGAAGCCCAGGACCTCACCGGACGGGACCCGGACTTCCACCGCAAAGACCTCTGGCAGTCCATTGAAGGCGGAGATTACCCGGAATTTGAACTGGGCCTGCAAATCATTCCGGAAGAAGACCTGGACAAATTCGACTTCGACATCCTGGACGCCACCAAGCTCATCCCCGAAGCGCTGGTTCCCGTGGAAATCGTCGGGAAAATGGTGCTGAACCGCAACCCGGACAACTTCTTTGCAGAAACGGAACAGGTCGCCTTCTGCCCCGCCAACATCGTTCCGGGCATCGACTTCTCCGACGACCCGCTTCTTCAGGGCCGCATCTTCTCCTACAGCGACACCCAGCGCCACCGCCTGGGAGGGGCGAACTTTACGGAAATCCCCATCAACCGCCCCGTCTGCCCCTTCCATAACAACCAGAGGGACGGATTCCACCGCATGCAGATAGATACCGCTCCGGCCAACTACAATCCCAACTCCATCGGCGACAACTGGCCGCGGGAAACTCCGGAAGCCGCGGAAGACGGAGGGTTCACCACCACTCCGGAACGCGTGGAAGGAATCAAGGAACGCCTCAGGAGCCCCTCCTTTGCGGAGTATTACTCCCATCCGCGCCTGTTCTGGATGAGCCAGACGCCCGTGGAACAGGAGCACATCATCAACGCCTTCGGTTTTGAACTGAGCAAGGTGACCCGCCCCTACATCCGGGAACGCGTCGTGGACCTGCTGACGCGCATTGATCCGGACCTGGCTGGCGGAGTAGCCCGCAACCTGGGCATTGAACTGACCAGGGAACAGCTCAGCCGCGAACTGCCCAAGCCGGTCTGCGGCCTGGAAAAGGACCCGGCGCTGAGCCTGTACGCCAAGCCCGACGGCAACCTCAAGGGCATGCGCGTCTCCCTGCTGGTGGCGGACGGCGTCAGCCTGAAATCCGTGGAAGAAATCTGCGACGCCCTGCACAAGGAAGGAGTCCATCCCCAGATCATTGCCGCCCACATGGGAACCGTTAAAACGGAAGAAGGGGAAGACCTGCTGGTGGACGGCAGCCTGGCCGCCAATCTTTCCGTCCTGTTTGACTCCGTCATCGTGCCGGAAGGCGCGCAGAGCATCCAGACCCTCCTGATGGACGGGGACGCCAAATACCACCTGCGCCAGGCTTACAGGCATCTGAAGGCCATCGGCCTCCCCGGAGACGCCAGGAAAATGCTCCAGGCCGCCGCCCTGCCTGACGACATGGACGATGCCGGCCTCCTCACCCCGAAGGATACCAAGGCGCTGATGAAGCCCTTCATCACGGCGATGAAGCAGCACCGCACCTGGGCTCGCGAGCCCAAGGCGCTGGATTTCGGCGCCTGACGGGAACATTCCTCTGAACGTCACCATATGCCTGTAAGTTTAACGCTTGCAGGCATATTTTTATTAGGGAAAGTTCCTATTGATCATGCTCGCGAGCAAAAAGGTCTGGGCTGAATCACCATATCGGCAAAAATAAATTATTTGCAATTGTCGTCATTAAATTGTCAATTGTTACAGTATTCAAGAACACGAAAATTAAAAAATATTTTAAGATTAACATTATTTCTTTTCACATACATATACCTTTAATATTTTCATAATTAAATATCCGTCAAAATTTTGTATTCATGGCTCGTTGGATTAAACAGAATTAAATCCTGTGAATAACTTACTCAAGGAAGGAACAACATTCCATTCCCCTGCTCCTCAAATCCATCCTGCCAATTTTATCAATAACTCAATTGGCTGGTCTTAAAGATAAGAATTCGCCATATTGCCGTCCACAGAAACAAAAATATACCTTCTGCAAATCTGGCTGCTTGCAGAAGGTATAGGATTAAAAATCCTTTGATAAGGATGAAGAATACTGAATATTATTTATTTCT
>ENA-UOJF01000585-UOJF01000585.1-human-gut-metagenome-genome-assembly--contig:-P74-NODE-585-length-31451-cov-13.731781_pt1 | contig 31451 bp, 38 predicted proteins | sample MGYA00242344_ERZ723891 | MGnify/ENA metagenome assembly ERZ723891 | reverse complement strand
GGACTGACGGACGCATCTTCTACAACTCCCGGCTTCCGACTGAGCCGATCAACCTCTCAGTTGGTCTGCTCATCGACGAGAGTGGTTCGATGTGCTCCAACGACCGGATCACCAGAGCGCGTGCAACTGCCATTGTGATCCAGGACTTCTGTGAGTCTCTGGGTATCCCGCTGATGGTTGTTGGCCACACGGCCTGGAACTCCCATGTCGAGCTGTTTTCCTACTCCGACTTCGATACCTATGACAAGAACAATCGCTATCGGCTCATGGATATGAGTGCCCGAGACTGTAATCGTGACGGTGCTGCGCTACGCTTTGTGGCGGAGAAACTGTCCAAGCAGATCTCTGAGGTGAAAATCCTCATGATCATCTGCGACGGGCAGCCGAACGATGACGGCTACACCGGCTCTGCAGCAGAGGCCGATCTGCGAGGGATCAAGCTGGAGTATGCGCGCAAAGGCGTCAAGATCTATGCGGCGGCAATTGGTGACGATCGCCCGAGAATCGAGCGAATTTATGGTGATGGCTATTTGGACATCACCAACCTCCATGAGCTGCCTGTGATGCTGACGAATCTGATCGTGCGCAGCCTCCCTCGATGAGAAGGGGGGTGTGAAGAAATGCAGAACTTTGAGGATTACCTGTGCGAGCGAAATGACACGATCGACAACGCTGCTTACCAGCTGATTGGCGTCCTGACGGCAGAAGACCCTGGCGGCCCTTTGGAATTTGATCCTGCCACCCCGGACTGGGATATGGCGATCATCGGTGAAGTGGTCGATGCGGCCAAGGAAATCATCATGGAAAAGGTCGGCTATACCTGCCATCCGTTCTACAGTGATGATGTCCCTTGTTACCTGACGGACGAGTGCGATAACAAGCACTGCACGCTGCGGCGGCACGATGTCAAAGACAAGGAGAAAGCAGATGAAGAGAGAAGTTGATTTTGACTGGTACTGCAAGACCAAGAAGGATGTCATCAACAATGCAGCCTATGAGCTCATAGTTGCTCTGACGGCCAAGTCGGCGCCACCGAGGAAGTTTGAGTTATCCATTCCCCAGTGGGACGACTTGATGATCGCCAACATCGTGGAGAATGCCATCAATGCCATTGATGAGCGGATCGGCTACTACTGCCACCCGTTCTACCATGAGATAGACAAGCTCCCGTGCTATTTGGGCGATCATTGTGATAATCCCCACTGCATCTTCAAGAGCGATCCTGATTATCGGAAGGCGCCGTCTTCCGTGATGGATATGGACATTGAGGAGAGGGGGTGATGACTATGGATGAAAATAAACGCTTTTACACGATGGAAGATGTGATGAAAACAGCAGTTGAAGGTGCTCGGGCGGAATCTCTATACGAGGTAAGCAGCAAAATCTGTGACCTTGAAAACGCTCAAGTGAACTGCTTTTGCAAGGATGACGAGCTCTACCGTGGGGACTTCGAGGTTGTAGGCGATGTGTCCTATCGCACAGAAGAAACAATCCTCGGAAGCATTTACTTCCAAGGGAATTGGACAGCAGACGAAGATTTTCCTCTGCGTAACCGCCTGTGCTCGTATCGCCTAATGACGCACAAACTGACCAAGGAATCTTATCTTGCGATGGGTATGCTGGTCAACCTCATCTGCTATTATGCGAACGAGTTCGTCAACAAACACCCGGAACGATTTGATTGAGGAGGAATTGTATGCATAGCAGAATCATTGAGCTAAGCAACGAGCCTATTCTGAAGCATGAGCGCATGTGCGAGAGTTCTGTCCCCGAATGGTTTTACCACTCCATCGCCGACTACACAGACGCTGACACGAATCGGGATCACGACATCAAGTGGTTCCTTGAATCTGTGGCCAGAGTTGTGGATGTGGCGGAGGATGGTGAGAGCTTCACATTTAAGCCGAAAGCCAAGCAGAAGTACTTCGAAAGACAGTACCATGCATTCCTGGATAAGGCCTGTGAGCTGACCGGCATCTCGCTGGACGCCTTCGTAGGAGAGGCCAAGTACGACATCGGCATGGCCATGTATAAGCTGAACGAGCACTATCAGGATAAGTTCAGCCTCTATATCTACTTCAATGACGAACTGAAAAGCCTTGATGAATGGATTCGCGAGACAAATCTCAGCGGGTCCTTTTATTTTGGCGGAACTTTGGACTATCACTTTTGAGAGGAGGCCCCGTCAATTATGGAAATGTTTCATTTGAAGACCCCGTATCTGGATTGCCCGCAGTGTTTCTTTTACAGCTCTCGCGCTCTTTCCGGCTCGCCATACATCGGCATTGCAAAGCAGGAACCTGAAGGAGCAGAACCGCTGATGGATGTGACCGCAAACCTGAGCGATGAAGTCCCTCTGGGCTGCATTGCCGTGAAGGATTACAGCGAGAACACCGGCCTTTTGGCATTTTTGAAGTCGCTCGGATTCATCACGGAAGTGGTGGAGAAGCGCCGCAGCGGATATGTTGAGATCCCGATCTGCCGCTATGACAAAGCCGTCCTGGAAAGATACTCCAAGGCGGCCAGGAGGTAAGACATGGGAACGAATACAGATTTCACCGGTGCGATCCGCATCACACCCTGCGTTGAGGAGCCGCTGGCTACCAGACTCAGTCAGTTCATGGATATCCGGCACATGAAGCGCAATGTAAAAACGCTCCATACGCTGTTTCCTGATCTGGAGGACCGAAAGCCCATGAGTCTGTTTGGCGACGGAGACTTCGGCGAGGAAGGTGCATTCTTCATTCCCGTGGAGACGCCTGACCTCAGTCGAAGACTTCATGAGGCCGGCCCATATCCGGAAGGACTCGACAACAACTTCAGCATGAATAAGCCGCCCAAGCCGTGCCCGAGCTTGTACTGTGACCTTGTCCTGCTCAACGATCCGGATAATGGCCACTCCTATCTGGGATGGAATGAGGCCGAGAAAGCCTATTACATCACGGACTGGATCGAGCTCATTGCCGGGTGGTTAACCGAAAGAGGTTATCATCTGGACGGCAAGATGTTCGCTGTGGTCGAGGGCGGCATGTCCTACTATACGATCGCAGTAGATGGGGCCAAGGTGACTTCGACGGAGTTCACGCCGGAAGCTACTTATGTCAGCGAGTTCAACGACTTGCTCTATGAAGATTGAAAGTGAGGGATATCCAAATGGAAGACAACCGCATTCAGAATCAGATTGCAATCTATATGACCAATAAGAAACTGTGTGAGTTCACGGACAAGCTCAAGCCGGCGCCGGTTGAGTACTACGCACACATGCACGCCCAGGGTGAGGAGCAGTCGGACGGGTTCCGTGTCTACTCCTGCATCGGCGTTGTGCTGCAGGACTACTCCAACGGCACGGGCGACAAGACCGTCCGTGTCACAGCGAACCTGTCTCCCGGCTTCTTTCCCTTCGTGCTGAGCCGGATGCAGAATGACCTCGATCGGTTCGATTTCACCGAGGAGAAGATCTTCGGTGATCCCGATGAGAATGGCCTGAGCACTGTGACGAAGTTGTCGATCAAGCGTGCGTCTGTCGGCAATGATGGTAAGCGCCGGAATTATCCCTGGTGCATTATCGTGGAGAATGGCCGCGCTGTGAAGGAGAAGACGCCTACCGGTGGTACCCACATCAAGTCGGGCACCTATAAGAAGCAGCGCTCGGTCTATGTCAACATCAACGACCTGGACTTCTTCAACCTCGTCTACCGCACGGCCCGATTCATCGAGTCGTGGGAGCTGACTTTCGGCCCGAAACTGATCCGCGACGCCAGGAAGCTGCTGGATGACCATCGTGCTGCGGCACAGCAGTAAGGGAGGTGCCGGCTATGAGGAAGCGTTTCCCTGGTGAGATGACCGTGCTCGGCGACTTTGAAATGACCTCTCAGATCATGCGTGTCAGTGATCCCTGCTACGATTGCGATGTCTGGTGCTGCGGCACCTTCGGCAAATGCAAGACCGGAACATGGGAGGCTGGCGTCCTGAAAACCGATATGGGAGACTGGGGCGTGCGTTGCGCCGTCCTGGCCGTTCGTCATAAGGACACCGGACCCGACTTCAGCGTGATCCGGCAGAGGAAAGTCTATCAGATGAAAGACGGATGGCTGGAGCAGCCGATTGATGTGGGAGTTGACTCCGGGCAGGCAGGATTCTATGACGAGGCGTTCTATCAGGACAACTCGATCTTCAAGGGTATGCCTGAACCTGAGCATGACTACGGTGACCTTTGGTATAACCATGCCTGCGATATCACGCTCAGTGAGATGTCGGCAGGCGTCATGCCCTACGGTGTTGTCTCCTCCTCCGGTTTCGGCGATGGCAGCTATGTCTGCTACACGCATGAAGCCTCGGATGGCGAGATCGACTTCGCATTCGTCATCTTCATTGATGAGTAACTGTTTTATGGCAAGGGAGTGCTTCGGCACTCCCTTAGCCGGTTTAAGGAGGTGTTTGACTGATGATTTCCGATCGTGAATTGACCTTTTTCCTGGCTTGGGGCGAGCTGCTGACGGACACAGAGCAGCCAAAAAAGTTGCTCGTAAAGAAGATGGATGCGTTCCGTAAAGCCAGGTGTCTGGTTGAGGAATATGCCAAGCGTGGAATCCGTGAGGATCTTGTTGAGGTTATCTTGAAAAAGAAGCTGGCACTGATCCTGATTGCCAAGACTGCAGATGAAGTTGAGAGAGCAGCCAATCCACCCCGACCACAGTATGACTTCGGAACATGGCGTGAAGACCCCTTTGCGCTTCCGGAGGAGGAGTTGGCCATTTGGGGCATCGTCTCTCCCTACAATATGCTGCGACCCGAAGCGCAGGAGCGCTATATGGATCTCTTTACCCGTGTGTTTCATATCACCAGGGAGCAGCTGGTCAGCAAAGCCATCCAGGATGTCAAGCTGGAGGTGGAGTAGATGGATTTCTATTTTGGAATCGATCTACTGCAACGACTTCGGCAGTACTATGAAGGCCGACTGTCTTTGGCGCTTGCGAAGGGCTTTAACCAGCAGGGTGCCCAGTATCACTGGCTCTTCAAGGAACTGGAGTATCGGGTAAGTACGCTGAGGAAGCTCATGGCCATGATCTCAGTGTTGCCGGAGTTTATGTGCCGGCAGACGGAGGATCAGATTTTTGCCATGGTCATCGGCCATACGACAACCTGGTTCTCCAACGAGAATCTCGGTGAGCAACCGAGGGATGGTGAAGGCAACTGCCTCTACTATCAGGATACCAACCCCTATTGGGCGGATATGCGTGAGGCGATGGATCGGTTCACTTTGAACTATGACTACACCCGTCTATCCACTTTCTATGTCGATCTTGTGGAATACATCGTGATGACAGTACGCCTGTACTTCTTCATCCGCGAGAAACAATTCCGCCCGATTGACAGAGGGAAGTACGACGAGTTGGTCGGTGTTAAGGCCGCTCTGCCCACCCCTGCGTGAGGAGGTGTCTTGCATGACCCCTCTTACCCCTGAGCAGCAGGCATTTGCTGAAGAACATCACGGTCTCATCCTGGATTTTATGGAGAAGCACAGTCTCGATGGCGACTACTATGGGCTCCTGGCCCAGCGGTACCTGAAAGTGGTGGTGCGGTATCTGACTGAGGAGAAACTGCGAAAATACAGCTTCTCCACAGTCGTCTGGTACCACCTGCGCTCAGAGCTGTCGAACTTCGCTCGAGAGTACGCTAAGCGTGTCCAAGAAATATCTCTGGAACTGCATGGCGATGTGCCAACTCCCGTGGATGCACCGTTTGATGACGCCATGTGGAAGAAGATCGAAGAGATCCTCACCTACAAGCAATATGAGGTGATCCTGCTTCGCAACCAAGGCTATAACAATCGTGAAATTGCAGAACTATGCGGAGTTAAGCGGAAGGCGATCGAGAAGCGCTTTTCCCGAATCCGCAAAATACTATCTAATTTGAAGGAGTTTTGATCATGAGTCATTTTTCTGTTTGTGCTGTTGTTCCCCATGAGTATTGCAATGTCCATGTCACCGCCAACGAGATCGAGAGCTGCTTGCATCGCATCCTGGCCCCCTACGATGAGCAGACCGAAGAGATGGAGTATCGTGAGTTCGAAGATCGGACGGAAGATGCAAAGGCCGACTACGAGACCGACACCATGCGTGTCATTCGTTATCCGGACGGCACCGTTCGCTCGATCTACGACCGTGTCTTCACCGACGAGTTCTACATCTTCGAAGATGCGATCTATCAGTATGGGCCCGAAAAGAGCAAAACGGACAAGCTGCAGACAGAGGCCTCCAAGGCCCTGGAGCTGGTTAATGACTATCCAGTCAAGTCCTGGTATGCCTCCTTTGAAGCCTACTGTGAAGAGCATCGCGGCTATGTCCAGGATGGCGAAGGACTGTGGGGCTATACCCATAATCCCAACGCCAAGTGGGACTGGTGGCAGATCGGCGGCCGCTTCTCCAGAAACTTCCTAGTGAAGGAGGATCTGGAGGATTGCATTATCTCCTATGATCGTAGCAGTGGTGAGCCTGACGGTGCACCTGAAGGATATAAGTATGTGGATGCCGCCCGCAAGAAGGATATCTGCTGGGACCTCATGAAGCAGCTCACTGTCGAAGAGGACGAAAAGGGATATCAGAAGTGCGTCGCTGCCTTTGCATCCAACGACCTGACCGGGTTCGGTCCTCTAACCAAGATCGTTGAGGACGGTATTGCCAGTTGGGGCAGCATGATCTACCTGAAGGGTGAAACGCTGGAAGAGTTCAAGGCCAGAAAGGGCGCAATGGACACGGATCAGTACATGATCAGTTCGTTCGCCGCCATCGATCGCAACGGCGATTGGCTAGGTTCTGGCGACATGGGCTGGTTCGGCATCTCCACCAATGACAAGGACGAGCGTGCCTGGAATGACGAGTTGCAGACCCTGATGAATGAAGCGCAGGATGATGACTTCCTTGTCGTTGTTGACTGCCACATCTGATTTTTGAAAGAAGGCCCGGAGTCGAGTGATGCGTTTGAACCTCGGCTCCGGGCCTCAGACATACGAATAGGAGGAATTTCCAATGGCTCTTACCTATGTGTGCTCACCGCTCTCCGCTCCGACAAGGGCGGAGATGCTAGCCAATGCCGCAAAGGCAAGCACCTACATGATGAAAGCGGAACAGGAGTTTGGCGATCGCGCAGTTGCGCCTCACGCATACCTCCCGTACCTGCTCGATGATACCGTCCCCGAAGAGCGCGCTTTGGCTCTGGAATTTGGGCAGAAGTTACTGGCTATGTGTTCCCGGTTGGTCGTCTACGGTGACCGGATCAGTAGCGGCATGAGCTCCGAGATCAGGAAAGCGAAGGAACTGGGTATCCCAGTCCTGCAGCGACCTGGTCTTGTGCTCGAGGAGGCTCCGAAACCAGTCATCGTTGGCCGTTGCATCAATGGCGTGACCATCAATGGCTTGGAATACCTGCAGAACGATGACGGCGAAGTGATTTACTTCAACGGCATTGCTGCGGCTAAGGCCTACCTGCGAGATCATGAGGTGACGGACGAAGAAATGGAGGACATGATCTTCCGCGAGAGCGTCGGCACCTGCATTCGCTGTGGTGATCCCTTGTTCCCAAGCGACATCTCCGGGTATGTGTACCAGTGCTTCAAGTGTGATGAAGATTTTTACGCCTTCGAGCAAGGCAGAAATTCGTGATGATAGAAAGGAAGACTTGTTTATGGGAATCAACCGTGGCGATGTATTCTATGTGAATCGCAGTGAGACCGTAGGTTCTGAGCAGAGGTCCGGTCGGCCCGCCATTATCGTATCCAATCCTGAGTGCAATGAGCACAGTCCTGTGGTCGAGGTCGTGTACCTGACCTGCCAGTACAAAAAGCCCATGCCCACTCATGTGCGGATTGAAAGCATTGGCCGGCGCTCTACGGCGCTCTGCGAGCAGATCACTTCTGTGGATGTGAGCCGGCTCGGCGACTATAAAGGCCATCTGACGGATAAGGAGATGGAGCAGGTCGATATAGCTCTCATGCAATCTCTCGGCATCCATCCTCTTACCCAACAGGCCAAAGTCGAACCCGTGGGTCCCAGCGTGGATGATGCAGCCCTGGCTCTGATCGCACTTCGCTTCCTGGAGGGCTTCCTGCAGAAGCGGTGCGGCGTTGAAATCAGCGGCAGCGTCTGTGGTGACCTGCTTGGTCAGCAGATCCACTGAAGGAGGTGTGAGATGAAAGGTTTCTATCAAAGACGATCTGATGGTCAGATGGCAGATATGCCGCCCTGCGGACTCTGCCTTCATAAAAACAAGGCGACATACCAGTCGCCTTGTTATAACTGCATCGATGTCGTGGATCTGTGCCTCCATCGGCCCAACGCTGAGACCGAGTTTGCAAACTTTGTCCCTGCAGAGGAGGTGGAAGCGGTATGACTGAGCGAGAGGAATTGCTGCGACGCCTTGAACGCGTGAAGGCTCTGGCCGAGCGTGGCGTCGGCGGTGAGAAAGAGAACGCGGAAGCACTTCTCAATCGACTGATGGCCAAGTATGGCATTTCAGAAGAGGACATTGAAGATACCGCAGAGCGAGACTACTTCATCCGGTACCACAATTTCTGGGAGAGAAAGCTCATCGTGCAGATTGCCTACAAGCATCTTGGCAGTGGTCACTGCTGCGGTACGGTCGGCACCCAATCGGGTCGGCCGCACAAGAAGATCTGTGTGACCTGCACGCCGGCCCAGTACATTGAGATTGAGGCTGACTTTGAGTTTTACAAGGCCGCCTGGGAGGAAGAACTTGCCATCTTCTATTCTGCATTCATTTCGAAGAATGACATTTTCCCACCTCCGGAACTGGCTTCGCCCAGCGACGACGATGAAATCGATCTGGTTCGGCTTGAGAAAGTGAGGGCCATGATGAGCGGTATTGACCGGCGCACACGCAGTAAGGCGCTGCCCGGTGCTATGGAGGACGATGACGATGAATGATGAATTGATTGCCAAGACACCATTTGGTGAGATCGTGGTTGGAATCAAGTCCGATCCTGACTATCCCGGCATCTTTGTTGAGCTGCGTGGCGAACACCTCAATGACCACTTCAAAGAGGGGGCTGTCCGCCTTGCATGGGTGGAGTATTCCTCGGACAAGCGGTGTCTGCAGACCATTGTCTATGGCGATGGCAACGCAGATGACTTCACGCACCTCATTGAGCACGAACACATTTTCAAAAAAATCTGAAGACTTTCAAATGATAGGAGGAACGATTGTGAGCAATGCACGATTGATGAAGCCACTGTTTTATGACGGCTACTTTAACCGAGATGGTAAGAAAATGAGAGCGGTGTTTGAGCGCGAAATCTCTAACGGAGAAGTTTCGTACCGTCTGTGGCGAAGCGACGGAAAGCCAGACATCCAGTATCCCCGCGCAGAGAATGATAACTACCTCCTCTATGTGGAGATCCGAGAATATCTGGTTCCTCTGCGTTTGACAGACTATTATCTGATCGACCACGCTGGTTTCCCAGCGGCGGTTGTTGAGCTGTATGGCAGCAAAGCTGGACGAGACGAATATTTTGATAGTATCCGCAAATCCGGCAATGAAGCATTTGCTGAGGCAAACCGCCGTGAGTCCGAGAAAACCATATTCTTGGGTAGCGACCCGGCCCGACAGACATCTTACATTAAGCAGTTACTTGATAGCAATGTTGCATCCTATGTAGACTGCAAGGAAAGCGGAGGCGAGAGCTTCCCGGACTATGTCGGTGCCCTGATCCTCGATGAGCTTGATAAGTGCGTAGCGCTGTCAGCTGTGTATCGGAAGAAGAAAGACGCAGAGGCAAAGAAACGAAGATCCAAGGCTGAAGCTGAAGAGAAAGCGTTCTGTGAAGAGCAGAATCGGTTGTCCGAGCAGGTTGTTCAGGAGGCGATTCGAACCATAAAAGACGGTGGTGTCCTGCAAAACCAAACAGTGAAGTTCTATAGTAGCCGCTATAAATGCAGCGCTTTTTCCATCGTCAACTACCTGATGCGGAAATATGGAGTCAATGTTCCTCTCCGTACACAGGGCTGGATCAATGAGAAACTGACCAGTGTCACGATTGAAAATGGAAAGTGCGAGCACCTGCGGTACATGAGAGCTAAGGGCGCCCAGTGCTCCCAGCGCTTCTTCGACTGCATGAGTGAGCTGATCCACAATGTCTGCGCTGAAACGGAGGGCTGATCATGGAATATCACTGGTACGAAGACTATTGGGCCATGCCGCGTAACCTGCCGAAAGGTCATCAGTTTTTCATCGGCTATTATCAGGCGCAACGGGCAAAACGATTCCGTGCGGAGAATATCCACACGGATCAGTCCTGCTTCTTATCAACCGCACTCTTTGATCTTGGCTACCGAGTCTTTCTTCACTTCAAGAGTGGTGTGGTCACCGAGGTAAAGCTCGGCGACAATCCACCCCCTCTAAGAAGAATTGAGCGAGGTATGAATCTGGAATGGCTCCTGCTCGGCGGGAGCCTTGGGAAATTGACAGAGTGAGGTGACGAAATGGCTGGCATAGATCACACAATCATCGCGTTCCATAACGGCAAGCTCATGCGCCACGAGGTAAAATTTGAAGACGATCGGTACACATCGTTGATCCCCTTCGAATATACGCGTGACGGTGAATTGTTCGGCGTGGATTTTGACAAGAAGATTGAGATTCCACAGTACTACAGCAATACCAAGATCGGCGACTGGATCATTCGCAAGCTTGGCACACTCATGGATCGAGAATTCGCCCACTTCTATCGGAAGGATGAAGTGGAGATCCTCGTCTATAAGAGTGAGGACTACAATGCCACTTTCTATATGAATGGTGATGAGTCTTATGTGTTGCTTGGCGGATATGGGCATTGGCGCAATCCCTACACCCACTTCTATCACCGTGGCTATGGTGAAGCGTTTGAGCGTCAGATGGCCAAGGAGTGCTATGAGTGGCTCTGTGAGGATGTGTTGTCCGACCTCGTTCACCAAAACGATGATTACTATATTGGCAATGAAGCCAATGAGGCATATCAACGGCTCTGTCATCGCTTACATTTCAAGCGATATTGGGATATGAACGACGAGGAGCGGGCGGTGCACCTTAACACCAAGCTGATGGATTATGACGAAGACTGATTTGACCTAAGATCAAAAGTGCGCCGTGAAAGTATATCTTCTCACGGCGCACTTCACTTTGTCAAGGAACTATAGACCCTGTTATATATTCTTGTTTTTGTGTAATATAGTATCAAAAGCCGAATATTTTTGGAGGAAAAGCAATGAGGAATACCGACAAAACATCCGGCCGTGGCTGTGCCTGGAGCATTGCTGCGCGTAGTCTTGCCAACGAGCTGATAGAGGACGGCATCATAGATCAGCCCATTGCCCGCTATCCGAGAAAGGCAGAAGATGACATTATCCTCCGCTTCGATGCATTTGGTTATTATCACCGGGTTAACGCAAAATGGTACGAGAAACACTCCAAAGACGAGCCACTGTGGCAACCCACGATCATTGCTCCTGAAATATGGACGAAAGCAACCATGTCCTTTCGTCCTCGGCACGACTTAAAGTACAATGTGGAGCATTACCTTTTGCCTGAGATGACAGACTACATTGAGAGTATCACGGATGATGATCTAACCGATTGCGTGCATGAGTTCCTGCTGGAATTTGGAGTTCTGAACTGTCCCATCCGCCAGGTGGGTGGGAACACCTATTTCTTTAACGATGACGAGATTTATACTCTGGATCATGGCTCCAAGCTGTTCAAATATGAGGGGAAGCATCGGTTCAGCTTATTTCAGGTAAAAGACTACACATCATTCAACAATAATGTGTGGTCGAAAGCGATGAAGCGTTTTCAGCCAGGAATGACACTGACGGAATGTATTAGGATCTTCCTTGATACTAAGCTGGAGATCAAACCAGATGTGGAGCTGCCGTTTATTGATCGACTGATCCAGCGCATTGAGGCACCTGAATATGAGCGTGTGCCAGAGAATCATAACGAGGCGACCTTTGATCGCATCCGTGTGTTTGTTGGGCTTCCACGCTATATGTTCGATTCATGGGATGAGCTAAAAGCTGCGGTTCGGGAGAATCGTGCTGAGATCGACCGGCGTGTCATCCAGCGCATCGAGGATGATCGGCAATTCAAGAGATTCAAAGTGCCTATCAATTTCATCAAGCTCAGCGATGTGCTCCTAAGGCGGACTTACTCGCTGGAGTACATTTTCGAACTCAAAGAATAGAGATAATCGGGGTGGCACAAGCGTGCTGCCCCGATACCTATTCGTCTAAGCCGGCAAAGAACTCGTCATAGCTGCAGTTGTAGAATTTGCGCAACTCAATAATGACGCTTGCCTTGATATTCAGCTCTCCGGATTCATATTTTGCATAAGCGGTTCGTCCAAGATCACAGCCTCGCCGCTGGAGTTCCGCACAGAGCTTCTCTTGAGAAATACCATACTGATCACGCAGCCGCCGGAGGTTAGACCCCATGTTGCGGTCACGACGGATTTTCTGTTCCATACACTCTCTCCTCATTGACCAGTATTGGTTGCAACCATCATCATTTTACGGTACAATGAGGGAAAATATTGACCGTGATACTGGTCAGCTTTTAAGGAGGCGCTTATGCGAGGGTGGATCAGAGGCAACTGGAGGAATCTGATAGTAGGCTTACTATTGGCTGCAATCGTAATCTCTGGTACTGCGATTTATCTGACCTATCGCCAGCCAGAGGTGTGTTCCCTTTGTGGAAGTGGCAACCGGGAGCGCTATCAGGCGCCGGTGATCCTCAATCTCACAACTGGCCAGAGCGATGAAATGCGGATTTACGATCCTAATTTGCCTATTTCAGAGTACGAGATTGCGCCCATTCAGACCACCGGAACCTTTAGCTTTGCATCTTGCGCCGGCTATACCGGGCGGCGCGATACCTGCTCCCACACCTGCACCGTGGATCTTCCAATAGAGACGAAGGGCCTGAAGGTTTCTCACTTTTGCACGGACTGCCGAGCCCTCTTGAAGGACTATGCTGAGAATGGTTTTGTCATGGCTGACCTATATGTCGAAGATGTTATTGATGTCTATCCAGTTTCCGTAGGAGCTGACTACACCATCCGAGATTATCGGATTACAGTGTCTGAGACCGAAGATCAGTCGGAGATGGAGCTTGTCGTGCTTGGCATTGCTGAAGGATTGACTTTTGTAGATTAAGTAGGATGTGGGGCTTCCGCATGGCGGTCTCACATCTTTTGTTGTTTTTGGCGACCTCTGTCCGTATTTTTGGACAGGGCCCCTGCTATGATGCACTTAGACTTCTCAAAGTACGCTTAGAAAGAGGACTCGTCTTATGGATATTTTGATTATCGGAATTATCGTTATCATTGCACTCGTCCGTGAGAAGGTCCAGCGGAAGAAGGCGGACGACTACGCAAACATGGTCGTTCGGAAGTACGACAAGAAGGAAAAATGATCCGACATGGATAGGAGGAGCGAACATATGCATAAGTTGTTTGATCTTAACGGTGACGGTGAAGTGAGCAGCAGCGAGCAGGCATTTGGTCTTGGTGCCATTCTGGCCGCCTTATCTGAGACTGAAGCCGAGGTGAAGATTACAATCAAGGCCTCCACTGGTGACGATGAGGACTACGAGAGCATGGATCGCGATGAGCTTGAGAGCCTTCTGGAGGAGCTCCAGGAGCAACGCGAAGCTCTGGAAGATGAGGAGCCGGACGATCCTTGCAGCGATGCCTACGATGAGTGGGAGGAGCACTGTGAAGAGCTCGATGAAAAGATCGAGGAAATCGAAGAATTGCTGGATGACTAACGGAGGTAACCTATGAGAGCGTTGTTGAGAGATGCCGAGGATCAGACTCGGATTGCATTTGAAGCAGAAGAAGCCATCTATGATCCGGATCAGCAGAAGATTTTCCTCTACGCTGCAAGCGGTACCTGCTATGGCGTTGACCGGATCGTGCGGGCCAATGCGGATAGCATGATCGAGGAGCTGGCAACCAAGGGGTACTGCGATATGACCCAGTTTGCAGCCACAGAAGATGAATAAACCATAAGGAGAGTGTTCCCATGATTGTAATTGCCTGTTTGGACAATGATGACGGCATAATGTTCAATCAGCGCCGGCAAAGCCAGGATCGGTATCTCCGTGACCGCATTGTCGAGATGACGGGCGATTCTGCGCTCTGGATGAACCACTATTCTGCCGGCCAGTTTGATACCGGCAATATCCATCATCTGAATATTGATGACGCCTTCCTCCGGGAGGCAGTTGATGGCGACTACTGCTTTGTGGAAGATGCGCCACTGGCTCCTTACGAACGATGGATCGAGAAGATCATCATCTTCAGATGGAATCGAACCTATCCTGCGGACCAGTATTTTGATCTCCCTCTGACGCCCGATCGGTGGCGCATGACGGAGTCATCTGAGTTAGTGGGTCACTCCCATGAGACGATCACAATGGAGGTCTATACGAGATGAAATCGCGCATATTATCCTGGCTCCTGGTATTAGTCATGTGTGCGTCGCTGCTTTCCGCTTGCGATGCCAACGCAGGACAGTCCTCCGATGAGTCAAATACCCCTACACAATCTGAAATAGTTTCCTCTGATGGGAACTCAACAGACCAGCAGGAAGCTCCGGATGTGAGCGGCGATCCGTCTGATGATGCGGATTCAACACAGTCTGGGACTGAAGAATCCGATGTACCTCAAAACAGCGATGTGGGTTCTGAACCAGTTCCACCGCTGACACCAGAACCTGAAGAGCCTTCTCCGCCTGCAGAGCAAGCACCTGCCACCATCGTGGATGCATCAGGGTTTTCTCTCAGTTCTGTTGGAGCTTACTCTGGTAAGGCATATGTTTCCGTGAACGGCAATACGCCTTACTTCACTGCAGACGAACTGTCGAGCACTTCCTTCGAGCTGTATAGCGATCTTGACGCACTTGGACGATGTGGCACGGTGTATGCCAGCATAGGCAAAGACCTCATGCCTACGGAGGAACGCGGCTCCATCGGCATGGTTAAGCCTACCGGTTGGCATACCGTTCGATATGATGACCTGGTGGACGGCAAATACCTTTACAACCGCTGCCATCTGATTGGGTTCCAGCTCACCGGCGAGAATGCCAACACGAGCAATCTGATCACTGGCACACGGTATTTGAACATTGAGGGTATGCTGCCCTTTGAGAACATGGTCGCAGACTATGTCAAGGAGACTGGTAACCATGTGATGTACCGCGTGACTCCCATCTTTGAAGGCAACAACCTGCTGGCCAGCGGCGTTCTGATGGAGGGCTACTCCGTTGAGGACAATGGCGCCGGCATCTGCTATTGCGTCTACGCCTACAATGTCCAGCCCGGTATTGAGATCGATTATGCCACCGGCGAGAGCAAGCTGGCTGACAGCGCGCAGCCCGAACAAACACCGTCTGTCATTGTCCCGGTGCCCACGCCTACTCCGGAACCCGAGGAACCTGATCCTCCTCAAGAGCCGGACAGCGGCAACCAGAGCACCAATGCAAACTACATCCTCAATACCAATACGAAAAAATTCCACTATCCGTCCTGCTCGAGTGTCGATGACATGAAAGAAAAGAATAAGCAGGAGTTCTTCGGTACCCGAGATGAAGCTGTGGCACAGGGATATTCGCCCTGCGGTCGCTGCAAGCCCTAAAGACAATTTGTCTTGCGTGTGGTACACTTGGGGCGGAAAGTGCGAAAGGAGATTCAATCATGGAATACAACAAGCTGATTACGGATATGACTCTCGGCGATGAAGTCGAGGGCTTCTATGTTTTGAAGGCCGCATACCCCAAGACCACCGCAAGCGGTAAGCCGTTCCTGAGCGCTACGCTCTCAGACAAGTCTGGAGCAATCGAGATCAAGGTTTGGGACTACACCGGCCCTATTGCCTCTGCTGACGAAGGTAAGGTCGTGAAGATCCGTGGCAATGTGGGTGAGTACAGAGGAACTCCTCAGATCACCGTTGATCGGATCCGCCTTGCCGACGATAATGACCAGTACGATCTCTCTGCCTTGGTGCCAGTGGCCCCGATCGATGTGGGTACCACGCTGGGTGAGCTGAAAGACCTAATCGACTCCATCGAGGACAAGGACTATAAAGAGATTTGCAAGATGCTCTTCGCCAAACACTATGATGCTTGGGCAACTATCCCTGCTGCCAAAAGCGTTCACCATGCTTTTCTCAACGGCCTCTTGATGCACACGGTTTCTATGATGAAGATCGCTGATTTCCTTGCGGGCCTTTATGGTGACATTATTGATCGGAGCCTGTTGCTGGCCGGTACCTTCCTTCATGACTTTGGAAAGCAGCAGGAGTTTTCCTTTTCCCAGCTCGGCCTCGTTACCGACTACTCTGTAAAGGGACAACTCCTTGGACACCTTGTCATTGGTGCGCAGGAAGTGGCTCAATTTGCAGCAAGGCTTGGAACGCCTGAGGATAAGTCCGTTCTGCTGCAGCACATGATCCTGTCCCACCATGGTGAGCCCGAGTTTGGCGCCGCTGTGAAGCCCATCTGCGCTGAGAGTGAGATGCTTTCCCAGATCGACATGATCGACAGCCGGATGGAGATTTATCGGGAGACTCTGCAGGACATGCAGGTCGGAGAAGTGAGTAATCGCATCTTCGCACTGGAGAAGAGAGTATATAGGCATTTCTAAGTAGAGGAGGGATCGCATTGGAATTCGCCTTAAACACAGATAGACGGCGTGTTCACGCAACGGATGCAGATAAGGATTGTGAATACTTCTGCCCTGTTTGCGGAAAAAGTGTGATCCCCCGCCAAGGCGAAGTGAATGTCTGGCACTTTGCGCACCAGTCTTCCTGCATAGATGATTGGAAGTATGATATGTCTGAATGGCACCGAGGATGGCAATCGCGTTTTCCCGAAGATGTTCGTGAGATAGTCGTGGAACAGCGGGGCGAATGCCATCGTGCAGACATCCTGATGGGTGGCTATGTCGTTGAGCTTCAGCACAGTCCGATTTCTGCTGGTGAGTTTGAACGGCGCAATAAGTTCTACACGAGGGCCGGCTATAAGGTGATATGGGTGTTCGATGAAACCTACGCCTTTGGGAATGAGTATATCTCCAGCAGCCTGGATGATGAGAACAAGTTTGTATGGAAGTGGCCGAATCGTGTGCTCACTTCAGTTGTTCCCCAGCACTCCACAGATATCGCAATCGTCCTGCAGCTCACCGAAGACCATGACGACGACGGTTGCGAATGGCTCGTGAAGGTGGAGTGGGCGATCGTAGACGATGATGGGTATGCCGACTATCGCAGATTCTTCATTGATGATAGTTTTGCGCCAGATCTTTTTACAGAAGACGGCCTACAAAACATTCTGTTGAGCAAGCGGAAGCGGTTTGACACTTTCCTCTACGATAACCGTCCCTATGTGCCGAAGTGCAGCCGAATCAAGGGCAATCCACGGGACTGGTACATATGCCCGAAAACGCTCGATTGGCATAACAACCGATGCCGGGAATGTCAGAACAACCTAATCAACGAGTTCCGGAAAGGAACGAACAATCGCCAAGGGGGTATGTTCTTCTACTGTGCTTATCCTCGAATTATCCACGAGACGGATAAGTATGGAGAGGTGCATCTCCCATCCATTCGATTTTAAGGAGGATTACCACATGAAAAAGGAATATGATCCCGGCGTGAAAGAGAGCATTGAGAGAGTCATGAGCGTTTTCGCTGACTATATCAAGACCACTCCTTACTTTGACATCGTGTGGTCCGATAAAGTCGGGTATATCTACATCAGCATTGAGAACTGTCGAGGTACTGTTGGCGATATGGACTGCATCGTGTTGGATGAGCCAGAGGAACTTCTGGACAAAGTGCTCAATGAAATGGCAGTTGATATCATGGAGGAAGGCGGCCACACGCTGAGTCCAGTAGAAGCCTCTGCGTTGGAGCGTGCCGAGGTGGAGCGGCGCCTTGAGGTTTATCTGGATCAGTTGCCTGAATATAAAGATCGGCTAAAGCTTGTTTTTGACCGCAAGTGAGCATCGTCCCAAACCCGGTTGTACTACACCACAGTAGGGTTTCTGTTGAAAAAACAGTCATCTTGTTGTATGATTAAGTTGATATTGTATGGGTGTTTAGCTGCATAGGCAGCCATTGAAGGGGTTCTGCCGTTAGCAGAACCTCTTTGTGCATACAGATAAGGACCATATAGGCTGGAGGATATGTCATGAACGGCCAAGGAAAACTTCTTACTCATTATTTGAAAAATGCGGACAAGCTGATTATTCCTGTCTATCAGCGCAACTATGACTGGCGCGAGGAGCACTGCAAGAAGCTGTATCAGGATCTTGTTCGGACGATCCAAAACAAGAAGCGTTGGCACTTCTTTGGCGGCATTGTGTCTGTAAGCGACCCTATGGGCAGTAGTTCTGACTACCTCGTCATTGATGGCCAACAGCGCATTACGACCGTTTCGCTGCTCCTTTTGGCCATGGCCAACCTGATCAAGGATGGAAAGGTTGTTCCAGAAGACGATACTCTCTATGCGCAGATCACCAAGAAATACTTGGTGGACGAGATTAACCCCAAGAACCGAAAGGTCAAATTGAAACCCATTAAGGGTGACCAGGACGCCTATGATCGTCTGTGGGGAGATCCTGAAGATTTTGCGCGATCTTCAAACATCACTCAGAACTATCTCTTCTTCTACAACGAGATCCAAAAGCAGGCCATTACAATCGACCAGCTCTTCAAGGCAGTTGAGAAGCTGCAGATTATCGACATCACACTAACACCTCCTGACGATGATCCTCAGCTTGTCTTTGAGAGCCTCAACTCAACCGGACTCGAACTGAATGAGGGCGACAAGATCCGGAACTTCGTCCTGATGGGCCTTGATATTGAGGAGCAGGAGCGCTATTACGATAGTTATTGGAACCCCATCGAAAGGAATGCGGGTTATGATAAGCAGAACAATTCCTACGATGTCAGCCCATTCATCCGTGACTACCTGAGCATCAAGAATAAGAAAATCTCCAGCATGAAAGACATCTACACCGATTTTAAGGCGTTTGCCGATAAGCGTACCGGTGAGATGGAAGAAATCATGAAGGATCTCCTGGCTTATGCCAAGCGTTACAACAAACTGCTGGTCGGCCACCAGAGCTTCCCCACGAAACTGAAAGCATCTATTTTCCGTTTGAATCGGTTTGAGAGCAGTGTTACTCGCCCCTTCTTGATGGAGGTTTTGCGGCTCCAGGAGGAAGGCATATTGACTGTGGACGAGGTCACTGAAACCTGCCGGATCGTCGAATCCTATCTGCTGCGGCGTATCATCTGCGACCTGCCCTCCAACACTCTGGCTAAGGTGTTTTTAACCCTCAGTTCCGATATCAAGCGTTTTGATGTCACCTACAATATGTTCATCGAGAAGATGAAGTATGTGCTGACATCTAAGAAGGAAAAGGCCGCATTCCCTGCTGATGAGGTATTCGCTGAGGGCCTTCGGACAAAGAACATCTATGCTATGCCTCCCAGGTATAAGGCATATCTGTTCGAGCGTCTTGAGAATGGTGACAGCAGCGAATATAAGGAAATCTACGGCAGGCTGGATAGCAACGAATACACCATTGAGCACATCATGCCGCAGAAGTTGACCCCTGCATGGACAAGCGAACTCGGAGAGGAAGCTGAAACGATCCATTCGGAATGGCTCCATCGTTTGGCTAATCTGACACTCACTGCCTACAACTCCAAGTACAGCAACAGCCCGTTCCAGGAGAAGAAGACCATGCCAGATGGCTACATCCAGAGCGGCATTAAGATGAACCAGAAGATCGCCCAGAATGATCACTGGGGGCTGAAGGAACTCGAGGAACGAAGTGCTCATCTGATCCAGCAAGCGCTGATTTTGTGGCCCTATGCTGAAAGTAGCTATGCGCCTCCGCAAAAGCAGTATGATGAAGTTTCTCTGGATGATGAGGAGAACCTCACCGGGCGTATGATTGTTAAGTATCGCTTTAGGGGAAGTGAGCACGAGACCTCGTCTTGGGTCGAGATGTATATTGCCGTTTTGACTGAACTTCATAACGGGAACAAAGCATATTTGAACTACCTTGCAGATGCTGATGACAGTGTTGAGCTGGCCGCCCATGTAAACCGCACACCCGATAGCTTTACAAGCAGCGTGAAGGTTGATGAAGATATTTTTGTTTACACTGGTACTGCTACCCAGTATAAGGTTTCACTCCTGCGCAAGTTTTTTGAACAGTACAAGCAGGATGCTGCCGATTTGGTGTTCTTCGTTGAGGATGGGAAAGACAATGCTGGCGACGGTGAGTCGGAGCGCTATGCGATCCGAAAGAAATACTGGGAAAAAGCAATTCCAATCATTCAGGCTCAGACCGGAACATTCACATATGTGAATCCAACTAAAAGCAATACCATTTCGGGCAGTATGGTGAAGCCTGGAGTTTCGCTTTTGTGTGTGGCGAATTATGATTGCGCAAAAGTCGGCATCTATTTTGACACGGGCAACCCCGAAACGACGCGCAGCATCTACAAAAAGATTGAAATGCATCGTGGTGAAATCGAAGCCAAGTATGGGAGACCGTTAGAGTGGCTTAATCAAGAGGGCGTTCGGGCTTGTCGCATTTATGATACGAAGAATGATATAAGCATAGCGAACGAAGAAGACTGGGATGTTATGATAGCTTTCCACGCGCAGCAGGCAAAGACTTTATTGGATGTTGTTCAGCCCTTTTTGTCGTAACTACCGTCTTTTGACTAGATTGGAGACTGTAAAAAAGACTTCTGGCTACCCGAGTTACGCAGAATAGGAATTATGATTGGTGATGGAGAGGGGTGTGCGACAGAACACTGTGTCTGTAAGTACACCCCTCTATTAAAAGTCAAAGGGAATGAACATAAAAAATATTTCAATTATTTTTTCGGAAATATCTTGACAAGTTCAGATGACAGTGCTATGATGTACCCGTAAGTTGAACATAAAAGATAGTTCGAACACACAAGCTGAACTATCGCAACACTAAAGGAGGAGTGGCATTGTTGAATCAGACCCAAATCAAGAAGTATGACATCTGTGAAGTTGCATTGCCGGAAGCGTTTCCTGGGAGCTCAATCCAAGGCGGTACTAGGCCGGCAATCATAGTTTCAAACAACATGTGCAACCAGCATTCACCAGTGGTGAGTATTGTTCCGTTGACGAGTAAGTCGAAAAAAAGATTGCCCACCCATGTGAATCTTTGGGGCTACGGTCTGGCAACTGACAGTACTGCGTTGTGTGAACAGATTACCAGTGTAGACAAGCACTTAATTACAAAGAACATCGGACACATCTCCAGCGAGGTGGTACAAAGTCTGATTGATCGAGCCTTGAGAATTCAAATTGCCGCTTAAGGAGGACATAATGAAAAAGTTAAGTGATATTTGCGCAGTTGTCACATCCGGCCAAATTATGAGCCGAGTTTCAGTAGAGGCGGATAAAGAGACAGACGGCTTTGAAACCGTTGGCCAGGTGAAAGTAATTGCCCCTAAAGCAATCTCTAACGGACGGGTGGTACAAGCAGAACTTACAGAGGTTACGCTGACCAAGGAAGTTGATGAAAACCGCATTACAAAAGCTGGAGACATTGTCGTGAAGCTTTCTACACCTTATGATGCAGCATACATCGAGGAAGAAAGTGCAGGACTGGTAGTTACTTCGTTCTGCGCGATTATCAGTGGCATTTCAGAGAAGTACCAGCCCGAGTTTCTGGCGGCGTATCTGAACATTCCTTCTGTGAGAGAGACTTTAAGACGGTCTACGAGTGGACTGAATGTTCCTTTGCTGAGGGTCAATGATTTGAAGGCTCTTCAGATTCCTGATGTGGATCTCGAGGTTCAAAAGGCAGCTGTTAAGGTGTTGAAATTGAATCAGAAAAAGCGGAGGCTTCTGACAGAGCTCTTAATTCAGTGCGATAAGCTGGAAGAAAGCGTTGTTGTAAATGCAATTTGTCGAGAGGAGGATTGCCATGAGTGAGAAGGAAAACAAAATTGAGAAGACCATCAGTGTAGTCAACAGAATCATGGATGTCGCAAGGATCGGTAATCTACATTTGAATGCGCCTGAGTTGGCAACCCTCATCTTTCTGAAGTTCACCTCCGATAATGCGGAAAAACTTGGGGTTGAGGTTGATAACTTCCACTCCTACAACGCACTGATCTCCTTGTTGACCAGCGGTGCGATTTCTATTCAAGATTTTATCGGAAGCTGCTCTGAGACCATTGCTCAGACCGGGATGGATCGGTATGGTGTAGGCGCATATCTTGCGCAGTTCGCGGTGCCCTTGGCAAAGAACCGTGCTTTTCTCGATGTCCTCCATTTGATTGGGGAAATCGATCTCGTGGATGATAAGAAAAGCTGTACTGCTGCCCGGCTTATGGCTACCATCATCTCTAAGTTGCGTGTTACTGCTCGTGATGAATTGAACACGAGTTCTGACTCCATCGCACAACTCATGGCCAGTGTTGCGGTCTCTGAGGACTGTGCTTCTATCTATGACGGAGTATGTGGCTTCGGTTTGGGACTCATGCACGCACATATTCTTGCCCCCCAAGCGACTGTTGAGGGACAGGACATCAATATCAACTGTGTCATGGTAAGTGCCATTATGCAGTGGCTCTCGTTTAATCCAAGGTTCAACATCGTATCTGGAGATACTCTCCGCAATCCACTAACAGTAAAGCATAAGCAGAAGTATGACGCAGTAATCATGGCTCCTCCGTTTGGCCTTCGTATTGATGATGATGTAATCATGAATGCAACAAAGGAAATGGTGAGATACGGCGATCTTCTGCAACGAAAAAGCGATTGGTTCTTTGTTCAGCATGCTTTGGCTTCTTTGTCTGAAAACGGAACCGGCATTCTCCATTTACCAATGGGTGCTCTCTTCCAGGGTGGAAAAGTACAAGACATCCGGAAAGTGTTTGTTGATAATGGGCATATTCACTCAGTCCTTGCTCTTCCTGAAGGCACTGTACCAGGAACAAGTATTCCATCGGCTTTGCTTGTGATTGGTGAGAAAGCGAATGACGGTAAAATCCTTTTCGTAAACGGTTCTGCACCTCAGGTTGCGCATTACTTCTTCAGAGCAAAGAGAGGCGTCACTACCATTTCTGCTGAAGGCATTCGCGAACTTACAAGCATCATACTTGAGCGCAAAGAAGTAAATGGGGTAAGTGCTATTACTACTGTCGAAGAGATTGCCGAGAAAAAGTACCTCCTGACGCCTTCGGTCTACACCGATACCTCCGATGCAGAAATGGTTCTGGCAGAACCTGTTGATAAAATCTGTGATGCCATGTTGGACTTGGAACAGCATTTGGTTCTTAATGGCAGAGAATTGGCGGATGCAATTCAGGAGTTCAATGCCATTCTTAGTAAATAAGGGGGGATGAGCAATGTCGAATTATTTCAATGAAGACAACACCATCGAACAGATGATGATTTCTGCTTTGCAAGGGAGTGGCTGGAAATATATTCCGGCGGAGGAACTTCCCCGAATGTGCTCGGATGTACTCGTTGAACCGATGGTGAAGGAGGCATTGATCAGACTCAATCCGGAAATCGCAGAGGATCCATCTCGCGCTGATGAAGTAATTTATAAGCTGCGAACTGTCATCCTCTCTGTCCAGCCCCATAACCTCGTTACTCAGAACGAGGTATTTAAGAAACTTGTATTTGAAGAGAACTCCTACCCATTTGGAAAAGATGGGCGCATGATCCCTATCCGATTCTTCGGTACTATGAGCAAGGAAAACCTCGCTCTGAACGAATATGTCGTTACAAACCAGTGGATCTATCCTCAGGCAGAAGGCGGTAAGCGCCTGGATATTGTTTTGCTGATCAACGGTTTTCCTATCGCCATCGGTGAACTGAAAACACCGGTACGAAGTGCGATTTCTTGGCTTGATGCGGCTGGAGATATTGCCGCTTACGAGAAGAGCATTCCTGCAATGTTCGTAACCAATGTTTTTAATTTTGCAACTGAGGGAAAGTGCTATCGATATGGATCGGTCAACATGCCGATCAACATGTGGGGACCATGGCATACGCCCGAACATAAATCTGAAGGAAGTTTGGCGGATGTAAAAGTGAGCGTGGAAGATATGATCACGCCCGAAAATGTGATGGATATTTTCCAATTCTTCACTATGTTTGCCACGGATAAGAAATATCGAAAGTATAAAATTATTTGTCGGTATCAGCAATTCGAAGGAGCAAATCTTATTATTGATCGAGTGGTTGCTGGATATCCGAAGAAGGGTTTAATTTGGCATTTTCAGGGGTCTGGAAAATCTTTGCTTATGGTATTTGCGGCACAAAAGCTCCGCATGATACCGGAGTTGAAAAATCCCACGGTAGTGATTGTGGATGACCGCATCGACCTGGAAACACAGATTACCGCAACTTTTAATGCCTCTGATATTCCAAACCTAACCAGTGCATCCACCAAGGAAGAATTACTCGCCTTCTTCCGTGGAGATATGCGCAAGATCCTCATCACAACGATTTTTAAGTTCGGTGAAGTGAACGGTGAGCTGAATGCTCGAGATAATATCATAGTCATGGTTGACGAAGCACACAGAACGCAGGAAGGCGATCTGGGTGAAAAGATGAGACTTGCGCTTCCCAATGCATTCTTCTTTGGACTTACTGGCACCCCAATTAACAGAGTGGACAAGAACACATTTGCAACCTTTGGCGCTGAAGAGGATCGCACCGGCTACTTGAGTAGATACTCCTTCTCAGATTCTATCCGAGATGGAGCGACACTGCCTCTTCACTTTGAACCTGTTCCGGTTGAACTTCGAGTGGATAAGGATAAGTTAGATCGTGAGTTCGATGAGATGACCGAAAAAGCTGGCCTCAGCAAGGAGGAAAAAGCTGAATTGTCGCGGCGGGTTAATATGAAGGCCATCATGTATAATCCAGCCCGCATCCGAAAAGTGTGTGAGCACATCGCCAAACACTACAAGGAAAAAATTGAGCCGAACGGCTATAAGGGTCAAATCGTTGTGTATGATCGCGAGTGCTGCCTACTGTATAAAGAAGCGCTGGATAAATTGCTCGGTGAAGAGGCAACCACGATCGTTATGGATACCAACAACGACAAAGAAGACAGGTATAAAAAGTATCGTCGAGATCGTGATGCCGAGGGAAAAGTTCTGGATTATTTCCGTGATCCCAGCAGCCCGCTTAAGCTTGTAATCGTCACAGCAAAATTGCTCACTGGCTTCGATGCACCCATTCTTCAGGCCATGTATTTGGACAAGCCCATGAAAGACCACACTTTGCTTCAAGCAATTTGCCGTACTAATCGGACCTATGACCAAGGGAAAACCCACGGTTTGATCGTCGATTACATTGGCATCTTTGATGATGTGGCCAGGGCTCTGGACTTCGATGAAAGTAGCATGCGCAAAATCATTACGAACATAGAAGAAATCAAGCGCAAGCTCCCTGAATTGATGAAGAAGTGCTTGGGATATTTTATGGGTGTTGACCGCACGATAGAGGGATGGGAAGGTTTGATGGCAGCACAGGAGTGTTTGCCTACCAACAAGGACAAGGATAAGTTTGCCGCGGACTATCGAGTCCTTAATCGCGCTTGGGATGCCTTGTCTCCTGACAGCTGCTTGAATCCCTATAAAGCAGACTATCAGTGGCTCTCTCGTGTATACGAGTCAGTAAAGCCGACTGATGGACGAGGCGGCCTGATCTGGGCATCGCTCGGCGCTAAGACAATCGAGCTGGTCCATCAAAATGTAACTGTTGGCGAGACGGACGAAACGCTGGAAATTCTCTCAATGGATGCTGATCTGATTGACGACTTCTTGGAGAAACAAAAGGATATCAAAAAAACCACCAAGAAGGTTGAAATCAACTTAGTTGCAAAGATTCTGAAGCACGGCAAGGATCAGAAGTTCGTCCGGCTTGGCGAAAAACTCGAGGCTCTGCGCGAAAAGCATGAGCAGGGCTTGATAACGAGCATCGAGTTTCTGAAGTTGCTCCTTGAACTGGCAAAGGAAGCAGCTCAGGCAGAAAAGGAAGTTGTGCCTGAGCAGGAAGTTGACAAGGGAATTGCAGCACTTACGGAATTGTTCAATGGGATTAAAAACCGAAGCACCCCTGTAATTGTAGAGCGGATTGTTGCTGACATTGACAGCATCGTAAAAATTGTCCGCTTTGACGGATGGCAAAACACTACAGCAGGCAAGCAAGAGGTCAAAAAGGCTCTGCGTAGTGTTGTGTGGATCAAGTATAAAATTAAAGACAAGGAAGTCTTTGATAAGGCGTACAGCTACATTGAACAGTACTATTGATGCTTGCCCCAGGAAGAAAGCGAGGAACATATAAATGATTGGAGCAATCATTGGCGATATTGTGGGATCCAGATTTGAATGGCACAACCATCGATCAAAAGATTTCGATCTTTTAACTCACAAATGCTTTTTTACTGATGACTCCGTAATGTCGTTGGCCGTGTGTGATGCGCTCTTGAGAGCGGCCTCCGACCATAGCGATTTATCGGATAAAGCAGTCGAGTCCATGCAGAGTGTAGGCCGCCCGTATCCGCATTGCGGATACGGTGGATCCTTTAGAAAGTGGATGTATAGTGACGATCCCAAGCCATATAACAGCTATGGCAACGGAGCAGCTATGCGTGTTAGTGGTTGTGGATATGCCGCAACATCGATTGAAGAGGCGGTTGAACTCTCACGAGCAGTAACAGCAGTAACACATAATCATCCAGAGGGGATTAAGGGCGCAGAAGCCACTGCAGTAGCAGTCTATCTGGCTCGCACAGGAAAGAGCATGGTTGAAATTCAGGACTATATCACAAAAACCTACTATCCTATTAACTTCACACTCGATAGCATTCGAGACAGCTATGAGTTCGATGAAACTTGCCAAAATACTGTACCCCAAGCAATGGAGGCATTCTTTGAATCAAGCGACTTTGAAGATGCTATCCGAAATGCTATTTCAATCGGTGGGGATAGTGATACCCTTGCCGCCATCACCGGTGCGGTGGCAGAGGCCTATTATGGAGTGCCCACCCATATCCGAAAACATGCCCTTACATTTTTGGATGAGCGACTTTTGAAGATACTCCTTGAGTTTGAAAATAGGTATCCATCCAAGTTGGAGAAGGTCAACGGAGATACAAGCGTTAGCGTGAGGCCCGTGACTGGGAAGCAAGCTAAGATTGGTGAACGAGCAGAAATGATGCAGTCGGCTATGGACATTGCAGATGTTGAATTAGCTGCCAGCACTACACAACCCGAAGAAACCACCAGTCAGAAGTTGTTTTCTCACCTTTTTGAAGCCTGCAATATTCTTCGGGGGCCCATCAACCAGGATGAATACAAGAGCTATGTGACACCGATTTTGTTCTTCAAGCGACTTTCGGATGTCTATGACGAAGAGACACTGTTGGCCTTGGAGGAGTCGGGAGGCGATGAGGAGTATGCAAGCTTTCCAGAAAACCATCGTTTTGTCATCCCGGAAGGATGCCATTGGCAAGATGTCAGAGAAGCAAGTGAGAATGTTGGTGTCTCCATCATCAATGCGATGAATGGAATTGAGCGAGCCAACCCGGACACTCTGAACGGCGTGTTCAGTAGTTTTGATGACGCCAACTGGACGGACAAGACTAAGCTTTCTGATGAGCGACTGAAGAACCTAATTGAGCACATGTCGGAGATTAAAGTTGGAAACACCAATTACTCTGCGGATGTGATGGGTGACAGCTATGAATACCTAATTAAGAAGTTTGCCGACCTATCCAAGAAAAATGCAGGTGAGTTCTATACGCCGCGTTCTATCGTGAAGCTGCTCATCATGCTGATGGCGCCAAAAGCTGGCGAGACTGTATACGACCCGGCGTGTGGTACCGGTGGCATGCTGATTGAGGCCATTCGATATATGGCAGACGATAAAATGACTTATGGCCGAATCTATGGACAAGAGAAGAATCTTGCGACCTCTGCCATCGCACGAATGAACCTTTTCCTCCACGGTGCAAGAGATTTCAAAGTGACGCAGGGAGATACGCTTAGATCTCCACACTTCTTGGAGAGTGGATCTCTTATGACTTTTGACTGCGTGGTAGCGAACCCCCCATTTTCACTTAAGAACTGGGGCTCTGAGCAATTCGCAAGCGATATCTATGGCCGAAACATTTGGGGGTGCCCGAGCGACTCGAATGGGGATTATGCTTGGCTACAGCACATGGTAAAATCAATGAACCCGAAAACTGGCCGATGCGCCGTTGTTTTGCCGCAGGGCGTCCTTTTCCGTGGTGGAAAAGAAGGCGCAATCAGAAAAGAGCTGGTTGAATCGGATAAACTTGAAGCTGTGATAACAATGGCAAGCGGTGTGTTCTATTCCACTGGTGTCTCAGCATGCATTTTGTTCTTGAACAACAATAAGAAGCCTAATCATCGAGGTCGGGTCTGCCTGATTGACGGATCGGGCATTTATACACCCCAGCGTGCGCAGAATATCATGACTGAGGAAAACATTCAGACAGTCTATGATTTCTACAGGGAATATGAAGATGTCGTGGAAAAGGTCAAGATCGCATCAATCCCAGAGATTCGAGAGAAGGATTACTCCCTGGCAATCAATAACTATGTAGAGAAAAAGGAACAGGAAACCGTCCCACCCGAAGAGATTCGCCGTCAGTATTTCGCTGCGTATGAAAACATGCTGGCAGCAGAGGCGAAAATGATGAAATTGCTGTTGGAAGGAGGCTATGTCAGTGAATAATAGAATCACAATCGAAGAGCTGCAGTCCTATCTCTGGAATTCTGCAGTTCTTCTGAGAACAAATATTGACGCCGGCGCCTACAAACAGTATATTTTCCCGCTGCTGTTCTTCAAGCGCATTTGCGATGTTTATGATGAAGAGAGTGCATTAGCGATTGCTGAGTACGGCGACGATGCGGCCGACTTCGACGAGGAAGAGCTCCACACCTTTGTTGTTCCTAAAGGTTACCACTGGAATGATGTGCGCGCGGTGGCAGAAAATGTTGGTGTTGCAATCGTCGATGCGTTCCGCAAAATAGAGAATGCAAACATCGAAAAACTCCAAGGCATCTTTGGCGATGGTGCTTGGACAAATAAAAACAGGTTACCAGATCGGCTCCTTAAGGATCTGCTTGAGCATTTCAGCTCAAAGACACTGTCGATAGCCAATTGCCCCGAAGACGAACTCGGCCAGGGTTATGAGTATCTGATCAAGAAGTTTGCTGATGACAGTGGACATACTGCCCAGGAGTTTTATACAAACCGTACTGTGGTTCATCTAATGACCGAAATGTTGAAGCCCGGGACAGGAGAGTCTATCTATGATCCGACCTGCGGTAGTGCCGGTATGTTGATTTCTGCTATCGCCTATCTCAAAAATCAAAAGAAAGAGTGGCGCAATGTTTCAGTATTTGGCCAAGAGATCAACGCCTTAACTTCAGCTATTGGGAAGATGAATCTGTTCCTCCATGGTGTAAAAGACTTTACAATCGTGAATGGCGACACGCTCGCTGCACCAGCATTCATTGAGAACGGGAAACTGAAACAGTTTGATTTGGTTCTTGCGAATCCCCCCTATTCCATCAGCCAGTGGGATCGAACAGCGTTTGAGAGCGATAAGTACGGCAGAAACTTCTTAGGCGTTCCTCCTCAGGGTCGCGCTGACTATGCATTCTTACAGCACATTATCGCCAGCTTGAGAGAAGATACCGGCCGCTGTGCGATCCTTTTCCCGCATGGTGTGCTTTTCCGCAACGAGGAAAGTGCTATGCGAGAAAAGCTAGTACGGAGTGATGTTGTTGAATGTGTGATTGGCCTCGCAGCCAATCTGTTCTACAATTCACCGATGGAAGCCTGCATCGTGATTTGCCGCAAGAATAAGCGACCGGACAGACGGGGCCAAGTCCTCTTTATCAATGCCCTCAACGAGGTTATTCGAAAGAATGCCCAAAGCTATTTGGAAGAAGATCATATTCGGAAGATAGCTGACGCCTATCTGAATTATGAAGATGTAGATGGGTTTGCAAAAAAAGCAACCATCCAGGATATTGCGGAAAACAATTACTCGCTAAGCATTCCGCTGTATGTGAAGCCGATCGTTAGCGAGGAGGCTATCGATACTCGGTCAGTACAAGAACACTACGAGAGTTGGAGAGTTGCAGCCGAAAAAATGAAGATCAGTTTTGAAAGACTCAATTCTATGCTTGGGAAGGAGGTTCCTGCCGATGAGTAAAGTTCTACTTGGCGATGTGGCAATAGAACGCAAAGAGACCTGCAAAAACGGCAAAGAAGGATACCCGGTTGTCGGTCTGGAACATCTCACGCCTGAGGAAATCACATTATCCGCATGGGAAGAAGGATCCGGGAACACCTTTACAAAGATATTCCGAAAAGGTGATATATTATTTGGTCGCCGTAGGGCCTACTTGAAAAAAGCTGCAGTTGCACCTTTTGATGGGATTTGTTCTGGCGACATAACGGTCATTTCTGCAAAAAGCGACTGCATTCTTCCTGAACTTCTTCCGTTTGTGATTCAGAACGATGATTTATTCGATTATGCTGTTGGAAAATCTGCGGGATCACTATCTCCTCGTGTTAAGTGGGAACACCTTAGGAACTATGAGTTTGATTTGCCTAATATTGAAACGCAAAGGCAACTGGCGGAATTGCTGTGGGCTATGGACAAAACAAAGAAGTCCTATCAGGAAATGATTCGCATGGCCGATGAACTGGTGAAATCTCAATTTATCGGGCCCGTAGCACACAAGGATTTCTCCGTTTGCGCCACTCTTTTAAGGAGGTGCGCATAATGGCGAAATATCGATTTGAGCAGATTGCGATCAATAGCACGGAGAAGAAAAAACCGGTCGAGGAAGACCGCTTCACATACCTCGGTTTGGAGCACCTCGATACCGGCAGCTTAAAGGTTACTCGCTTTGGCTCTGATGTCGCGCCTATTGGCGAAAAACTCGTGATGCGCAAAGGCGATGTCCTGTTCGGCAAGCGTCGCGCTTATCAGAAGAAAGTAGCCATTGCGCCTTTTGATGGCATCTTCTCTGCGCACGGTATGGTATTGCGCCCTCATGCGGGAGTCATCGACCCGGATTTCTTCCCACTGTTTATCAGCTCGGATTATTTTCTGGATGCTGCTATTAAAATCTCCGTAGGCTCGCTATCTCCAACAATTAACTGGCGTGACCTCAAAGGCCTGGAGTTTGACCTGCCAGATCTGGAAACACAACGCAAGTTGGCTGCCTTATTATGGTCCATCAATGACACAATTGAATCCTATAAAAAGTTGGTTGTCGTCACGGATGAGCTTGTTAAGTCTCAATTTATCG
>ENA-UOJF01000564-UOJF01000564.1-human-gut-metagenome-genome-assembly--contig:-P74-NODE-564-length-32341-cov-12.386081_pt1 | contig 32341 bp, 26 predicted proteins | sample MGYA00242344_ERZ723891 | MGnify/ENA metagenome assembly ERZ723891 | reverse complement strand
GTTACCTACAAAGTAACGGTCTTCACAAACAAAACAAAGAGTTATGCTTACAATTTTAACCCAGGAGGCTATCAGGGTGCTTCGTTACATCTATTACCGTGATGCCGGCATATCTTGTCCTCCTGATTCTTCCGATTGCGTTTTCCGGAATGTTTCTGTCCTCCTTCCCCTGTTGGAGCGTGGAGGGCTGATTCGCTGTATATGCCCGGAATCTCCCGATAGTCCCGTTTCTTATGAACTGTGCAAGCCTTTGGGCTCCATCGACCTGCTGTCCTTGTTGCTGATCCTGCACGAGGGGGTGTGTCCGGTTTCTCCGGATGTAGACGAGCAGCGTGTCTATGGCCGTTATGGGTCGGTGGCCTCCCGTATGGGGGTTGTCAACCAGATGATGCGCAGCATATTCAGCGAAATCCATTTGACAGAACTTTGTTTGTAAACCGTTTTTTAGAGATTGCCGCCATGAACAGAATTTTACTGCTGCTCGGATATATCCTTTTGCTCTCCGCACCGGTCTGCGGTCGGGGTGTCGGCACACGTGCGGTTTCGGACTGCGATTCGTTGCACACGTTCCGTTTTGTACAGGGGCGTGACGTTCTGTATGCCGACTATCAAGGCAACAATCACGAGCTGAAACGCCTGTTTGCCGCCGTCTCTTCTTTCCGTGGCCCTATCGCCGACGGGAAGATGCGTATCTATGTAGACGGTCATTGCACTTCGGGCGGGAGCGTACACGACAATCTTTGGCTGGCCTATGTGCGTAGCAGCCGTGTGAAGTCCGAACTGATCACCCGCAAGGGCATGAAAGAGGAGTATTTCGTGACTCACAACCATGCCGTATGCTATCCCGGCGAAGAGCGCGACGTGGTGATTGTCTGCCTGCGCGAGCCTGCGGGTGCGGATACTTTATCCGCCGCCCGCCGCAACTATGGCATGTATGCCTCCCGATATCCGCTTTTGCCTCCTGCGGTCCCATCTGCTCCGGACAACCGCCCGTGCCCGCCCCCCATTCTTTTTGTACCGGTCGGTCCGGCCGGTCATCCCGGTACGGTTGCGGGGTCGGGAGCAGAAAACCCGCATCGGATGGTCTTCTCCCTGAAGACGAACCTTGCCGACTGGTCGGGGCTGACGGCGGAAGGCCGCCTGGGAGCTTTCAGGCCCAACCTGGCGCTGGAGCTTCACTTTGCCCGCCGTTGGTCTGTGATGGCCTCTGCGGCGTATTCAGACTGGAAAGGCGGGCGCGATCACCGTTTCTGGGGCGTCTCCGGCTACAGCCTCGAACCCCGTTTGTGGCTGAAAGGTGACGGGCGTTACCGTTGGTTCTATCTGGGTGTCTACGGTCAGTCGGGCGATTTCGATTACCGTCCCTCGCCCGCAGGCGATACGGACGCCACAGGCAGAAGCCGCACCGGACGTTACTGGCATGCGGGACTCTCCGCAGGCGTGTATGTCCCCCTGTCCCGTCATTGGGGCATCGAGGCGGGAGTGCGCGGGGGATACCTCCATTCGTCCGCCAAGGCTTATGATAACGAACCTCCCCATGCATACTATCACCATCCGGCCTCCTTCGTCCGTTGGGGCCTGACGGGGATCAACCTGGGGCTGGGATATAGGTTTTAGAAATACAATGGGAATATGATACTCAAACTGAAATACATACTGAAAGCTGCCTTTCTTTCCCAGCTTCTCTTCTCGTGTACGGAGCGCTCGCTCGAACCGCGTCCGGAACCGGAGCCGGTTCCCATCCGTCTCTATACGGGTATCCGTACCCGTGCGACGGTGGACGTTTTCGGCGATACCCCAGTGTGTGTCGCTTACGGTGTACGTACGGGACAGTACGACGGGAGCTGGGACGGCATTGCCACGGACAACGAGATCCGCCTGATGCCCGAACGCTACTATCCGTCGGACGGCTCGGCGCTCTATCTGCGGGGATACTATCCTCCGGCACCGCTGACGGCTGACGGGCGGCTGACTTACCGCCTGACGGGAGAAGAAGACCTGATGCTGACGGGCGAACAGAACGGATCGCTTTCCGCTCCTTTCGGGGAGTCCGACAGCCAATCGCTCCTGTATCGGCACTTGCTGACGCAACTGATCTTTACACTCACGGTAGAGGCCGAAGATACCGGGGCGCTCCGCGTGCGGTCGCTCCATCTGAACGGACTGACGGACGAGGTGACCCTCTCCTTGGCCGAAGAGTCGCTCTTGCCGGGTGAGCGCACGGTGAGCGTGCCCGTTTATGAAGCGGGCGAAGAGGCGGAGGGACTTCCGTTTGACGGCAACAAGCTGACGCTGCCGGGCTATGTGCTGGTGCAGCCTTCCGCTATGCTGACCATCGACCTGGTGCTTTCGGTAGACGATGACCGGACACACGACCGCGAATACCGTGCCCTTCCCGTACGGTTCGAAGGCGGGGAGGGGGAAGGCGGAACGGCTTATACCGTCCGGGTGGAACTTCCCGATCCCGTCATTCCCGATCCGGTGGAGATTGTAGCTGTCGCTACGGTCGGACGGTGGCAGGAGGGTGACTCCGGCAGTGGGGAACTGGTGGACAATCGGTCTGCCGAAACAGAACAATAGACATATTTATTAACTATAAAACTTTTAGAAAACAATGAAAACGAAACTAAGTGTGGCGGCTATGGCCCTTTTGCTGGCAAGCTGCTCAAGCAATGACAATGACCTTTTGCCCGAGAATCCGGTGAATGCGACTCCCATCCAAGTGTCGCAAAGCGTGCAGGGCATGGTGAAGACCCGCGCGGCGGTGGGCGTAGGCAGTGATGTGACGGCTACGGTGCTGGTGGCTGACGGTGATCAGGCTGCTGATTGGACTAAGTTTTCTCCGGTGCTTGCCAATGAAGTGACGGAAGACGGCGGACAGAACAAACTGAAAACCCGTGCCACGGTTTCCACCGCCTCTTTCAAGGCGGGTTCTAAGGCCACGGTGTCACTCAACCCGATTCTTTATTACCATACGACTGCCAGCACGAAGTCTTGGCTGGCGGCTGTGGCTCCTGCGGGAACGGTTAGCGGTACAACGGTGACGATTCCCCAAACAGACGGGGAGCAGGACGTGATGCTCGCCGACGCGGCGGAGGCCGGTAGCAGCAGTAGTCAACAGAAACCTGAACTTACGTTCAAGCACCTGACCACCCAGCTCAACTTTGAGATGAAGCTCACCACTCAGGCAAGTGGTGGCGAATGGAGCGGACAGACCGTCAGCTTAAAGAAAATCAGCGTGCAGGACGCACAGGTGCCTGCAGAGGTCAACGTAGCTCCGGCTTCGGGTAAGGCCGGTGTGAGCAAGTGGACGGATGCCGCTGTGATGAATGTGGGTGGTATTTCCAGTGTGGCGCTGGGTGCAGATGCCGTGCGGGTAGGTAATCCGTTGATGATCCAGGCTTCGGGCCAAGTCGTGATCGATGCGGTGATCTCTGTGGGAGGCACTGATATCACTTTCAGTAATGTGACAATCAAAAAGCAGGATAATACAACAGACCTGTCTACCGAGGCCGGTAAGTCACACCTGATCACCCTGAACGTGACCGAGCCTCTGACTCCGGAGGATGCTACGAAGATGACCGTAACCGCCACTGTAACCGACTGGGTAGCGGGTGATGCCGGCCATGCCGATCTGAACTGATTCACATAAAATGTCTGCCATGATCATGAAACGCCATATTTCGCTTTTTGTCTTTTTCTGCCTGCCGGGAGCTTTCCTGGCAGGTTGCTCCGATGCGGACCGTTCCTCGCTGATGGGTGAGGAGGAGGTTCCGGTGGAGCTTTCCGCTCTGGAGGGCGATGTATCGTCGAGGGCGGCGGTCTCGGCAGGCAGCAAGCCTCAGGCGGAGTTTGAGGCCGCCATGGTATTTTCCCGAACCGGGGGAGACTACACCACTCCGGTGGTTGCCGCCGAAGAGGGTGTCTGGAAAGGAACTGTCGGGATCAACGGTGAAGTCAGTTGGGGCAATGCCGGTAAGGATGCGCCCATTTATCCCCGTTGGGGAGCTTGGCTCTATCTGGTAAGCTACGCCCCCTATGCCGAGCCGGATAAAGCCGCTTCGGGCAGTGGAACGGACACTTATGCCGGTACGGTTTCCTTTGTACTCACAGGGCAGACCGATCTGCTTTACGCTTCTCAGATACAGGGAAACCGCTGGGCGGACGGGCACTTTCCTTCACTGGTATTCGACCATCAATTGACGCAACTCTCTTTTCAAGCGAAGAAGACGCTTCAAAACGGGGTGTCGGTATGGGTGAAGAGTATCACGGTGAAGGAGGCGAAACCGCTTGCCTCGTTGAAGCTGGCTACGGGAGAGGTGACATTCTCCACCACAACCGAACATCCCCAGGGACTGACGGTGGATCTTACGCAGAACGGAACCAACGGAGCCGGGCAAGGAACGGAAGTGACCGGCCAGACTCCGGTATCTGTGGGGCAACTTTTACTCCCTCCGTTGGAAGCCGGCGGAAGCAATGGCAATGGAGGCGGCAGCAACACGTATACGCTGAAAGTAGAAACATCAATAGGTACATTCGATAATGTGTCGCTTACGTTCGGTGATTCCAACGCAAGCGGGAAAAATCCGTTGCAGGCGGGCATGTCACATGCAGTGACGCTGAACATCGGCGACCATGAACTGGGAATCACTTCGGTAACGGTGCAGGCGTGGACTCCGGTGACTGTTGACGGCACTCTGGATGCGGATTAGATACATGAATTAAACAAAAATAAGACGAACATGATGATTAACCAAACGAAATATCATTGGCTTATGGCTCTTCCGGCATTGCTGTTGGCTGTCGGATGCGGTGAAAGCATTTTGCCCGAAGGACAGGATACCGGGGTGGCGGAATTGCAGGTGTCGCCACAGGTGGTGTTGACACGCGGCGCGATAGATGCCGGCTCGGATGCATCGGCTGTAGGGAATGCATTAGGAAGCATCGCGGTGTATGCCAACAGCACAACGACGAATAAGACAACGAATAACTATGGGTTGTACACTTACAGCTCTTCGGCATGGGGCAACAGCGCGACCGATAAAATCTATCTTTCGGCGGAAGAGGCTACGATCTATGCGCATTATCCGGCGTATCAACCGGGTAATAATGGTGAATTTCAGAGTGGTAGTACTGCGCTGAAGGCCACTGGTTCAAGTGGTGAATACACTGATAATTCCACGATCAATATCTCTGTATTTCCGGGGTCTACCGGAAGTGTTAACGCCAAGATCGACTTTCAATCCACTGACAATTCGGACAGTCAAACCAGTACAAAAGATAAGATTCTCGCAGCCTCCGGAGAGGTGGACTATATGTATGCCGATCAGAGTACTGCGGTGAAAGCCAGCTATAAAAACGGTGATACGAATAAAACCGGAAAGGTGACGCTCACCATGAAGCACGCCCTTGCGATGGTCAGCTTCCGGGTATATGCGGATCATACCTATAAAAATACCGGTGCATTCACCAAACTGGTATTAGCCAATAAAAGTGGAGATACTAAAAATGTACTAAATAATGGGGGTACCAACCCTACAATGAAAATTAAGGATGGTACGATCACTGCAGGTAGCTCTCCGGTCGCAGTGACCTATACACGTGATATAGCAAACTATACGTTGTCCAAAGCAACGGCTGACACGGATCAGGCCAGAGCCACCGCCAAAAATAGCGCCAGGAAAGCCAGTATCCTCGTCCTGCCTGAAAGCACGGTCGATAAGTCGACCGTGGAAGCTACGCTGACGATTGACAACCAGGATTATAAAGTCGCCCTGCCTAGTAGCAACAGTGCATGGAAGGCCGGAGAGAATTACCTGTACACCGTCAAGCTCAGTGGTTCCGAACTCGTCATTTCGAGTGTGACCGTGACACAATGGACAACGGTTGCGTCAAGCACTGACCTGGATATAAAGTGATAGAAGAAAAACTCAACAAGATAATAGATGAAGAACGTATTCATTCTTTTGCTCCTTGGGACCGCATCCCTGTTTTGCATAGCCTGTTCCGGTGAGAACTCCGTTCTCACCGACGGCGATGCCGTCCTCTTGCAGCCCGGTGTTCATGCCGGTGCCACGCTCGCCTCCACCCGTAGCATGATCAACGATGTTGGTACGGGTGCAGACCGGATCAGCACCATTGGCATCTACCTCGCCGCTGCGGACGGAAGTCTCTATCCGGGCAGCAACGCCGGGGGAGCGACCTTCACGAAAGCGACCTCCGGTACCAATTGGACGAGCACTCCTTCTACCTACGTCAGCCTCGCAAAAGCAACGGTCTATGCCTGGGCACCCGCCACGACAGCCTTGAAGAGCGATGGCGGCAGTGGTAGTGGAGGCAACAGTGGTAGCGGCAGTGGCAGCGGTAGCGGTGGCAGCAGCAGTACTGTCTTGCCTGCTCTCCCCGTCAGCGTGCCTGCCGGGCAAAACTTCGACGGAGGAAATACCTACGACTGCTCTACCACCGATTATCTTTACGGTTCCGGCAGCGCTACCGTAGGTTCGGCTACGGCGGTTACCGCCAACAGCCTGTCTCCTTCGCCGACCCTCTATCTGCAACACGCCTTGTCGCAAGTCGTGTTCCGCATTCAGAACGCGAACGACCGCACCCCGGATCCGACATACGATTATGTAAAGAAGATTAAGCTTACGGCAGCGGGCAGCGCTACTCCTTTCTTCTGCACGACTGCTTCCGGATCCGGATCGGCCGGCACGATGTCCCTGACGGATGGCGCTTTGTCCGGACTGGCCGCGGTGGGTGAAATCTCTTTTACCCCATCGGCCCGTCCGCAACAGGTCGGCACCTCGGGCCCCGTTACAGTGGCCTACGGGCTGGTGGCTCCGAAGACCGGGGCGGCCTCGGACACGCAGGTGACGTTGACGCTGACACTGGGTGAACAAAGCTCGGACGCTACCGAACGGGATCTTACCCTCTCGACCGATGCCTTCAACCCGGCATGGCAGAAAGGATACCGCTACGTCTATACCTTGACGCTCGGCGAACGGGGAATCAGCCTGCAACCTGTCGATATAAAAGGGTGGACGGAAGTTTCCGAGGAGAGCAGTGACGTAGATCCCGGCTGGCAATGAAACAAATGATTCAGAACAACAAATGATTCAGAATGACAAATGATTCAGAATGAATGATTCAGTATGAAAACAGATAGATTATACCAAACGGTTTTAGGCTGCCTGCTGCTTACCGCAGGCTGTTCGGACAATGCGCTGACCCCTTCGTTGCCCGAAGGGACTCCGCTTACGGTGTCCGCCGCGATCTGCGCTTCCGGTGAAGGCCGGGAGTCTGAGACCCGGGCGGCCGTGGCAGCCGGGACCCGTGCCGTGGCAGCCGACAACGGTTACGACCGCAGCACCTTTGCCGCAGGTGACAAAATCCGTATCATCCGCTCGCGGAACGGCTCGTCATCCACTCCGGTGGACTATATATTGAACGCCGCTTCTTCCGGCAGCAGTACGGGCGAGTGGAAACCTTCGGTGACGGGTACGGAGCTGCTCGTTGAGTCCGGAGCCACCTACCAGGCGAGTTACCCTATCGAATACTCGGGTATCCGTGCCGACCAGCGAAAGGCGGGAGGTGAGGACTACCGCCTGAGCAATCTGCTGGAGACCCCTGAGAAGGTGACGATCGGCCGTGACGGAACCCTCTCCTTTACAGGCGAAAGCGCCTTTGTGCACAAAGGCGTGAAGCTGACCCTGAAATTTTCGGGAAAGCATACACTGTCCAAGGATTTTACGAGTATGACCGTAACCGGGAAGGGGCTTTACTCCGGAGGAGCAAGCAAGGATGAAACCGTCTACCTGTATCACCCCAGCGGTACAGGCGATGCGAAATATACCTGGCATGGCATTATCGCCCCGCTTACTTCCCAACAGTCGATACAGGTATCGGTGACGGATGCTAACGGAGTGGTCTATGACGTCACCCTCACTTGCGCAAGGGCGGCGAACAGCCACTACACCTATACGCTCACCCTGAAAAATGATGTGCTGGTTCCCACCGGTCAGGAGATCAAAGAGTGGCAAAGCGGGGATTCGCATACAGGAACCTTAAGTTGATGTAACTTAGTTTGATGTAATATTAGTTGATGTAATATTAGTTTGATGTAACCCCATGAAAAAGAAAAAGAATAGAATCCTATCGGTATCCGGGGCGGCTCTCTGCCTGTTCTTCCCGGTTCTGCTGGCCGCCTGCTCGCAAGAGGATGCTTTGCCCCGTCCGTTGGAAGTATCGGCGGAGGTGGGGAATCCCGCTACCCGTGCGACGGATGCGCATGCCGATGATTATGATAAAAGAGAATTTGTAGCGGGTGATGTCATCCGGATTACGGATGGCACGAAATCTGCCAACTACCAACGGGTGGTCACCGGCACAACCGGCACCTGGCAACCCGCAAGCGGACAAACAGCGCTTACCACCACCGGTAGTGAAACGTTTACGGCTTCGTATCCTACGGCGTTCACCCGGATTCTAACCGATCAGCGCACAGCCACCAATTTCTGGCAAAGCAACCGGCTGGCGGCTACAGGAGTACTCGATGGCAATAAGGCTACGTTCTCGTTCGCTCCGGAAGCGGCGAAGGTGACCCTGGTGGTGAAGTATGGAAATGATTCAAAGCTTCCCGGCACGGCAAGCCTGGAGGGTACGGGGATTGCCACCGATGTCTCTACATCGGAGACGATCAACGCCTATAGCGCCTCGGCAGCGGGAACTTCCGCTCAGCAGCATACGTATGTGGCCATCGTCAAGCCCGGTTCCCGAACGTTTACAATCAAGGTGAAGGCCGGCGACACCGGTGAAACGGAGAAGAGCTACACCGAGAAGACGGCCCATACCTTGAAAGCCGGATACAACTACCAGTATAACTTTACGTCCACCAATGAATTGATCCTGAACGGTATCACCGTAGAACGATTCGTAGAGACAACGGAGACAGACGCGGGAAACGCCACTTAATGAAAAACAGATACGAAAAACAGATATGAACCTACAAAAATACAACCGAATGAAGAAGCCGGCGAATCGCCTCTACATGGCGCTTGCCCTCGGAGCGGGGATATGCCTGACGGCTTCATGCGCCTCGGACGACGGATTCGCCACCGATGAAGGCGCACTGGAATTGCAGCGGATCGAAGTGGAGGGAGAGGAGAGCGTCACCCGTGCGGAAGCAACCGCTATCACCGAGGTGGACGTGTATGCCACCACTACCGCACACAAGGCGTATGGAGACAATCCACTGATGAAATTCTCCTTGAAAGAAGGAGTCTGGACTCCGGACAAGCAGACGATCATGAACACCACTTCGGGTGATGCCTTGCTGTACGCCTATTATCCTCCCGCAGACATCCAAGCGTCCGGTGACGGTGAACATACGACGGCGGTGAACCTTCCGTCGTCATTGACTGATTTTCTCGCTACCGGGCAGGCCGATTATCTCTACGGTGTGGGTACGGATACGGGGAAAGCCCCCGTCACGGCAAAACCTTCCTCGAGAACCGTCAGCTTCAAGATGAAGCACGCGTTGGCCAAAGTCAGTTTCCGTATCGTGAAGTCGGCTTCGGCCACCGAAGCGCTAAAGCTGATACAGGTGGATGTGCTGAGCGGAACCAACCGTCTGCGGACAGGCATCGGGACGATGAACCTGAAAAGCGGATTGCTGAACAGTCTGTCGGATATTTCGACACTGACACTGGCGCAGGCGAGTGGCGTGGAGTTGAAGCTGAAAGAAAACCAGAAAGGACCGAACGTGACCTGCCTCGTGGCGCCGATGGCGAAAGAAGAAACGGTGCTCTCGTTCCGGCTCAAGGTATGTGTGGACGGAGAAGCTGCCGCGAAAGCGCATGCGTTTGAAACCCAATCGGTGACAGCGCAGTGGGAGGCGGGAAAGCATTATGTCTATCTGATTACGGTGGACAAAATGGGAGGTAAGCTGAGCTCGGTACAGATAGAGGACTGGAAGAACGATGCGAACCAGAACACGAGTATCGGGATTTAGTGGAAAACGATCCACTTCGCGTTACTCTGTGTACTCTGTGGTGAACTAAAACAAGAAACGATGAATAAAAGACTGAAACTTTGGATAGGGTGTTGCCTTTGCTTGCTGGGAGCGCCGGGACTGACAGGATGTTCGGAACAGGCTCCCGGGGAACCCGGCACGGAGGAGGGAGATCCGGTATCGCTCCGCTTCTCTCTTTACCGGGCGGAGGCGGACGAGGCTTCGACCCGTGCCGACGCGGCAACGGATATGGCGGATGGAAAGACTTTCTGTATCTATGCTTTCCCCGCAGGTGCGTCTACCACGACGACGGAACCGCTGGATCATAAAGTATATACGGTAAAGAGTGGAGTGGCTACGGGCGAACTCTATCTGTATCGCGGAACGTACGACCTTTATCTGGTATCGTACAACTCTTCGACGGAAGTGCCCGAACTGAAAACGGACGGTACAATTCAGGTGTCGAACGGAAAAGACTTTATGTACACCAGCCTGAAAGGGATCGTGGTGCAACCCAATCAAACGGGAGAAAACATGATGGACGTAGTGCTGCCGGCTCCCTTTAAACGCTTGGGAGCACAGATTAAAGTGAGTGTGGCGGCAGGTGACTTTCAGCCGGTTACTCCTACCAGTCTGGTGGTGAACTCCTTCGAGATGGGAGGACTCCGGGCGTCGTTGCCTTACACGTTGGGTGGTACTACCTGGGGGGCGGTGGCGAATGAAACGTTTGCCACTACTCAGTCCTTCACCGGATTCACGAATAATACAGCATCCCATGATATAAAGACTTCACGAGAAAGTACACCGGTTGTGGTGCTTCCGGTAGACGGTTCGGCTATGATTTCTTTTAAAGTGAACCTGACGGTAGGCTATAATGATAACGGTGTAAGTAGAAAAACGACCAATACTTATCCGGCGGAGATCCAGAAGGTGTTGCTGCCGGGTATGACCTATATGTTCGCCTTTACACTGACTTTCTACGGCATACTCGACCCCGCTGACTTGACGTTGGCGATAGGCGAATATGAATCGACCGTAACGCTCGATTCGGATGAAATGGGAAAATAACCGGCATATTCATATACAATTATCATATTTAGAATCAGATCAAAACAGAATGGCAAAAAGACAATACATACGACGATGGACGGGCAAATGGGCACTCGGTTGCCTGCTGGCGGTTTCCGGCCTATGGACGGTTTCCGGCTTGCTGGCGGGATGCAGCGAGGAATCCGTAGAGACTTCCGAGGAGTTTCGATTAGTTCTGAAACTGCCTCCGGCGCTGACGGTGGATACCCGCGGAACGATTAACCAGATCCCTGTTAACCGGATCTGGGTGCTGCAATACGTCACCGAGAGCGGAACGTCAACGCTGAAGAACAAAGCTTTTTTTACAGTTCCGGATGATCAGGCTGGGAAGAATCCTCCTCCGACGATTGAGATTACAACCGGCGAAACTACTTTCACCCAAACGAATAGTCGCTTCTATGTCATTGCCAATGCGGAAGAGTCGTTCTTGAAAGACTTCACCGGAACCGAAGCGGAACTGAAGGCGAAAACGGTGGCCTTTTCCGGTTATACCAACCAGCCGTCCCTGTTGACATCGGGGCCGCTGGAATATACGCCTGATCTTAATAAACCGGGTGTAATACCGCTGGTGGTTCCCTTGCGGCGGGCTTACGCCACGATTTCCTTGTCCTGGAATAAAAAGGGAGATCTGGCAGCCAAAGATAATCCGAGTAGCCTTGTCGTCAAGTCCGTCTCCCTCTACAATGTACCCGCACACATGGCGCTCTATACGCGGGGAGGCGGAAGTATTAAAGATAAGTATCCTGCGGATAAGGATGGTTCTACGGCTATCACATCCACAGACGGAACTCAGATCACTACTGATTTGAGTCCGTCTTCTCCTTGCAAATTCTATATGCCGGAAAACTTACGGGGAATGGGGACAGCCGCCTCGTTTATGGAAAAGAGCATTCCGGCTAAAGGGCCGGACGGAAAATTGGACTATTGTACGTACATCAAGCTGTCGGGTGAATATAAGTATGCAGGAGCATCGGCGCCTATCGGCGTGAACTATCTCCTGCATTTGGGCGGCAACCTGATGACTGACTACAACATCCGCAGAGATTACCTTTATAACCTCACCGTCAATATCAGTGGCGCCAACAGCGCCGATGTGCGTGTGACGATCACGGACGGTAACGTAGTGATGTTCGATGCTGTGGAGGTGCTTCCGGTGAACAATGTAGTTTTCAAATAAAAGACAGAAATGAACTTGATTCACCACAGATTACACCGATTTTCACAGATCAACACCGAATCTTTGATTCGATTGAACTTGATTATCAGTGAAATATAAATAATTAATCGGAATATAAATAATTAATCAGTGAAAATCCGTGTAATCTGTGGTGAACTTAAAACAAACATACCAATATGAAACATACTTCTAAAAATTTGTGGAAGCTACCGGTGCTTGTCTGCCTATTGGGCATAGCGGCTTGTGAAGAGCGGGCGGATGTCGTGCCGGTCGATGCGGACACAAAGCCCGTGGAGGTATCCCTGTGTTTCGGCTTTGCCGATGATTCAAAGAATGAAGAATCTCAATGGCTCGCCGTTGAAACACGCGCCGCCGCTTTTGATGTAAAACGGTTACGGAAGCCGGTTACCCGTGGCGTCCCGGCCGTTCCCGATAAGCTGTATAATCTGGAGATACTTCAATACGATAGAGACGGGAATTATAAGGCCGGTAACAGTTATGGCACTGTAGAACTCGGCACCCACCTGGATGTGACGCTGAATGTGATGAATGACTGTCAATTGCTGGTGGTGGCACGTGGAAACAAGGATGCGGTAAAAACTTTAGTTGGTAAGAATCTGGAAGATACAGAAAGTACAAAGGGGGTAAAGAGTATGGATATAGATGCTTCGATAATCAATCAGATCGATCCTTCGACAGCAGACGCTATCGACGCCATGCCTTATGTGCTCCATCTGGAACATGTAAACGTGGTGACGGGAACTGACGGTAAGGCTGTCATTCAGAGTCCGGAGGGCAGTTATGATACCCGCCTGTTGCTGAAGCGCCTGGCTGCACGACTGACGGTGAACTGGAACTACACCGTGAGCGGTTATGAACTGAAACAAGTCCTGTTGCAGAGCGTCCCGTTGAACTATACGCTGGTTCCCACAGCAGACTCGAATGGCACTTATCCCTCTATTCTGGACCAGTTTCATACAGTAGAGATCGATATGAGTAAAGGCAATTCTTATTCTTGCTGGATCCCGGCCAATGTACGCGGCGAATCTCCCGCGGCAAACTCCGATCTGCAGCGCACGAAAGCGAACGCGCCGAAGGGAAGCTCTTTTCTGAACTTTGTAGCCGTGAATACCACGGATTCCAAAAAGAAACTGGATTATCGTGTGTACATCGGCGGGAAAACGTCCTCGGATTTCAGCCTGAACAATAATACGGAGTACAGCTATGCGGTGAGTTTTAGCCATACGGGTATCCCGACGAATGACAAACGTGTGATCTACATCGATCCCGTGCCCGCTTCGGAGAACAATGACAATCCGGTTCCGACGGCCAATTGCTTTATGGTGGCTCCCGGTGGAGGTTTCTGCTTCGACCCGTTGGCTTATCAGAGTGACGGAACAGAGAAAACGAATGAAACCTTGAAGGGCTGGTGCCAACAGCAAGGGGGAGGCATCGTTAAGGTGAAACTTCTCTGGCAGACGAAAGAGGACGGGGACATCGGCGAGCCGGTGATGGGTATCGTCAACTCTGCTGAGGACCATACGAACATTGTAGACATCAAGCGTACGGACGGAACGGCAGTGGGACAGAATCCCGTTACCGATAAGGGGCAATGCCGCATTTATTGCCGGGTGGCTCCGGGTACGACGGGCGGAAGCGGTGTGATTGCGGCTTATGATAGTAGTGATAACATACTGTGGAGCTGGCATGTGTGGGTGACGGACTATCATCCGGACGCTACGGGTAATGTGGATGTGCAGGAACCGTTGACTAAAAGAAAACTGAAGTTTCGTATGGCAACCATTCGGATCAACGGCCGATGATGGACCGGGATTTGGGGGCGATGGCAGGGTATGCAAAGGCTCCCACTTTGGATGTAGAGAAGTTTAAAGCGCATGGCTTTCAATATCAGTGGGGGAGAAAAGACCCGTATCCGAGCAGTTATTCGAATAAGCCGATTAAAACGGTGAATTTACCGGCAAAGATAACGGAACCGATAGTGGGTATCATGAGTTTATATGGGTCGGACGGGGTGAAGTTTTTACCATTCGATCCGTCATACAACGGACGAGCCGGTTATCAGATGGCATACCGGAATCCTTTGACTGCCTATAAACCGTCGGGAAGCCAGTATTGGTTCACAGATGATGTCACCAGTTCGATATCCGGTGCCTGGGCTACCGTTAAGACTGTGCATGATCCGTGTCCGGCGGGATGGCGGGTAGCGAAGGCGGAGGAGTATTACTCTTTGTTCAGTGATAAGGGGTATAATGGGACGTTGCCGAGCTATTCGACTAATAATATGAATATGAGTAATTATAATACGCAAGGAGCCGATAAAGGTTTTGTATTGCGCTATGATGAGACGGATCAGTCGAAGACTACCTATTTCCGATTGTGTGGATATTATGCTGACAGAGTGTTTGTCCAAATAGGTTATTTCGATTTTATATGGTGTTGTAATTGTGCTAAAAATGGTAATACTTATCAGGCGAGGCATTTACAGTTGGTTTCTACAGCATCTGATCAACGGAGAGGTATCAATGGAATTAATAATGAAGGGACTTTGAGTGCGATGCTTCCTTTGCGCTGCATACAGGAAAAGGACTGACAGAGGAATCAATTTCGATCTTTGACATACTGGAATAACGGAAAACAATTGCTATCTTTGTGCATAATAGCGATGATCTAAAAATAAAGTGGATATGAATGTAGATTCTATGATCTCTCGTAAACTTCCGATTGGAATACAAAGTTTTGAGTATCTCCGTAGGGAAGGATATCTCTATGTAGATAAAACAGAATTGGTTTACCGACTCGTGAAACTGGGGAAACCTTACTTTCTGAGCCGTCCCCGGAGGTTTGGGAAGAGTCTGCTGCTCTCTACGCTGGAGGCCTACTTCCTCGGAAAAAAGGAGTTGTTCGAGGGTCTTGCCATCGGAGAATTGGAGCAAGACTGGTTCACCTATCCGGTGCTGCATCTTAGTCTGAATGCGGAGAAATATGACAGTAAAGAGCGTTTGGTGAATTTGTTGGAAAGCCAGCTTCAGTCTTGGGAGAGTACATATGGCGTAACGGAAATCAACCGGAGTTACTCCATCCGTTTCATGACTGTGATCCGTCGTGCTTACGAACAGACGGGGCGACGGGTCGTGGTACTGATTGACGAATACGACAAGCCGATGCTGCGCTCTTTTGACAATCCGGAGTTGCAATACGAGTTTCGTGAAACGCTGATGGCGTTCTATACCGTGTTGAAGGATGCGGATGCCTATTTGCAGTTTGTCTTTATCACGGGAGTGACCAAGTTTGCCCAGATGGGCATCTTCAGTAATCTGAACCAGTTGCAGGACATCAGCCTTCATCCGGCTTATACTACCCTGTGCGGCATGACCCGTGCTGAGATAGAAGCCGTCTTCGCTCCTGAACTGCAGTCCCTTGCCTGTGCGAACGGACTGACGTACGAGGAAACGATGGAAAAGCTTACCCGCCGATATGACGGTTATCACTTCAACTATCGCAACTGGGAGGGGATGTTCAATCCTTTCAGTGTGCTGAATACGCTCTCGACGGGTCTTTTTGAGAATGCCTGGTTTGCGAGCGGTACGCCTACTTTCCTGGCCGATATGTTGCGTAAGACTGATTTTGACCTGCGCGACCTGGACGGTATCGAGGTCAGCTCCGCTTCCTTAAGCGATGACCGTGCCGACATACACAACCCCGTTCCCATGATTTACCAAAGCGGTTATCTGACCATCAAGAAGTATGATTCTCAGTTCGGGCTGTATACGCTCGGGTTTCCCAATGAAGAGGTCAAGTATGGTTTCCTCAACTTCGTTGCTCCCTTTTATACCCCCGTTGCCTCTACGGATACCGCTTTTTATATCGGTAAATTTGTCCGTGAGCTGAGGAGTGGTGATGTGGAGTCCTTTTTGGAGCGTCTTCGTTGCTTTTTCGCGGATTTCCCTTACGAGTTGAATGCCAAGACGGAGCGTCATTATCAGGTTGTTTTTTATCTTGTGTTCAAGCTGATGGGGCAGTTTACAGGCGCAGAGGTGCGTACCGCGCGGGGGCGTGCCGATGCTGTGGTGAAAACTCCGGACTATATATATGTTTTTGAGTTTAAACTGGACGGCAGCGCAGAACAGGCTCTACGCCAGATTGACGAGAAGGGCTATCTGCTGCCTTACACCTCGGACGGCAGGCAACCGGTGAAGGTCGGTGTCTCTTTTGATGCTGAACAACGCAACCTAGGGGAATGGCTGATCGTGAAATAGAAAGAGGTGATCGTGAAATAGAAAGAGGTGATCGTGAAATAGAAAAGAACTGATCGTTAAGTAGAAAAGAGCTGAGGATTACCTTTAGAAGTATTTATTTTTGTGTTTGTTTTCCGTCCCGCTTCGTGTATCAGAAGATGCACGAAGCGGGACGATCTGTTTTCTGTTATTCCGGACTATGAAGAGATGATAGGTTAAAGTGATGATATGAAAAAATATTTGTGATGGCAGAGATATCACATGATGGTATCTTTTGCATAAAGAAGGAAGACAGGTAAAAATAGAACAATTAAATAAGATGTGGTTTTATGAAACAGACTTGGAAGAATAAATGGTTAATGCTCTTGGGAGGCATGACGCTTCTTGGAGGGTTGAGTGGATGTGAAGATCGTCCGGAGGGTACTGTTCCTTTTCCTGAAGGTGAAGAGGTGACGGTATCGCTGGTCTTCGGCTTTGCCGAAGATTCAAATAATGAAGCGCCTCAACGGCTCGCCTCAACGGCTCGCCTCAACGGCTCGCCTCAACGGCTCGCCTCAACGGCTCGCCGTTAAAAACAGGTGCTGCCGCTTTTGATGTAACTCAGGCAGTGGACGCAGTTACCCGTAGCGTCCCGGCCGTTCCCGATAAGCTGTATAATCTGGAGATACTTCAATACAATAGAAACGGGAATTATAAGGCCGGTAACAGTTATGGCACTGTAGAACTCGGCACCCACCTGGATGTGACGCTGAACGTGATGAATGACTGTCAATTGCTGGTGATGGCACGTGGAAATGGGGGTGCGGTAGGAAGTTTGGTTAATAAGAATCTGGATGGTACAGAGGGTGTAAAGAGTGTGGAGGTAAGCTCTGAGGTAATCAATAAGATCGATCCTTCGACAGCAAACGCTATCAACGCCATGCCTTATGTGCTCCATCTGGAACATGTAAACGTGGTGACGGGAACTGACGGTAAGGCTGCCATTCAGAGTCCGGAGGGCAGTTATGATACCCGCCTGTTGCTGAAACGCCTGGCTGCACGACTGACGGTGAACTGGAATTACAAAGTGAGCGGTTATAAACTGAAACAACTTCTGATTCAGAGTGTCCCGTTAAACTACTCGGTAGTGGACGGAATGGAAAGTGACGGAACGTATCCGTTGTTGGTGTCGCAGTTCACTACGCTTGAGGTTCCTGTAACGGATGCCAATGCGGCTCAAGGGAGTTGCTCCTGTTGGATGCCTGCCAATGTACGTGGAGAAAGAGCAGCTGCCAATTCGGAATTATTACGTATTAAAGCGAATGCCCCTACAGGGAGCAGCTTTCTGAATTTTGTGGCGGTAAACGATGCAGATGTGAAGAAGAAACTGGATTATCGGGTTTATATCGGATCGGGACCTTCAACGGATTTCAATATATACAAGAATAAGGAGTATAGTTATGCGGTTGACTTTAGTCATACAGGCATTCCTACCACTGATAAACGTGTGACGTATATTGATCCGATTCCCGCTTCTGAGAATAACGACAATCTGGTTGCTACCGCCAATTGCTTTATGGTGTCACCGGGCGGTTCATTCTGTTTTGATCCGTTCGCATTTCAGCAAGGGAAGAGCGTTATCACTAATGCTGTTTTGAAAGGTTGGTGTACTGCCGGAAGTGTTGGAATCCGGTCTGTACGTTTGCTTTGGCAGACCAAGGAGAATGGAGATTTGGGAGATGCGGTGATGGGAATCGCTAATTCGGATAATGACCATACGAATATTGTAGATATCAAAGCTAGGGACGGCAGTCCGTTGACCGGTCCTGCTACTGACTTGGGACAGTGTTTGATTTATTGTCGGGTAGCTGCCAATACTTCGGGAGGAAGCGGCGTGATAGCGGCCTATGATGGAGCTAATGGAACGGGTAATATTCTATGGAGTTGGCACGTTTGGGTGACAGATTACCAACCGGATGCGTCAGGGACAGAGACGGTGTTGACTCCGGAAAACAAAAGAAAATTCAAATTGGGAACTTCGAATACCGTCATGATGGATCGCAATCTGGGGGCTTATGAAGGGGCGGTCAGCATTCCGGGTACAACGCTGGAGAGATCACGTACTAGCGGATTCCATTATCAGAAAGGACGTAAAGATCCGTTCCCGAGTAGTTATACGACGGAGAAAAATATGCCGGAAGTGTATACGTTTGCTCTGAGTGCGACTTCTCCTCCCAAGCATATCATGAACCGTTACGAAGCGAATGGAATTCGGGCAATCGTTCCGCGATCGATAAGTAGTGGTGCAACAACTTTGCAGAATGCTTATCAGCATCCGGTATCTATTTCTGGGTATACGAGTTACTCCCCCGATGAAAATGGGCAGTGGTGCTCGGAGTATAGTAATGTAAAATGGGATGCTACGAAAACGGTACATGATCCTTGTCCGGCAGGCTGGCGTATACCTACAGAGGATGATTTAGGGGTGTTGGCTAGTAAAAATACCACTATTTCATCGAGCACTGCGAAGTCAAATGGAGGAATGTTGCTGAAATATGACGATACAGAAAACCGCACTTACTTGAGGTTCACCGGATATCCACCTCTCATTACACAGTTGAATCATGTAGGTAGCGAGGGATATATCAATGCGGTAGGCCATAAGTGTGTATTTAGAGTCAGCGCCAGAGAGAGCCAAATCTCGATTGCTAAACTTCAGGATTATGATGCGCACACCACTCGTTGTGTACAGGAATAGGAACGGAGACTGATTACCACAAAGTAACACAGAGTCGATCTTGTAGGGTACACTCCGTGTTACTCTGTGATGAAAGCATTAAAACAAATTGCCTTTTGAGCAAAATTCATCTTCAGTTGTTATTTACAGATATAAGATAATCCATACATAAAATTAATATCATGGAGAAGAATATTTTCAAACTGGACAATGAACAACTGAAAGGAATCGCACACGCATTCCGGGAGAAAGTGGAAGAGGGATTAAATAAGAATAATGCTGAAATACAATGTATTCCTACCTTTATTTTACCTAAGGCGACCGATGTTAAAGGCAAGGCTTTGGTTCTGGACCTGGGAGGTACCAACTATAGAGTGGCAATTGTCGATTTCTCAACCGAAAAGCCAATCATCTATCCCAATAATGGTTGGAAGAAGGATATGTCGATTATGAAGTCGCCCGGTTATACCCGTGAAGAGTTGTTCAAAGAGTTGGCCGACTTGATTGTTGAAATAAAGCGGGAAGAGGAAATGCCTATCGGTTATTGTTTTTCTTATCCGACCGAATCGATACCGGGAGGCGATGCAAGATTGCTTCGTTGGACCAAGGGGGTAGACATTCGGGAAATGGTGGGACAGTTTGTTGGGAAACCCTTACTCGACTACCTGAATGAAAAAAATAAAATCAGATTTACAGGAGTTAAAGTGCTGAATGACACGATTGCCAGTTTATTTGCCGGGCTTACCGACAAAAGCTATGATGCTTATATTGGCCTGATTGTAGGGACAGGTACAAATATGGCAACTTTTATTCCGTCTGACAAGATAACGAAGTTGGACCCGGAATGTCACGTACAAGGCTTGATTCCGGTCAATCTGGAATCGGGAAACTTTTATCCTCCCTTCCTGACTGCGGTGGACGATACTGTTGACGCAACTTCTGACAGTTTGGGTAAACAGCGTTTTGAGAAAGCGGTATCCGGCATGTATCTGGGGGATATCCTGAAAGCAGCTTTCCCTTTGGAAGAATTTGAAGAGAAATTTGATGCAAGGAAACTGACTGCTATTATGAATTATCCTGATATACACAAAGATATCTATGTTCAGGTAGCCCATTGGATCTATAACAGATCGGCCCAGCTCGTCGCTGCCTCTCTTGCCGGATTAATCGCATTGCTGAAATCGTATAATCGAGATATCCATCGGGTTTGTCTGATTGCCGAGGGCAGTCTTTTCTGGAGTGAAAGTCGGAAAGATAAAAACTATAATATCCTTGTAATGGAGAAATTGCAGGAACTTCTTCGTGAGCTTGAACTGGAAGATGTCGAAGTTCATATTAATAGTATGGATAATGCCAATCTGATAGGAACGGGGATTGCGGCATTATCCTGATTGTAGACAGTTTGTATTTGTCCTGATGAAATATTCATCGGGTCAAATACAAACAGTAAACCTCGCCCGTCGAGGTTAGTCTGACCGGGATGGACTTATTTTGCGTAGAGTGGATGCGCCCGGATCGGGCTTCTACATTGCAAAGAAAAATTGAGATGACGATGTTACCGGCCGGTAAATTAGCGATTATCTAATTTGAGACAGCTTTTTCGGGGCGAGGTGTTTTTTTATTTCTGTTTAGAAATGCTCCATTGACCGTTCTTGCAACTGACGCTGATCGTATCGTTTTTCCATTGGTTGTCCGCACGTTCGAGCAGGATACTTCCTTCAGACTCGGGTGTGTAGAGTTCTGCTTGCACAGAGTCGGCAGCAAATACGATGTAAGTGGCGTAAGTAGCGTTGTCTTTTTGGGTTTCGCTGATTTTCAGTCCTGCTTCGAAGGGACGAATACAATCTTTCTTCACTTCACTCCATACGTATCCGGCAGAGCCGACGCAACCGTGTTCGTCTTTATCACTTCTCGGTATAACTGCTTCTTCAGTCTTTGCTTCGCTTGCGGTGTCCTGTCCGGCTTTATTGGATTTGCATGCCGAAAATGCTATTGCCGTGCAAAGCATGGCCGTCCATAAATAAGTTTTCTTCATAATAAAAGTTTTTTCCTTTCTATTAAACTTCATGTTTTGATAATTATATTCTATAAATGCAATAAACCTTGTATTACTGCTTGGATTACATTGCTTTTTTATTGTATTCGGTTTAAATTTTATTGAATGGGAAGGATCATAATAGAAATTGAAAAATAGAGATTGCTAACATTCAGTGGATTAACCTCAAAACAGGGTATGCTCTTGGTTATTTGTCAGTCTAAGTTAAATCGGTCATAAAGGATCGATTTAACTTAGACAGGAACTTACTGTATGATTTTTCCTTCTTCGGTAATCAGAAGGATGGTTAGTTCTCCATTGGGGAGCAGCACATCGCAGTGGCGGTGGCATTGTTCGATCAACAGGGAACAGAAAGCCTGCAGTTCGGTTTCAGGAAGGATGTTCCAAAGTTCACGTGCCAGAATGATATGGTCGATTGCCTCTATGCTGGAGGGGGTACATCCACACCGTCGGGCAATTTCTTTGAGGAACTCCTTGTTCATGGTGACTTTCTTGCTGTGTGTGTCGAGGTGCCCTTCCGCCAGTTTCACAGCTTTACCCATCATCACTCCCAAGGTCAGCCGCGAGATGCCGAGTTCGGCTGCGATTCCGATCGTTTCGCCTATGAAATTGCCATAGTGTACAAAAGCCTGCGGCGGAAGTTCCGGATAGAGATTGCGAATATATTTTTCGCTTTTGGCTCCCGAATTGATGACAATACGGCAAGCACCTGTAGCACGTGCCACTTCCATCTCCTTACGAATGGAACGGACGAAAGCTTCGGAAGAAAAGGGTTTCACAATACCGCTGGTACCGATGATGGAGATTCCGCCTACGACACCCAGCCGGGGGTTGAAAGTACGTGCGGCGACTTCTTCACCTCCGGGAACTGAGATGGTGACATGGATGGGAGCGTTTGGCAGGTATCGATAGTAGTACCGGATGCAATTCCTCAGATTGTCGATAATCATTTGCCTGGGAGTAGCGTTAATGGCCGGACCACCTACTTCGAGCCCGAGTCCCGGCAGGGTAACTGTTCCTACACCCGGGCCACCATGGAAGACGAACTCCCATGTTTCCGGAGTTTGTACAGGTGCGTTATTAGCCTGTTTCGCTTCTGCGAGGTTCAGGGTTAAAGTGGTTACAATCGGCAGCCCACTGGTCACATCGGGGTCATCTCCTCCATCTTTGATGACGGTAGCGCTGACTTCAATTTTCTCGTCGGAGAATGTTCCGGATACGGATTGGCAAGGAATTTCAATCGTTTCGCCACTGGGAAGGACGGTATGGATATTCCGGTTAAAATCCTCGAGTATGGGATTTTTCAGTTTTCGAAAAGCAGCTATGGCAGCGGCTGCGGCACAACTCCCGGTAGTGAGTCCGCTACGCAATGGGAAGTAATCGGGTAGCATTTTCTCAAGGGTACGGCGGAGACTGTTTACTCCGTCTACTGTTATATCGTAATATTCTAATTCGGGATGGAGAAGGATGTAAGGAGTTGCCCCATATTCCAGGATCATGTCTTTCTTTTCGGTGAATCCTCCGGACTTCCCACTCTCTTTCAGGACGACTGCCTGGGGAGACAGTTCTTGCAGGAGTTGGGGCAGATTCTCCGTTTCGGGATGATAGTACACCAGATGATCTTCCGGGAATCCGGCTTGACGGGCTATTTCACGGGAGCTGTCACGGTCGAGAATACGGAAGTAACATTCATACTTTTTCTTGGTCCATAAAGATTTGAATCGGGCGATGGACTGGACGCCTGTCAGGAAAAGAAATCTGTGACCCTCTTTTTCTTTCTTCAACTCGCGCAACAGATCCCGATTGTCATATTCAAATTTAAAAGGCAAATCATCAGGGTCGCAGTTGTCTTCGAAAATCGGGTTGAGGTAAGAGCGGTCGTAAATGCGTTCGTATCGAATGCAGGGAATGCCGAGATCATGCGCAACATCGGTTACTGTATCATGCAGCTTTTCGGCAAAGGGGTGGGCGGCATCTATCAAAAGGCGAATGTCGTTTTGGCGACAGAAAGCTTTCAGGGTTCTCCGGGTCATGGCGCCGCTCAGGCGTATGCCATGATGCAGGTAGATATCCTGTTCGTCACCTTTGGTTGAGTAATAATAAGGTTTCCCGGCTTCTTCGATTACATTGACGGCAGCCCGTCCTTCAGTGGTTCCTCCAAATATAAGTATCATGATTATTTACGGAATAAGTGTTTAAATTGGTGAGAATATAGTCGTGACAGTCCTTCCCGATTATCGATGGCATCGCCTACGACAATCATGGTAGTCAGAGTCAGATGGTTTTCGTTTACGATCTTAGCTAAATCCTGTAATTGTCCGCGAAAGATGCGTTCGTCTTTCCAGGTCAGATGATAACAGGCAGCTACAGGTGTAGTGGGCGGATAGTGCTCGAGGAGCTCTCGCTGAACCTGATCGACTACGCCTGCGCTGAGGAAGATGCACATGGTGCTTTGCGAACGTGCCAGCAGGCTGAGTTTCTCTTTCTCGGGCATCGGTGTACGACCTTCACCGCGAGTGAGGATGATGGTCTGTACCCTCTCCGGAATGGTGAATTGGGATTGGAGAGCAGCGGCGGCAGCCTGAAATGAAGAGATCCCCGGAGTGATGTGGTAATGCATACCATATTGGTCGAAGAAATTCATTTGCTCCTGGATGGCACCATAGATACAAGGGTCGCCTGTATGCAGACGGACTACCAACTGTCCACGGTCATAAAACTCTTTCATCAAGGCAAATTGCTCTTCGAGAGTCATGGAAGCCGAACTGCGTATGGTAGCACCGGCTTTGGCACATTCTGTCAGTTCGCGGGGGACGAGACTGCCGGCATAAAGTATCAGGTCGGCTTCTTCGAGAAAGCGACGTCCGCGTACGGAGATCAGCTCCGGATCGCCGGGACCGGCTCCGACAATTTCGATGTGCCCCTGACGTACGGAGGCGGCGTCCATGGCGATGGCTACAGTAAAGTTAGCGCCTTTTTGTTTGGGCAGGAGTAAGGGACCGCCTCCGGAAGAGAGTAGGGCAGAGGCTTCGGATACACTGGGAGTACCCATGTGCTTGTTGACCACTTCACTTGGAGTGGGCACCTCTATTTTGCTGAGTTGACTGGCGGTGTAAAGCCGGGTCTGATAAGCCTCTGCAAGTAGTTTGAGCACCGGTTCGTCTTTTTTTTCTTCAATGGAAGATACGGTACGTATGGCAAGAGGGATCATGTTGGCTTGCACCACAACATCCATCAGATGGGTAATGACGGTATCCACCGGATGGGCATCGCGGGCCAGTCCAACTCCCATATGCAATACCGGTGGGACGTAGTAGAGTGCCGGAGTGTCAGAGGTGTTGTAAATAAATGGAGTGACAAGCAGGAGCAAGTCATATTTCCGGAGATCCATATCCTCAAATTTGTAGAATACATCGACGTGAGGAGGCAAGGTATGTTCCAACTGTGTTGTGCCTTCGTCGCGAATGTCGAGTAATAGAGCTGTTGGTTTGCAATCTACAAAGAGTGTGATCAGATGATTCATATCTGATGATTCGGCCGGGACTGTTTGCCAACCGTATTTTTTGCCAAGAGTATCGAGGGCCCAAAGACCGGTACGGTCACTCCGGGTGGTAATCACAGGTTCGGCTCCCAGAATGCTTGCCACATACCGGGTCAGTCCGTTGGCTCCACCAATATGTCCGGACAGGACAGAGACAGCATAACGTCCTGTGCTGTCTACACAGACAACGGCGGGATCTTTATGCTTGTCTTCAATATGGGGAGCAATGGCACGGATACAAATTCCCATAGCTCCGATGAAGATAATAGCATCGAATTTATGGAATATCTCAGGAACGGCCTCCTGAAGATTGGAAATAGAGTGGCAATCTGTGTCTGTGCCGGTAGAAAAGATCTCTGATTCGGGAAGTTCCTGTTCCAGTGTCTTGGCCAGTGCTATGCCGGCTTCTGATATGACAATAATGGCTGTTTTCATATATTTTTATAGATAAGGAGAGTCCGGAGCTGAAGCCACCAGGATCTCTATTGGATTATATTCATTTATTGCGACTCTTGTTCCGCCGAGAAAACAAAGTCCGGATTCGTTGGCGGCTTCGATGAAATGCGTTTTACTTTCTTCGGATACGGAGTTGAAAACGATGCGTGCTCCGGGAAGAAGCTTATGCCGGACCCGGGATATGATTTCTTTCAGCCGTCCGCCATGTCCGCCGATAAAAACTGCATCGGGACAGGGATAAATGGCGGTATCTGTTTCAAGAAAGTCACCGATGACGGTGGTAATGCCCGGAGTACCGAAACGCCGGCTGTTGATTTCCATCAGTCGCTTGCCTTCGGGGCGGATCTCAAAAGATGTGACATGCAGATGGGGAAATTGTAATCGGGCTTCGATAGAGACGGAGCCGGTGCAGAAGCCGATATCCCAGAAAGAAGTCCGTCGGTTTAGTTCCAAGGCACTCAAGGTGAGCAGGCGGATAGGGGCTTTGGTGATCATCCGGGCACGTCCGTCAAGCAGTTCGAATGCTTCGTCGGGGATGCCGAAGAAGCGAGGGGAGAGTATTCCTCCGTTTACAGATTGCAGTCCGTCACCTGTAGTTAAAATCAGGCAATTGGGATATTCAAATGTTTCTGCGGCTGCCTCTTCAAGCGTCATCCGGCGAATCAGTTCTTTTGCCGGATGTCCCAGATGTTCACCTATGTACATGGTATAATCGTTGTAACCATAGTCCAGCATCCGGCTTGCAATGGTAGCAGGCGTATGTTCGCGATCGGTGAGGATTCCCATCTTGGGAGTACGTTCTATCAATGCACGATCAAATCCATGCCATGGGCGTCCGGTAAGGGAGATGGTGCGCATATCATCGTAGGGCATCACTAATCGGTGTGCCAGCGTTTGCAAAGAGTTAAAAGAGGGATAGAGCCGAATCTCCGCATCGGGCAGACGTCGGTGGATCGTGTTGGCAAAGCCGAAAAAGATAGGGTCACCCGAAGCAAAGACAATGATATGGGGATGTCCTGCATAACGGGCGAATACCTGGTCGAGAGGAACGGTGATGTCGATCCACTTTGCTCCGGCAGGGAGCAGTGGGGCAACAATGTCGTGATGGCGCGTTCCTCCTGAAAAGACACATCCTTGGTCTATCAATGCCTTGACGGAAGGTGAAAGGTAAGGCGAAGGACTGTCGTCGAGACCTATAACGGTGAAAAGGTTATGGGGTGTACCCTCTTCCGCTCTCTTCCCGACAGGGAGAGAAGAAAGAGTAGGTCGGGTTGTTTCTGAGGTCTTCATTCTTTTTATATAATGAACGATTCTAATAAATAAAACGTCTGTATACCGGTCGTCTGCTATACGTCTCTTCCGGGTCTGAGTTGTTCCGCATCGGGATAGCAAAGAATGGCATTTACCAGGGTGGCAGCCAGATTACTTCCGCCCTTGCGTCCTTCCACAATCAGTTTGGGGATGCGGGTGAAGGGCTTTGTCATGTGTTTTGACTCTTCTACATGGACAAACCCTACGGGAGCGGCTACGATACCTGCCGGTTGCGCTTTCTCTTTCCGGATCAGATCACAAAGTTCCATCAGTGCTGTGGGGGCATTACCAAAGACAAAGAGTGCATCGGGATGTTCTTCCACAGCCAGGCGGATGCCCGCTTGTGTACGGGTGATCCCCTTTGAAGTTGCCATTTCGGCTACTCTTTCATCGTTCAAGTAACATTTCACTTCTACACCCAGACGCTGCAATGCACCTTTACGGATGCCGGAAGCTGCCATCGTTACATCTGTTACAATAGTCCGCAGATTTCCTGTGCGGATGGCGTCATAGAGAGAGGCCACAGCATTGGGATCAGTGTAAAGCAAACGTTCCATCTCGAAGTCGGCTGTCGTATGGATAGCATGCAATAAGGCCCATTTCCGGTCGAGTGGAATATCACGGTTCTTCAATTCCGTCTCGATGGTGCGGAAACTGCGTATCATGATGTCTTGTCCGATACCGGTTGCTTCACTGCGTGTTTCGCGATAGTATCCCCGTGGAGTAATTATGTTTTGGTTAAATGTATATGTTTGTGAGTTACCAATCAGAACGACCGTAAACATATCCACAGTTTCCGGATCGAATGCGGCGAGAGTGGTGATGTGTATTTCCTGTTCTTCACGACCAGCCTGCCGAACATAGCCTACAGGGGTTTCCGGTGAGCGTCCTTCGCGCAGAAAGATTTCGCGCAGACGATAAATTTGCCAATAGCGCCCATCACTCTTGGGATTGTATACAGCCGTCACAAAGTCGGCCTGGGCTGCAGCGAGGATACGGCGCTCGATACGTTCCCATGGTGTCATCAGGTCTGATAGAGAGATGACACAGAAGTCATGCCCGATCGGTGCACCAAGTAGTGAGGCCGCTTTCTGGAAAGCGCTGATTCCCGGTAAGGCAATGATCTCTACGTTACTCTGACGTTCGCGTTTCATTTCGTAAATCAAGGGTGTCATGCCATAGATACCGGCATCTCCGGAGCTAATGACACAAACGGTCTTTCCTTGTTCGGCATATTCGAAAGCCTGTTCGGCGCGGGCACGTTCGCGTTTCATCCCGGTGTCGATACACTCGGCGTCCGGACGGACAAAATCACGTATAAAACGGAAATAATATTTATATCCCACCACTACATCTGCTTCGCGTACAGCGGCGAGCACGGCAGGAGTGATATCTTGTTCGCTTCCCGGCCCAATGCCGGCTACGATAATTTTGGATTGTTTCATAATGATAATCTATAGTGAAATTCTTGGATTCATTTCCGGCTTGAACTATACCTATACCGGCTTGAACGGCAAAGATACGGATTAATCCTTTTTCTGCCCTTTATTCAGGGACATAAATGATCTTTCCATTCTCGAGTTCATAGGCTACACCTACTTTCTTTCCTCGTTTACCGGATGATTCTTTCTGTTCGGATGGAGTATATCGTTTAATCTCTTTACCTTCTTTTGTGATAATCTCCATGTTCTCTTGTCCGGGATTCTTTACCATCGTATAATCTTCTTTGGAGAAAATTTCGGTCATATTGAATCGGCTGACGAGTGCTACCATCAATGCCACAGCAAAAACCATGGCTACATCGAATAAGTTGGCTACTGTTCCCATCGGGTCAGTATCATTCTGGTTGTGTAGAAGTTTGTTTCGTGCCATGGATTAGGGTTTTACTGATAAATTCAAGGTCGTTTATTTCACGGGCATACCAACGTTGCCGGATTTGCAGGGTGACCACTCCGATAGCAGCTATAACCATACCTACTACAGTGGTGGCAAATGCTACTTGCATATTGTAGGCCATTGAAGCAATGTCTCCTGTGGCCAGACCTACAAGTGCGGGACCCATTGGGATTAATGTACCCATTAGTCCGAGCATGGGACCCAGCTTGACAAATGTACGTGAACGTCCCAATTCTTGTTCGGCATCTACTTCAAAGTTAGCAAGCAATCGCTCACAATAAGCTGCATTGTCCCGATGCGTATAAAGCTTGTATACACAGCGTTGCAGGGGGGTACTTCTGTCTCCGGTAAGGGAATTTGCTTTTTCTTCGATATTGTCGGGAGTCAGTTCTTCCAACTGCTCGGCAAGAGATTTTTGAGTATGTACCCTACGATAAAATTCTCCGAAGAAGCCGCCTGCAAGCAGTACAGCACGCGCAAAGAATAGTAACAACAGAACTACCACCGGGACAAGTAGCCCGTTGGATATCCAGAAAAGCGCATTTGATATTGTTTCCATATTTATAATTGTTATTTCTTTAGTTGTTTCCTGTGCTAACGACACTAAGCAGTACGATAAACAGATTGGTGATAAAGAGTATTTCAAGTCGTAATTTCCGTTCTCCTACTATGTTTTTCAAGAGTAGGCTCAGTCCGGATATCAGTATAAAAACAGTAACTGAAGAGATGCCGGTGATCAGTCCGAAGCTGACTCCCGGAAAAGCGAAGAACAACTGTATAAGCAGATAGGTTAGTATGCCCGCCATTAGCAGTCCGGGATAAAAATTCAATATGTATGTAACTGTCCGTTGGAAAAGTGTCCGCTGTTTTGAGGTGTCTGCAAAACAGTTGAAGCAAAAAGCGATCATTATTGAGGCTTCGAGCGTGACATATACTGAAAGGGTCAGTATGTGTGGGGCAGAGGCCAGCAGAGAGTTTATCTCTGTTGGCGATTGTTCCGTAGCCCATGGACCTATACAAATAAGGAAAACCGTATAGACAAGTGCTGACAACCAGATTCCCCATCGCGGATAGAAACCGGTTTTGAGAAGGAAACTTAAAACGATGAAACCGATTAGTAAATGAATGATATGTTCCATAAACTTATTTTTTACGTTTCAGCAGGTATATTACTCCACCGAATACTAAAAGGACAATAACGCCGGTAAGGATGCCATTTACCACATTCTTTTTCCGGTTTTCCGTTTTCGTGAGTTTCTCCTCTTTCAATACGATATCTTTTCCTTTTTCGTTTCCTGCCTGATGGACTTCTTGCATAACCAGACGATAACTTTCAGAGTCATTGTTGTCCAAGTGACCTTCTACAAATTGCTGAAGCTTTCGGTTATCGCATACAAATTCTGTACAGGCGGCACCGGCTTCGCGGGTGATTTGCGCATGTAGTCGGGCTGTTACTTTCAATTGTTCGTCGCTCGCTTTCCAGTATCCTTTCCGAGCACTTTCAAGCATGACTGAGGTCATTGCCTGATAAGAAGCCGGATTAATTCTTTGGAAATAGTCCCGGATACCCAAATGGTTTTCATCTACAATGTACATTTTATAGAGATCGTTGAAGATCTCTTTATCCATTGCCGATGGACGGGTGGCATGCCATCCGAAGATATTACGGAATATTTCACCGAACATTTGCGCGGTGGTGGCACCTCCTTTCATCCGTTCTTTCACGAAAGTTGGGTTGAGCACGGTAGCTCTTGCCTCTACAGCGATTGCTTCGTTGATATTCTGCATCCGTTTGTTGTTTCGATTGCGATAGTCAGCCATTAAGGCATCCGGTTCTTTACCGGTCAGTGTCTTCACTGTCAACGACAGACCTCCCATAAATTCGTATACATGGTCAAGTGAAAGTGGTCCCCAGGTATTACTTTGCCGGGGTTGTATCACTACATCAGTTTCGGAAAGGGCGGAAGCAAAAAGGTCTTTTTGCATACCTCCCCAGTTCTCTTCATCACCATAGGCGGCTCCCATATTGTTCAGATATCCGTCTACTAACTCCGATTCATGATCCCATCGGTCACTCTTTTCCGTATATGCCATCATACCGGTACTATATCCGCTGTTGACAGGACCAAATACACGCATGACTGACATCTCACGTGCTCTTTTGGGTGATACTCCTTTTTCTACCAGCAGTTTTTCCTGCAAGCGTGTACCGGAAGAGACATAATTAGGGTATGCTTTGTCGTCTGCGGCCGAAGCAAGGCGAACGGCATCGGTTAGCATAGTCAGTCGGGAACCCGCTATGTCACGTAGTTGTCCCGACACTTGTACGACGACGTTGACTCTTGGCCGGCCTAACTCTGAGGAAGGCACTAAGCGTAGATCGACCACACGTCCCATTTTGTCGCGTACAGGTTCTACGCCTAACATCCAGAATACTTGTGCCAGCGTAGCCCCTTCGGTCGTGATAAATTCACCGGCCCAAAAAGAGTAGCTTACTTTTCGTGGATACTCTCCGTTGTGATTCTCACGATAGGCTTTCAGTGTGGCTTCTGCCAATCGTTTGCCTTCTTCCCATGACAATATGCCCGGAGTTGTTTCTACATTGATACTATACATGTTCCGTCCCGTCGGCAGGACATTCGGATTGAGTACCGGATCTCCACCGGGAGCCGGAAATACTGTGCCACCTTTTAATCCGCGTAGCATGGCGTTCAATTCGTTGCCGGTGGATGAAACTAAAAGCGCATGATAACGGAGTGCCTCTTGCAATTCGGGGGCGATCCCTGTGGTATCCTTAGGCGGATTTTGTAACAAGGGGATTAACCGTTGTTTGGCTATGGGTAAATAGTGATGGGTGATGTAGCCAAAATCTTGTAACTGTTCGGTCGTAATTTTTCCTTTATCGCGATCACGTTTCGCCATTTGATAGGCTAAAGGATCGGCACTGACTGCAAGTGTGGTGGTAAGCAGGTCTCTCGCAGAATAGGTTTCACCGAGGGTATAATAAGCTCCAATCGTTTTTTCATTGGCTATCTCTTCGGCAAATAGATCAATACGTTCCAGTTCTTCGGCGGTATAAGGACGACTGGATACAGAATCTAATTTGAGGTCACGATGTAGCCCCAACTTTATGACCTCTTTTTTTATGCGGATTCCCAAAGTCCGGTTTTTCTCTATGTCTTCGGAAAGTATTTTGTGAATGTCTTCCAGTAAAGAAGTGTATCGTTGACGCATTCCGCTTTCCACATAGGGAGGAGTCAAGTGGGTGACAAGCACAGCATGAGTGCGACGTTTGGCAATGATACCTTCACCTACGTTACCGGTAGTATAATAATAGAAGTGAGGTAAGTCGCCTACCAAAGCATCTGCCCAATCATTATGAGAAAGGGCTACATTTTTCCCCGGAGTATATTCAAGGTTGCCATGCGTGCCGAAATGAATTAACGCGTCTGCCTGAAACCCTTTTTGTACATATAGGTAAGGTGCCAGATAACTGTGCGGCGGTGCGACCGGCATGCCATGAACGAGTTTGAAATCATCGTCCCCCAATGCAGGACGGGGCTGAGGGAAAAGCAGGATGTTGCCGAAGCGGAGGCAGGCAATGGCTAATTGTGCTTCTCCTTGAGGGTTTGTTCCGGTCAGTAAATGGCCCGGAGCATCTCCGTAACGTTCAGTAACTTCTTTGTATTTATCCGGTTCGATTGCTTCATGTACCCACTTTTCATACTGTGTTTTAGTCAGCCAAACCGGATGGGCTGTCTGTAGAAAATTTTCTTGAGCTCCGGCAGCGTATGAACACAGTAAACATCAAAACCCGAAGATTTGGTTGCGAAA
>ENA-UOJF01000550-UOJF01000550.1-human-gut-metagenome-genome-assembly--contig:-P74-NODE-550-length-32766-cov-14.727492_pt1 | contig 32766 bp, 21 predicted proteins | sample MGYA00242344_ERZ723891 | MGnify/ENA metagenome assembly ERZ723891 | reverse complement strand
AAGAAACTTATAACTGAATCCTGTTTCCATTTACACAAAATTTTGGACAGTGTCTTTTCTATTCTTATCTGCTATACAATTCTGAATTATTCTTTTCTAAACAGTGATGAAAAGAAAGAAAACAGGTTCCTCTTCTCGGCTTTTGACTGTCCCCGACTTCTTATGGAACAAAATGTATTTCTCGTATCGTCAAATCCGAAGATAACATCGGATTCTTTCTCGATTTTAGGAATAGCAATGAATTGCAATCCTTTGTAATTCTTGATATTATCTATCGGAATCCAACATTCCTGTTCCGGCTCCCAGTAAGTGACATCATCTAACGTTTCTTTTTTTATACCCAGATTTGCTGATATGTCATACTGCCCGTCTGTACTTTTCATCAGGATATACGCTTCGACTAATTCGTGTGTTACGTTGTCGTAATTTAATATTGGCTTTTGCCAGGTTTCATCTATCTCCTCAGAGTCTTCTTCATCTAATGCGAATATCCAGATTGGATTTTCCTGCATATCTTGTAGGCTCACTTCATCTATGGGCTTGGGCTTCCCATAGATAATTTCAATAGAATAAACATTATTGTTGTTTACTCCTTTCGTACCAGCTTCTTTCATTTTCTTGTTTCGTTTTTATGTTCTTGCTCTCATTCCGATTGAATATGCTTTAGTATCTCTCTGACTTTTGCTTTTATGTCTGATTCAGTCGTAAAAGCTTTCAGGTCAAGCTTATGGTCTTCGCTAAACTCAGAATATAGTACGGCTATTGTGCCCAATTCATCAAGCCATTCCTTTTCATCTGGTTCTGCTCCGTACTTATAGTCGCCAATATCATACCATTCGTAGATTTTGTTGCAAAAGTCTATCGTATTGACTTTGTCACAAGAATACTCTTTCAGAAGATTGCGCATAGCTGTTTTCTGGAGAACATGCATGTCTTTATCCACATTGGAGCGTTCTAACAGCAATAGCAATTCTTCTCTTACTTTATTGAAACTCATGATACCTTCAAGATATTCACCACGACACTCGTCTACATAATAGATTGATGTTAGCTCTTTTTGAGTGAATTCCACTTCATTTTTCAATGCCAATAGTGTGTCTATAACAAATATGACGTTCGTAATGGAAGATAAATCATATTGCTTCAAATAGAAAAAAAGCAGGTTACCAGATATTTTCAGAGACGAATTTTGTCTTTTATAGATTTCATCCATTAAAATCTCTTGGATACGTTCTTTCGTATGAGCCCATGATAATTCAATAATAAAATAATCTTTTACACCTATTTCATTATTTAGAATATAGTTATCAGCCCAAGAAGTAATGATAGAGATGTCTATAAAGTCATACTCAAGTGCAATATTAAACAATATAATATTTTTATCAATTGTCTTTTCCATATTGGGTTCTTAAATCGATCAACTACCTCTTATATACGAATTAGGAGATTCTTAATACTTGGAAGCAGCGGGTGAAGAACATCCGCTGCGGCGGAAATTTATTCAAAGTAAAACTTGTCAATAAAATGTTCTAATATCCATCCTTCTTCTGTTGGCTCATAATTCTCATCAAAATGCAATGCGACTTCATCACTTGCCAATCCACGGATTTCATATGCTGTATCTTCATCTAGATAGAGTTTTATAGAATCTGTTGAATTGAAGATTTTTATTTTATTTATTAAATTCTCACGTCCTTTTAAAAGAGAATGTATAAGATAGTCATACTCTTTTTTAGATAATGTCACTTTTTTAATCATTTGTTACCTCCTAATTTTTTTACATCTTTTGTATGAGTACCGTGTACGGTTATGATTTTCCCTGTTGTAGGATTTACTACTACGGTTGCATTTGTTCCTATATACTTAATACTAGGTCTTCCTTGTGAATCATATTTTACATCTGTAACTTTTAGTGGATTATTTAGAGCATCGTCAATATTACTTTGAGAGATCCCACGTTCTTGAGCTCTTTCTGTTGCGTGTTTGCTTGTGTTATTGTTTTCTTTATTCTTTATATCGCTTTTCCAAGGGCTTTTTCCTGCATCTCTAACGGCTTTTATACCGTCAGCAGTCCCACTTATTACACCAGACATTAATCCTAATGCAGCACTTTGACCTCCTTGTTTTAATGCCTCTCCAAGATCAGCACCTGAGCCTAATGCCATAGCCGTACCTAAACCAAAGCCTGTAGCAGAGTTTAATGTACCTTGTGTCAAAACCTCTTTTAGTATAGGGCTTGCAATCCCTTCTGTTAATTTGCTAATTGGTTTTGCTAAATAGCTACCTAAACTTCCCCCTAAATAAGAAGTTGCTCCTCCTATTATACCTGAACCACCAACCTGCATCCAATCTATATTACCCCAGCCATTGTTGAATCCTTGATTAACAATGCTATTTGTTGCTCCTAATACCGCCGCTCCAGCTATTGGACCTGCATAGATTGTTACAAATCCAGAAGCGGCTCCTGTTCCAAAAAGGGCGAATCCTTGTCCTACACTATGTATATTCCCTTGTACGGCATTAACTACTACATTGATTACTCCACCGACAAATGCTGCGATTAAATCGTCAATGAAAAACCATTCACCGTTTTGGTCTACATATATTAGCGGATTATTTAAACAATAGCTGTAACGATTGAAATTCTGACTGAAATCCGGGTTCTGTACATACGGATCAGGACTTAGGAAACGTCCTAATGCCGGATCGTATAGTCGGGCATTCATATTAATCAAACCAAAGATCGCAAGGTGTTCGTGTCCGGTATATCCTCTGCCTAAAAAGAGTTCCGGTTCACTACCTGGCGCATAGATAGCTTGTGTAGCTGGATTTCTCAGTTTACCCCAGGCGTCATAACTCAATTCTTGTACAATATTACCGGATGCGTCTGTTATTTGTGTAATACTGCCTAAGTGATCGCGACAAAGGTAATATATATTCCATGTACCTGTACCATTTTTAACTAAAACTGTTTGAGCAGAATATGCGTCGCCACCTACATAAAGTTTTTCTTTAGTACTGTTAGCCGTTTTATCCAGTTCATATTTGTTCCCTATATAATATCGGGTCAATTTATCAGCGGTGCCTTGCTTTAGTAACATTTTGACACGATTGGCATCCCCATTGTAAGTGAACGTAGCTGTATACCCATTTTCTGTAATGGATACGGGGCGTAGCATAGCATTGTATGCTATTGTCTGGTTACGTAGTGGTATGGTATTACCTGAAGCCGTTACCGTCTCAATTGCATAGGGTTTACTTGCACTATATTCAAACTTGCCTATACCACTTGAATTCGTAATATTTCCTTTGATGTCATAAGCTACAGTCTGCTTGGCAAAGGCTGTCAGGCGATTAAGGTTGTCATACCCAAAATTTTCTTTCAAGTTTCGTTTTGCATCCGACCTCCAGTCTAAATTGCCGGTCGTTGCAATAAAGCTACATCCGAAGTTTTGTATGGAAGTCGTATTTTTCTTAGCGATGATAGATGTTACCCTTCCATCAGTGTCATACGTTTGAGTACGGCTTAATATTCCAGTGGTATAAGCCGTTGGTAGTCCTTGATTGTTTTCTCCGGTTAATTTCCAAATAGAAATAGAATCGTTGAGTTTGATTTCGGATAGATTCCCATTAGTATATTTGAAATGCTCTGTTGTAATATTGCCGGATTGTGATAGATAGTTTACAGAGGAAATGTTGCCGTTATTATATAAGTAATATTTTTGCAACCATTTCCCATCAACTATTACTTCTTTTTCCACAGATAAACGGAATAAGTCATCATACATGTAAGTCTTGGATGTGCCATTATTGCTCTGTTCAGATGTAATCAGGCCATCTGTATTATAAGCATAATTAGTCGTTAATTCACCCACATATTCAAGTTTCGTTAAACGATTATATGTATCATACGTCATACGTGTGGCTTTCCCATTGGCATCTGTCTTGGAATTGGTGTTGCCTGCTGCATCGTAGGTAAATGTAGTACTTCCCGCACTTGGATCTGTTAGCTGGGTTTGCCGTCCGTATGTATCATAGCTAAAAGATGTTGTGATATTGCCAGGAGCAATAATTAAAGATAATTGTCCGTCAGGACGATAATTGTAGGTTATTGAGCCACTTGAATCTTCAACCTTTATTAAATCTCCCATCGCATTATATATCTGTTTGGTCGATATACCATTTATTACACTTGTTGTTGTGAGGCCACTATAAGAATATGTCTCTTGTCTTCCTGCAGGATAAACTACTTTAGTTATTCTGTCATAATTATCATAGCTATAAATTTGCCATAATCCCGGAGTTCCTTTACAAGGATATGAAGTCTTGGACAGATGTCCTTGGTTGTCATATAGGTTATCGACATATAAATATTGTCCATCAAAACATTTCTCTCCTGTTCTAACCTCACGATTAAGAGCATCCAAATATGTTTGTGTATCTGGTTGTCCGGTGGAACTCTCATTGATAACTATCAATGCATTCGTGGGAGAAGATGCCCAAGAAGCTGTACTGGTGGAAATACTTTCATCCGCATAAGTTGATTTGATCTTTCTGCCCCATGGGTCATAATCGAAAGAGGTCTTTTTATTTTTGTGATTTTGGACTGCGCTTAGTAATCCTTTCCCATTATAAGTATATGTTTCTTTTAAACCAAGTGGGTCGGTTTGGCTGCTAAGTTGCCCATTAGAATTGTATTCATATCCGACAATTTGTTCATTGGGAGAAGAGTAATATTTGGTTCTGGTTCGTATCAATTGATTGATTGAATTATATTCAAACTTTTCTTCTTTTATTTTATTGGTATTAGCTACATAATATGTCTTTGAAATAGGAAAATATTGAGTATTATACGTCATTACTGTACGGTTTGTAGATGTTCCTCCGTTGCGTGCAGTTATTGATTGTTCGGTGAGTGGCAATCCTAATATATATACCGAATCTTTTGTGATATTTTGATAAGTATTATTCTTTGTAGTAGAAAGCCCGTTGCCATAACTGATTATCTCTTGAGTAATGTTACCGTATGTATCGTATTTGTATTGCCCTGTTATTGACAGACCTTTGGATTTATCTGTTGTCGTTTTTTTGTGTAAGTAATATATTCGTTATTTTGTTTGATGCAGTAGAAATACTATATGTATATTTACTTGATAGTTCGTCAGAATCATCTTCCACCAGGACAGAAAAACGAAGGGGGTCAAATGTTTGCGAACTATGTTTACCGGTAACATTATCATAAACATTTATTTTCTCAAATCCCTTGAAACCAAGTCCTTGTTTGTGGATAACAGCATTGGTATATAAATAGCTAAGGTCTCGCAATAATGTTCCATTGTTATAGGCTACCAGATTTGAACATACAGTTAATCCCCCCTTGAAGTTTTGATAGGGAAATTCTGCGCCTGCCCCGGGAGTGTATAGAGGGGTGGTTTCATCGTTCAGTTGTTGATAACCGGCCTTTGTTATAACACCATAACTGTTGATAATTCCGGTTAATAATCTATTTTGGGAGTCGTCATTCTTATAGTATAATCTGGATGCGATTCCTCCTGTTTTTAAGCTGATAAGATTATTGTAATAATTACGGCTTTGTATATTTGTAGGAATTAAAACAGTCTCTTTGGGTATAGTTGTGTTGCTTGAACCTTTATAAGTTTGATAAGAGATAAAATAAGTTGCTAATGATACATTACTGGAACTGCCATAGGTTTCAATTAGATCTGTCTGTCCGTCACCATTCATATCTTGTAGTATAAATTTAGACGTTTCAAGTCTTGATGTGATAGTGATATCTTTTTTGTCCCAAAGTCCATTGCCTTTTGAGGAAAAGATGCTCCAGGTTGTACCGTTGCTTTTCAATGGTGAAAGAATAAAGTCTGATTTGCCGTCTCCATTAAATTCTCCCAATAAGAATTCTCTGTCACGTAACATTGAATTATTCAGTTGGCTATCTGTTGCAACAGTGCTGTAGCCATTGATATTTGCTCCTGTACCATAAAATGAAAAAATAGTAGTTCCACTGTCATTTATTAAACATAAATCTGTTCTTCCATCCCCATTGTAATCTATGGTATATAATTTATTGGATTGGGCATAGGCTTCTTCTCCACTTATATTTTTATCTTGATAAGCAGGAAATGCTAACCAATATGAGAAGGGACTACCTTCATATAATATTTTATTGTTTTCTAAATCTATTATATAGCATTTACTCGGTGCTCCTTTATCCATTGCATTGTAGGCGGAGACAACCAGTACTTCCATTTTTCCGTCTCCATTAAAATCACCGGTATAGTAATATTTAGGGTTGATACTTTTAGTTCCTCTATGATCTAGTAATGTGTTAAAACTGTAAGAACGTGTATACTTTTTGGCTATTCCAGAAAGTAGATTGCCTGTATAAACATGAAAATCAATTTTGTCCATATCACCTGAGACGTAGTTGTTAACTTTGACGATTTCTTCTCCATCAAACTTATCTAAATCCATGCAGAATATATCAACAAAGCCTGCTTCTGTTTTCAATTCAGGATTATACATGGCAAAGTCACCGCTAAGTCCGGTAGCTACGATTATAGTTTCGTCTCCTGTATATTGGTTTTCAAAATAGTTTCGTGAATGATGAAATGTTCCAGATTTTCGGTAATATTCTACATAAGAGGCTTTGTTGGGCAGCATTATAATACCGTCATTTTCAGAGCCATAATCAAACTTTCCTTTAGTAGTGCGTACCTGATTAGCTTCTTCGAAGTTATACCAGTGTATTAACTGGGTGTCTTTTTTGTCAAAACCTTTAATTTGTTTGTTGTCTCCATAATAAAATTTCAGAGGATTTAATGATTTTCCAGTCGCAGTACAGGCTATTTGTGAAATGAGTGATACCGATCCTCCTGTTATGTATGTTAATGAATACGTTCTTATTGCAGAGCCGTATAGATTGGTCGTAATAGATGAAAGCTGATAATCGTAGGTGATTTTTTTTCCACCATTAAATATGTTTTGTACATCAGCGGAACGAGATATGTAGTTGAATGATAGCCATGCCTGTTTACTCTTCCCGTATGTTATTTTGCTTATTCGATAGTGGTCATTTATTTTTGTATACGTATAATTGATTACGGAACCTGATTTGTCCGTCATTTGTGTGATATAGTAGTTGATTCCATCTGTGATATCATATTTTGCTTTTCTTCCATCAGGAAAAATTACCTCAAAACTGTTAAAGTCAAATCCTGATATGATTCCACGTACTTTGATAAAACCTTGTTCAGTTTGATAGGCTACTTTGCCTGCTGATATATCCGTTTGAATTAATCTTTGTCCATCTATGAAATATGCATTAGCATAAAGACCAGTTAGTACTCCATAAACTTGATCGTCATAATATATGGACATATTTCCTTTAGATATAACAGATGCCCCAGCTATATTCCATCCCCATCCTAATGGGCCATTACCAGATAAACTATTATAAGTCAACGAAATTTGTGGTGTGAAGCCATCTGGGCTTTGATATGCTTCTATTGGTATATTGATGGTCATTGCACCTGTAGGTGAAACGGTAGAATTACATGGAATTTCACCTACATCCTTAGTTTTGTCAATGGTATAAGAGGTAGGAATATGTGGATGAAGTTCGTTTCCCGAGATTCTGGTTATTGCTTGTAACGATCTGGAGGTGGTAGGGATATTCCTGTTATCAGTACTGTCCATTGTGATATTGAAGCCTATACTGTCAATGGGAAGCCCGATAAGTTCTTTCATTGTAGTTTGACTAAAGGCGTTGCCTGTGAAGAATATTGTTGCCAAAATAATGGCTAATTTGAGTCTAATTTTGTCCATATTATCTTGTTATTATTCTTTTATAATTTTCCAACTAGATATTTTATCTTCAATCCTAATTTGCATGATATAAATACCATTGGGTTGTGCACTGAGATCAAAAATTTGATTATTGCCAGATAGTTCAGTCTTTTCAATTAATTTCCCGACAATATTATAAATACTAATAAATCCCTTAGCTTTGTCTAATCCCGTTATTTTAATGTTTAAAATCCCTTCCGTTGGATTGGGATAGATTTTGATTTCATGACTTTGCATTTCCTCAATGTAAGGCACTTGCTCATTTTCTTCTGAAAGTATACTTCTTGTGGCTGATAACACAATCTCTCTTTTAGTACGATTACCGGCACTGTCGTAGGAATACTTGATTTTGTTTTGAGCGTGTACATAAGTTATTGTACAAAATAAGAATGCAATAAATAGCAGTTTTTTCATATTTAGTATATTGTTGAATTTAGTAAAGTGTGAATTGTCCCCAGAGTGAGTATTCTCCGTTTGTTAGCTCAATAGTATATATTCCTGCTCCCATTGTGTTAATTTGAAAAGAATAGTCTTGGTTGTTGAAGACGGTAATGGTGCTTGAATAAACGATACTATCGAATTCATTGAGTATTGTAATCTGTAGGTCTTCTAAAATAATATCTGAGTAAATATAGATAATGTTGCCGTTATGGGAGAGGTTGGGAACATAAGAAATTGAGCGTTTGTCTTCACCCCAACTCCTTTCTATAACTTTAATATCCTTTTGTTCTTTGAAATTCCAATTCTCTTTATGCCCTGCAAAAGAAGTTAATGACATAGTAATGCACATAAATGCGACTAATTCTCTTTTCATATTATTTATTTTTTGAAATTTAAGCCGCAAATATATGCTGATATGGATGGACTAGTTTAGAATCTTTGTACGGTTTTAGTACGGTTCTGATTTTGTGTAGTAATTTGTGATATAACCTTGGACTTAAAATGCTTGTATGAATTGATCCCATTTCTCTGGACCGCCTTGTTGCCCATGCGTCTTCTCGTAGAGTTTCTTGCGGGAGGAAGTTACAGCTTGTTTAGAGCGCAGTGTCAGGTTAGCAATGCCTGTAGCTGATATTGATATTTTGAGTAATAGACAAATGCGTAATTCCTGCTCACTAATTTGCGGGAAGAGCGCATAAAGCCGTTTAGTGAACATTCCGTATGTTTGGTCTATCATTGCTTGTAAATCGTTCCACTCTGCTGCTGTTATATTGGTTTGGTTTTTGGCAGCTTGGTGGAAATGGATATAAATATCAGATCGTTTTAAATTACTTTCTAAGAGTGTTTGTTCTTTCTGTTCTGCTTCTATTTGTTTATTTGTATTTTCAATCAATTCTTTTTGTGCTTCTAATAACTCTTGTTTTAATTCGTCCTTTTCTGATTGTGCAACCTGTAATTGTGTCTCTAAAAAATGAATATGTTTTGCATTTTTCTCGATGAATTCAATACTTTTCTGATATTGCCTTTCTTTTATTTCTTGCAGTCGCCTTTGCTGTTCTTTCTTTTGTTCTCTCTTTCGCTTTGTATATTGTGAATAAAGTAGGAAACTTGTTATTGATAGTATAAGTATGAAGATGAGACCTATTACCTTTGCTTCTTGTTTGGCGTTTATATCCTTGAGTTTTTGATTTTCTTTTTCTCTCAATTGATAGTTGTACAAAGATTGCATTTTACGTATGGTTTCCGTATCAGTCTGTTTCTTTATGGAGTCTGTATACGCTAAATATAAATCAACATAATCTAATGCCTCTTTATATAGGTGATTCTGTTTGCATATGTTGCTTAAACCTTCATAACCTCCTTGTTTAGTATAGTAATTGTCGAATTCTAATAATTTGTGATAATAGTAATAGGCTGAATCTTGATTATTCATCTTAAAGTATAAGTCGGCTATTGTGGAGATGCGAGATGCTAAATTCCTTTTTTCCTTTGCCTGCATAGAAATGCGAATTGCTTCTTCAGCTTGAGAGTACATCCCTAATTGTGTGTAGAGACTGGCAAGTTCTCCTGAAATAATGGTTGTCAGATGTTTGTTCTTTATCTCTCTTGCCTGCTTATATGCGTTTTCATAGTAGAAAAGAGAACTGTCGGCATTATTATATCCTGTAAATGTACGCCCTATATCGCGTAAACTGTATATTTGTCCAATACTGTCATTCGATAAAATGTCATAATTATAGCTTTTCTTGAAAACGGATAATGCTTCATTGTATACTCTTTGGTATAGATACAATGTTCCCATTTGGCTATAGATTCTACTGATTAACTTATAATCCTTGCTGCTTTGTGAAACATCCAAGGCTTTTTGATAGTAATCCAATGCTTGCGGTGCATCTCCTAAATCTCTGTAAACACGCCCGGCATAATAATAGGCCTCTGGAAGATGCTTTTTTTCTTCTTTTTGTTCGTAATATTTTAATATTTGAAGTATACTGTTATCTGAAGTATGGGTAATATAAGCTTTGTCTTTAGCTTTTAGACATATCAACTGATAGTACATTTGTGTTTGTTTATTTTCGGCTGCAATCTTTTCTTTCATTGCTGTTAGTATGGCTATTGCACTGTCCGGATTCACGCTTGAGAGAGAATCTGCCGATATTAACGTTTGGGGATAAGATCGGTTTTCGCATCCACAAAAACAATGTAGCAAGATGATAGATAACAGATATATTTGTAGTAATGCCCCTTGTTTCATAACTTTTATAAATTATATCACAAATTTACATGTTTATTTTAAGTGAGAAGCTAAAAACGGATAGTTTATTTAAGGTAAAAGTATCATTTGATCTCATTTAACCTAGAGCGACGAAAAACTACTACGTAGTAAATACTAAACTACCTGTAAGTAGGTGGGCACTTACTGCGTAGTAGTTTACTAACTACTTGTAGGTGGTTCGGGATGCCTTTCTGCCGTACCTGAGATGCACTTGCTCCGTACCAAAGCCGTACTTTCTTCGTTCAGAGATACTTCTGACCGAAGAATGTACGGAGCAAGTACGGCTCAGATACGGTTCGGGTATGGTTCAGATATTAGCTTGTTACAAATAAATTTCCTCTTTTCTTTTGGAATCTTCCCGAATTTCATGTTACTTTGTTATCAGTTGAACTTTAATACTAAGAACACATTATGGGAAAGAGTAAGAAAAAGGTTATGCATAGCCGTAAGGAAGAAGAACAAGCTAAGAAAGTGTTGTTGATTATTGGTGTATCTGCATTGATACTGGTGCTGGTGATGCTGATAGGATACTCGTTCTTAGGGAAATAACTAATAGATGTCGCAAGAAATAGAACGGAAATTCCTCGTGACGGGGGAGTACAAATCGAGGGCGTATGAACAAAGCCGTATTGTACAAGGTTATATCAGTAGTGCAAGAGGCCGGACCGTGCGGGTGCGCATCCGTAACGGAAAGGGATATCTTACGATAAAAGGTGCTTCCGATGCTTCGGGACTCAGCCGATATGAGTGGGAAAAAGAGATTCCATTGAATGAAGCGGAGGAACTGATGAAACTTTGTGAACCGGGTGTTATCGATAAAACTCGTTATCTGGTGCGCAGCGGACGGCATACGTTTGAGGTGGATGAGTTCTACGGTGAAAATGAAGGTTTGGTAGTTGCTGAAGTGGAATTGACTTCGGAAGACGAGGCTTTTGAAAAACCGGATTTCATAGGGCGGGAAGTAACAGGCGACGTCCGTTACTATAACTCGCAACTGATGAAGCATCCATACACCGTTTGGTAAGGCCTTAATACCCTGTCAACAAGAAGTTAAGAGTTTGTCAACAAGGAGTTAACTTCTTGTTGACAGGAAGTTAACTCCTTGCAAATGGTTGCTAATCAAGTATATTCAGAGGACGAAATGGAGAAACTTTATGAATACCTGCCTAGAGAACTGGTGACCTTTGTATTGGTGACTTTGTTTTCTTTATTAATAGGACTTTCACAGCGGAAAATCAGTTTGAAGCGCGAAGGGGAGACAACGTTATTCGGTACGGACCGCACGTTCACTTTTATAGGTATTTTGGGGTACCTGCTTTATATTCTTGATCCGGTGGATTACCGCTTGTTTATGGGCGGTGGCGCTATATTGGGACTGCTGCTGGGATTGAACTATTACGTTAAACAATCTCAGTTCCATGTATTCGGGGTTACCACCATTATTATCGCACTCATCACTTATTGTATTGCTCCTATTGTAGCCACACAACCCTCTTGGTTTTACGTGATGGTGGTTGTGACGGTATTGCTCTTTACCGAATTGAAGCATACTTTTACAGAACTCGCACAGCGCATGAAGAATGACGAGATGATTACTCTCGCCAAGTTCCTTGCTATCAGTGGCATTATCTTACCGATGTTGCCGAATGAAAATTTGATACCCGACATTAATTTGACCCCTTATACCGTCTGGTTGGCTACGGTAGTTGTATCCGGTATCTCTTATTTGTCTTATCTGCTGAGGCGATATGTATTTCATGAGTCCGGTATTCTGGTATCCGGTATTATAGGTGGTTTGTATAGCAGTACGGCAACTATTTCTGTTCTGGCACGTAAGAGTCGCAAGGCACCTGCACAGGAGGCGCCGGAATATGCCGCAGCAATGTTGTTGGCAGTGAGTATGATGTTTCTTCGTTTCCTTATACTAATAGGCATATTCAGTAAGGCGATTCTTGCGGAAATTTATCCATACCTCCTTATAATGTCCTTCGTTACGGCGGGAGTGGCCTGGTATCTGCATCGGAAGCGTAAGTCGATTCCGGTGACGGGCGAAGAAGCTGAAGAAGAAGATAGCAGTAATCCGTTGGAATTTAAAGTTGCACTGATTTTTGCCGTTCTGTTTGTGATATTCACCATTGTGACACATTATACTTTGATTTATACCGGTACGGGTGGATTGAATGTCTTGTCGTTCATTGCCGGGTTGAGTGATATCACTCCATTTATTCTGAACCTGCTGCAAGGTTCGGGTGTTGCCGTTGTGGTGGTGACAGCTTGTTGTATGCAGGCTATCGTGAGCAATATTGCCGTGAATATGTGCTATGCGTTGTTCTTTGCCGGTGGGAAGAGTCCGTTGCGCCGGTGGGTACTGCGTGGGTTTGGTGGTGTGATTGCAGTGAATGTCTGCCTGCTACTTTTTTTCTATTTGCTATAAATTCCGCAAGAACGCTTACAAATATTCTCTCTAATCCCTTTTCTTTGTGCTTTTTTAACTCCGAAAATCTCGTAGGTAAAGAAAAAGAGCCTACTTTTGCCGCATTCATGTGACAAAATAGCTACGATGTACGTCTAATACAAAAACAGTCAACTAATATTCATCAAACAAACTAAAACAGAAATGAAAATTAAATGCCCTTTGCTGCTTATAATGCTGGTAATATCCTCATTGGTAGCGGCACAGAATGCGGCACCTCCATTTCAGATTAAAGGAGTCTTACTGGATTCTTTGACTCAAGAGGGAGAACCTTATGCCACAATTAAAATCGTGAAAAAAGAAGCGCCTGCCCATGCATTGAAAATGCTGGTAACAGACATGAAAGGTAAGTTTCAGGAAAAGGTTCCGGGGACGGGTGATTTCGTGATGACGATTTCTTCTATCGGTAGAAATACCATTGTGAAAGATTTTACTGTGAAAGCAGGAGAGAAAATCGTTGATTTCGGTACTTTGTATGTCACGGATGCATCCAATGAATTGGGACAAGTGGAAGTAGTAGCCCAAAAGCCTTTGGTAAAGGTGGATGTGGACAAGATAGAGTATAATATCGAAGACGACCCCGATTCTAAGACCAATTCCGTGATAGAGATGCTGCGAAAAGTACCTCTGGTGACGGTGGACGGTGAAGATAATATACAGGTAAACGGTAGCAGTAGCTTTAAGATACACGTTAACGGCAAACCTAACAACATGATGAGTAATAACCCCAAGGAAGTGTTGAAGAGTATGCCTGCAAATACCATCAAATATATTGAAGTTATCACCTCTCCGGGAGCAAAGTATGATGCCGAAGGAGTGGGAGGCATCCTCAATATTGTGACTGTTGGCAGTGGATTCGAAGGCTATACAGCCACATTCAGCGGTCGTGCCAGCAATATGGGACTGGGTGCTGGTGCCTACGCTACGATCAAACAAGGAAAACTTACGTTGACAGGTAATTACAATTACAGTTATAATACCCAGCCTACGAGCTATTCAGATAGTTATCGCGAAGATTATAATTCTACTGACCAGAAGTATTTGGAATCCACTTCTGAATCGGATTATAGCGGACAATTCCAGCATGGCAACTTGGAGGCTAGTTATGAGATCGATACATTGCGGCTCATCACCATGTCCGTAGGTATGTATGGTGGTGGAAATGATAATGAATCGCAAGGAAACACTGTGATGTGGAATGAGGCTCGCGACAAGAAAGCATATAGTTATCGTAATTTGATGGACGGAGACGGTTCGTGGTATTCCATCCGTGGTAACATCGACTACCAACGTACTTCTAAGAAGAATAAGAACCGTATGCTCACCCTGTCGTATAAGATTAATACTCAACCACAGGAGAGTGATAGCTATAATCGTTATTTGGATCGTTACCAGGTGCCTGAGGCTTTCCAACTTTATAACTCTCACACTTTCGGCAAGACTAATACCACGGAGCATACTTTTCAGGTAGACTATACAACACCTATCGGCAAAATACATACCATAGAGACAGGTGTGAAGTATATTATCCGTAACAATATCAGTAAAAATAATTTTGAAGAGGATAAGAGCGATGATGGTAATGGTGATTATGTGTACAATGAAAAACGCAGTAGCAACTACGAGCATTTGAATGATATCCTGGCTGCGTACTTGGGATATACGTTACGCTATAAGGATTTCACTTTCAAGCCCGGCTTGCGTTTTGAGCATACGGCGCAGGATGTACGCTATATTGTTGGTGCAGGTGAAGATTTCAAAGTGAGCTATAATGATCTGGTACCTTCTGTATCTATGGGTATTAAGTTGGGACAGACGCAGACATTGCGTGGTGGATATGATATGCGTATCTATCGTCCTGGTATTTGGTATCTGAATCCTTATTTTGATGATAGTAACCCGATGTTCATCAGTCAGGGTAATTCGGAACTGGAGAGTGAGAAGAGTCATTCGTTTAACTTGAATTATAGCAGTTTCTCATCTAAATTTAATGTCAATGTTTCACTGCGTCACTCCTTTAATAATAGCGGAATTGAGAGAGTCAGCCGGCTGATAGGTGAAGGAGGTGAGGAGTTTGAAGGGGGACACTTTGCTCCTGAAGGTGCTCTTTACAGTACGTATGAAAATATAGGTAAGAGCCGTCGTACTGATATGAGCTTATATCTCAACTGGAATGCATCGCCTAAAACACGTATCTACATCAATGGTCGTGGTGGGTATTCGGATCTTAAAAGTCCGTCGCAGGGCTTGCACAATTACGGTTGGCAGGGCTCTATGTATGGTGGTATCCAGCATACTTTCCCGTGGAATTTACGTGCCAGTTTGAATGCCGGTGGAAGCACGCCCTATATTTCTTTACAGGGAAAGGGCAGCGGTTATTCTTATTATAGTCTGAGTGTAAACCGCTCGTTCCTGAAAGATCGATTGACAGTAAGCGTTTATGGATCAAATCTCTTCTCGAAGTATATAAACTTTAATAATACAACCTTCGGTGAGAATTTCTACTCTACCAGTAAGAGCCGTTATCCCAACCGTTCGTTCGGTATGAGCATTAGCTATCGTATTGGTGAATTGAAGGCTAGTGTGAAGAAAGCTGCCCGCTCCATTAGTAACGACGATGTGAAAGGTGGTGGTAGCACTCAAGGCGGCGGTGGCGGAGAATAATCTGCCCGTACTTTCCTGAATTATTTTTCATCCGCAGATGGCGCGGATAATGCAGATTTACGATTGAAGAAATCTGCGTTATTCGTGACGTCTGCGGATGAACTGTTTTCTATAAGGGATATTCCAGACAAGTCACTGTACCATCCATTGTCATGACAATGATTTTCCCTTTTCCTGCATTCTTTAGTGAAGTTATTGCCGAATGGGAGATTTTGTGTGACCAGGCAATGCCGCTTCCGTCTGTCCGCACGGCATGGAGAACACCAAATTCAGTAGGAATGAACACCAGTTGTTCAGTTGTTTCTATACGGGTGGGGATGAAGTTGCTTTCGTAGGGCATTGATGTATTCCAAAGACTGGTATAGGTGCCGTGAGATATATCCGCAGCGGTGATGTTGTTCTTGATTCCTTTCACATACATTGTTTTTCCATCCGGTGAGAAGCCGAGGGACTCGCGTCCTTTCGCTTCATCGGAAGCCCAAAAAATTTCTCCCGTCCCGGGATGGAATGAGCGGACGAAATAGTCGGAGCTGAGAACTATGACTTGTTCATTCGTCTTTCCTTGCCGCGTATACGGCAGTACTACCGGCCAGCAGGCACCCGGTGAGAAATATCTGCCTCGTTTGGTGTCGAACTCCCATATTTTCTCCCCACTCCTGCGGTCGATGGCATAGAACATCGCTCCCCAAGTGCCTATATATACGCGCTCTTTATCCACAGCCGGGCGTGATTCGATGTAGCCTTGCAGACGATTACAAGTCCAGTTCAGTGTTCCGTCTGTCAGCTTTAAAGAGTAGAATTTACCGTTGCTGCTGCCGATGTAGACTGTACCTTCGGTTACGACAGGGCACGCTACAATGGGGTAATTAGTATTGTATTTCCATCGCACTGTGCCCTGCTTTCTGTCAAGGGCATAGATGAAACCATCACAGGAAGAGACAATGACAAGTTTTGGGGTGATAAATGGGGCTGAAAATATCTTGTTTCCGGTGGTATAGGTCCACAGGGTTTTGCCGTTCTTGGCATTAAGGGCATGGACAACACCGGCTGTATTGGTGTAAACGTACAAGTTACCGTCTATGCTTCCCTGCGAAGCGATATCGGTCACATCCTTCAATTTCCAGGTTTCGCGTACCGAAGGATAAGTAGCATTGATAGCGAAATCCGGACGATAATAAGTGGTATCCTTTTTCTCCTGCAAAGGTGCCAGATGGATCGTATTCCATACAGGGCGGGTTTCTGTTTTGATGATGCGTTCATGGAACTCTAATGTATTGCCGCGAAGTGTGACCAGGTTATATCCGCCTATCGGATCTTTTCTGCGCAGGGACGAACGGCCGATTACGGCGGGAATACCTTCGGCATCATAAGCACGGTTCACGTGTAGGTGTCCGCCGAGTATTGCCTGGATATTGCGCACTTTAAGGATGTCGACAACTTCGTACCAGTTACTCAGATCCTGATCGATAGGGAAGTGATTGATGAAAATAATGGGTTGTTCTGCCGGAGTGGCGCGAACGATAGAATCGAGCCACAGAATTTCTTCGCGGGGAATGTGAGGTGGTCCCATACGCAGACTTGGTCCGGCGCCACAGCCGATGAAACGTACTCCCTGCCAGTCGTAACAGAAATGGGAGGCTTGGAAAATCTTGTCGAACATAGTGCATCCGTTTTCACTCCAGTTTACATCATGGTTGCCGGGGATGAGAAAATAAGGTTTCCGGAAGTTCTTCAGAATGTCTTGCAGCAGATAAAATTCCTTGGTGTCACCGAATTCAGTGACATCGCCGCTGAGGATGGTGAAGGCAACGTCAGGATTGGCATTGATGTCTTCAATGGATTGCCGCAGGTCGTCTTCGGCATAGGCGAAAGAATTGAGATGTACATCACTGAGCCATGCGAAAGTGAAGGCTCGTTCGTTGCTGCCTTGTCCGTAGGAAAGGAGAGACAGCGCTATCACACAGATAGCCAATAAAATTCTTTTCATGATTCTTTGGGGGTATTAGTAAGTGTTATACCCCCAAAGATAAAGAGTTTTAGTGGAATAACCAGCGCTCATAGTCCACCTTTTCGTAAAGTGGTGCAATGGTTACTTCTGTATTCGCGTCTTTCTTTCCAAGCAGGAACTTGTCGACAAACGCTTCTACTTCAGGATACTGGCTTTCGGGCAGCTGGCAGTGCCCATGTCCGCCTACGATGGAGAAGCCCATTCTGTCGGCAATGCCGAAGGTTTCCCATACTTTACGGGCAGCACGGCAGGAGACATAACCCGATTCATCAGCCAGCCATACATAGTCCGGGTTTCCGAGTACCAGCAGTGCACGCGGTGCTACCATGGCACACAGTTCGTGGTGGTCATACGGCAATTTCGATACATTATCTTCTTTATACTGGAACATGCTTTCCTTAAACCAGGCATGACTGGTTCTTCCCAAAGTTTCCACTTCACCCAGCGTTTCGGAAACACGCCATGCTGCCGCACCGCCACCACCCGGTTCCTGAGCAATGGTCAGTGCAATACGCTCATCGAATGCTCCGGCAAAAAGAGCCATTTTCCCGGCGAAGGAACAACCGGATATGGCCAGTCGTTTGGTATCTATCTTGCTCTTTTTACCTACGATTTCCAATCCGTCAATGATACGGCTCACTCCCCAGGACCAGGCGCAATAGGCTCCCATGTCTGTACGGTCAGGATAAAGTTTGTTGATAGGCTCGTTGCCGCGCTTTTGTGTGTGCGACATGACTTGTGTGAAGTTGAATGCGATTTGTGCTATATTGCGGCTCGTGAAGATGGTGGGAGGAAGACTACCCGTGCCTCTGCCTATTCCAATGATGGCTGGGAAAGGGCCTTTACCTGCCGGATAAGTAATTTTTGCTTTCAGGGTGAGCGTTTGTCCGTTCACTGTTACATTTACTCTAAGGGTATCATCCACGATATTCGCTGTAATGTCTTTTTTCGATACTACGGGTTTCTCGCCGATTTCGTAGTGTTCTATTTCGCGGGCTATCTCTGCACGCCGTCGGCTCCAGTCCTTGAAGTTGGTTGAACGGCCACTGCCATCGGACCATTGGAAGGGATCGGTCAGTGTTTTTACCACCGGCAGTTCGTTGATACCCGGCAACACGGGTACAGGATTCTTTATTCCCGTATTTTCCACAGTGTAGACTAAGGGGATTTTCTGTGCAAATGTGGAAATGCCCATACCCATGTTCAGCAGAACAATCAGTACCCATAAACGTGTTTTCCTGTTTTTCATGTTTCTATCTTTTAAGAGGTTTACATCTGTTGGCAAAGATAGACGATGTTTTTTTTAACCGGTTAGTAGGATGTTACAGATACTTTTCATGGTGTTACATAATTAGAGAAATAGACTTCGTTTTTATTAATCCATATTCAAAAAGTACTCATTCAGGTTCTGTGTAGGTTTCAGATCGAGCTTCTTTCGCAATCGGTACCGGTTATTCTCTACTGCACGAACCGAAAGGTTCATTAATGAGGCAATATCCTTAGTCTCCATATTCAGCTTGAGGCAGGCACAGAGACGCAAGTCATTGTTGGTCAGTTGCGGATGCGCCTCTTTTAACCGTTTGAAGAAGTTGCGGTGCTTCTGTTCGAACTTGATAAGGAACATTTTCCAGTCATCTTCCGTATCGAGGTTATTGGCAAGCAACGTATTTATTTTCTGATAAAGAGGTAATAAGGCTTTCTGCGTATTACGGGAGCAAATCTCATCTACCATCTCTTTCAGTTTCAGGATAAGTTCGTTCTTGTGGATGATGAAAGAGGTCTGGGTAAAGATCTCGGCATCTTTTTCCTCGATTTCATTTTGCAGTTGCTCGTTCATCAAACGCAGGCGTGTAGCTTCCTGAGATTTCATTCTACGCAAGTGCTTGGTTTGCAGACGTCGTTTCATCAGGTAGAAGGTGCCGAACAGAGTGGCGATAATGAGTAAGCAGCAGGTAAGATACCACCAGACAGTATTGTACCAGGGAGGGAGTACGTCGAATTCCAGAAGAGTGTCCGGTGAGTAATTGTTTAAGCCGTCCGTGGTACGCAGGCGAAGTATGTATTTGCCTTGCGGCAAACGGGCGTAGGAAATGCTGTTCAGTCGCTTCGGGGCACTCCAGGTACTGTCCATTTCTTCCAGTTGGTATTGAACGAAAAGGTTTCCGGCAAAGGCGGCATTGACAGAGAAGCCGACGGTTACCGTATTGTCTTTATAGGGGATATGAATAGTTTTGTTGAGGTCCATGAAACCTGCATTCTGTTCTTTTCCGGCATGAATAAATTCCAGATTAGGGGCGGAAAGTTCTACGGTTTGCCGTTTGCTGCGATGAGAGTCATGGAGGATAAAACCTGCATCCAGGCAAATGAGTGAGAGGGAGTCGTTGAGAACGGAAATATTCTCATAAGCCGTGATGAGTGAAAGATTGTCAGCTTCCACCTTATATGCTTCGCGGATGCGGGCAATGTATCCGTCGTAGAAGAAACGGTAGACAGATGAGCCGGTGATGGCCCAGCTTTCTTCACTATCGATGGGAACGATACGTTTCAGATCGTGTATCGTTTCGAAACACCGGTTCAGATGCTGCTCAAGCTGCAAGTTGTCGTTGACCTCATCATAGATATAAAATTGATCATTGCCTAAGAATAGGATGCGTCCGCCCGATTTGAATAATTGCAGGCGGGCAGGGAGTGAGCTGTCCTTCTCATTACCGTAATACGTATAGTATCGGAAAGCGCTCTGTTCGTCATTCAGACGGCATTTGTAGACGCCGCGACTGCTGGTTTCCAACCAGATATTTCCCAAATGATCTACTTCGGCATTATAGATCGGGTCGGCGATCTGGCGCATGGAGTTTAGCTCTCCGGTAGTTCTGTTTAATATCAGGAGTTCATCGTAGGTAATGATAATCTGTATTTGTTTTCCATTGATGGTTGCCTCCAGGGTGCGGAAGACTCCTGTATTGATGCGATACGGGTGACGGATATGGAGATCGGGGAGAATTTCCAGCAGTCCGTTAGTATGTGCGCAAAACAACCGTCCGTCTATTTTACGGAAGGACCATACCTGTCCCTGAGTGCCCTCTATCAATTTGAGGGAAGAAAACATATCCAGATCATTGAGCTTGTCGTGGCGGGTGTAGTAAATTCCCTGATTCGTTCCGATGAGCAGATTGTCGTGCCAGATAGTAGCATCGTATATGCCGCCGAAGCCACCGTCTGTGGAACGGTAGTAACTTAAACCATCGGTATACCGGATGTAAGCGAGCCCACGGTCAAGGGCTACCCAGATGTTATTTTGATTATCTTCGTAAAGGGATAGAACGGTGTTATTCTGAAGAATGTTAGCAGTGGAGAAGTGATTGAGGATATTTCCATGGGTATCTACTTCATATATGCCACTGAGCTGTGTGCCCAGATAATAGGTGTTCCGTTTGACGGAATAGATGGCGCAGTTCAGTTCCTGCCCTCTCAATTGTCGCGAGAGGGAGAGGTTCCAAGGGATAAAGTTCTTTTGATCGTAGATATAGATTGCACCGGTGGAAGTGCCTACCAGATAACGGTCGGTATCGTAGGGTAGGATGACACGGGTAGTGGTGCCGTTCAGGAATTCGCTCCCGGGGATTTTGTTGAGTATGCCGTTGTGTAACTGATAAAGTGCACCATACATTTCTTGTACCCAGTATTCATTACGTACCTTCAGAAGAAGTAAAAAGGCGTTTGGCCCATCAACGGGAGTGATGGTATGGTGATCGTATACATAGATGTGACTGAAAGACTGGAAATACACTTTGTCGCCTTCTATCCAGATACGCCAGAAACTTTGGTTGTCGAGTGGGTTATCCCCATTGATTAATCCTTTCAGTGAAGTGTATTTCAGTTCTCCTGATTGGTCTCGATCCCAGCGTCCCAAGTCTTCGGAGCCCCCACTGTAAATGGTGTGGTGGGATTCTACGGCTATGGCACGTACGAGGCTGGCATCAGGTGTTTGAAAGAGTTTCCATTCCATGCCGTCGGATGCCAGCAGGCCGATGCTGTTACCGAAGTACATGATACCTTTCTCATCTTGCCCGATAGACCAATTCTTGTTGGCAGCGTGGTATTTGTCACGTGAGAGGTTGGTGACATAAGGCTTCTGGTTGGCGAGTATGGTGGCACATACAAAAAGGGACACACAGGTTATGATAATGTTTTTTCGGATGTCCATAATAGGTTGAATAAAGGTTAGAAAAGGTCATGACCTTATTGTTATTCTTGGGACAAAGATAATTAATTTAAGGTTAGAGTAAAAATATAGGGGATTTTCTTTATTCACCACAGAGTGACACAGAGTCTCACAGAGTTCAATCTATAAAAAACAAAAAAATGAGACTCTGTGTCACTCTGTGGTGAGCTTATTTAAACCCCAGCTTCTTCAGTCCGGTTTGCACATCGGGATGGCTCATGAATAGTTTCCACAGCAGGCCGGTACGGTAATTTTCTATCATTACAGCGATAGGTCCTTGGTCGATGGCAAGATAACGTTTAGGATACCAATCTTCCGTTTCGCTGAAAGCGTCATAGAAGCCATAAGGTCCCAATACCTTGTCTCCCATTCCATAGAGATAGCGCATCACTTCCAGTGAGTATTCCGGAGTATAGACAATGGAAGAAAGAGCGGCAGTGGGAGAGATGACTCCGTGATCTGCCGACTCGTTCGGAGCATGGGCAGAGTAGCCGTTGACAGAGTAACTGGCGGTCAGTCCCCAACAATCAGGACCAAAACCTTTCCACTGCTTCGGGTTGCGGATGCAATAGGCGCGGTTGATCAGAGTAAGATTGCGCATTTCATTGAAATAACCGGGACAATACTTATCAGATAAATTTGTCGGGTCCAGTCCGAGGAAAGAATAGTGTGCCCAAAAGAGGGGACCGGCTTCACAACCTTGATAGCGCAGGTGAAGTTCGATATCTTCTACCTTGTGGGGATCGACAATGGCGCCTTTTTCTGCCCAACCTTCATGATAGACAGTTGCGGGAATGCTGTGCGTGGGGGAGGCAGCAGCAAGAATGTACATGATGAGACACTCATTGTAACCGTGTACGGGGAAATTCATTTCCCAGCCGTATTCGGGACTCCAGTGCCAATAGAGTACATTCTGATCGTTCCGGCGATAGAAATTCCAGTCAACTTCACGCCACAGTGTGTCGATGCGCCCGGCAAGGGCTTGTTCTGCGAGGGAGCCGTTGATGTAATATTGGTGTACGGCAAGCAGACCCTGCATCAGGAAAGCGGTTTCCACGAGGTCACCGCCGTTGTCTTTCTGTCCGAAAGGTTTTACCCGTCCGGTATCTCCGAACCACCAGTGCGGGTAGGCACCGTGGAAACGGTCGGCTGTTTCAAGAAAAGAGACGATGCGCTCCATGCGTGCCAGCCCTTCTTCACGGGTGACGTAACCGCGGTCGATGCCTGCCAACACAGCCATGATTCCGAAGCCACTGCCACCGGTGGTCACTACATTCTGGTCATCTTCGGGATAGATACCATCTATATGGATACGTTCGCATGCCAGTCCGCTATTAGGTTCGGCTCCTTCCCAAAAGTAATTGAAGGTACGGCGTTGCAGGGTGTCCATCAGGGATTCGTCGCTTATCCGGTCCGGTTTTGCTGCCGGGCTTTTACATTGTGTAAAGCCCAGCAACAACAGGAGCAATAATAAGCTATATTGTGTCTTCATACCTATTTCTATCGAAGGATTACATCAACAAGTACGGGATCGTGATCAGAAAGGAAGCCATTCTCCGGCCTGTCCTGAATGACACGATAACGGTTCGTTTTCATGCCGCCGCTCACGAACACATAATCCAGCAAGACACGTTCTTCCAGCGGCAGTCGACCGAAATCATGGAAAGACCAGGATGGACCGTACGTAATGGCTGCCACCTTTGACGCATTTTCCATTCCTCCTTTTTCAAGAGTCTGCAGAGGTGTCTCGTCGGGAGTACAATTGAAGTCGCCGGTGATGATGGCTGGCATGTGCGGGGCAATCTCTTTAATCTTGTTCAGAATGAGTTGTACGCCTTCTTTACGCGCTATCTCTCCGTCGTTGTCCAAATGGGTGTTGAAGAATACCAACTTCTTCCCGTTACTCTTTTCTTGCAGTATGGCCCAGGTAGTAATACGGTTGTAGGAGGCGTCCCAGCCTTTGATGCCGATGGTTTCGGGCTGTTCACTAAGAGAGAAATTACCGTATTCCACCAATGTGAACCGGTGGCTGTTGAAGAATATCGGGCAATATTCGCCTGCTTCCTTGCCATCGTCACGTCCTACGCCTAAAGCGGTGTATTGGGGAAGACCTTGTTTCAGGTCTTCCATTTGATTGTGACGTACTTCCTGCATACCCAGCAGGTCGGGCTGATAGTAGGTAATCATTTGGCAGACGTTATCTTTGCGATATTTCCAGTTATTGGCACTGTCCGAAGGAGCATCTAGGCGAACATTAAAAGTCATCACCTCCAGTGGCTGTTCATTTTGTGCAGACTGGTTTTTGCAACTGCCGAGAAGCATCAGGCCACACACGCAGGTCAGTAAAGCTATGTGTTTCATGTTTCCTTTGTTTTTATTCTGAATTATCACTTTAAGCTCAAACGGGCTGTTTTTACATGCTGGCTGTTACCGCCGATCATTACATCAAAGTCTCCCGGTTCGGCTACATAGTTGAGATCATAGTCGTAGAAGTGCAACAATTCCGGGGTGATTTTGAAAGAGACCGTCTTACTCTCACCTGCTTTGAGGAAGATTTTTTCGAAGCCTTTCAACTCTTTCACCGGGCGGGTAATGCTTCCCACCAAGTCGCGGATATACAGTTGTACCACTTCCGCACCATCCCGCTTACCGGTATTGGTCACTGTAACTACAGCGGTTACAGAACCGTCCTGGTCCATTGCAGGAGCGCTCAAAGTAATGTCCCCGTATTGGAATGTGGTGTATGACAAACCGTAACCGAACGGATACAGTGGATCATTGTCAACATCCAGATAGTTACTGCGGAACTTCTCGAACCATTTACCTTCTTTCAAAGGGCGGCCGGTGTTTTTATGATTATAGAACAAAGGGATCTGCCCTACATTCTTCGGGAATGTCATGGTCAGTTTGCCACTTGGATTTACATCACCGAACAGTACATCGCCGATAGCATAGGCAGCTTCGCTTCCGCCGAACCATACATTCAGGATAGCGGGTACATTTTCCTGTTCCCAGGTCAGTGTCAATGGACGGCCAGTGAAGAGGGTCAATACAACCGGTTTTCCGGTCTTCAACAATGCTTCCAGTAATGTGCGTTGTACATCGGGAATATTCAGATCTGTCCGGCTTGAACTTTCTCCGCTCATTTCAGAAGATTCACCTAAAGCGGCAACGATGACATCTGCGTTTGCCGCTACCTTCAACGCTTCTTCCAGCATTTCCTTGTCTGTGCGGTTGTCACGGTTCAGCGAACGTCCGAACATGGTGGCGCGTTCTTCGTAAGCGGCGTCACTACTGAGGTTGCTGCCCTTGGCATAAGTGATGTTCACCTTACCTGCCATCATTTCTTTCAACCCTTCATATACAGAAGGGTAATCGTTGAGGCGTGCAGCTACACTCCATGTTCCCGGCATGTTGCTACGGGTATTTGCCAATGGACCTATAACGGCAACCGTACCTTTCTTTGCCAATGGCAATACAGGAGCCTGACCGGTTTTTGCCGGTTGATTCTTTAAAAGTACAAAGCTTTCACTCGCAATCTTGCGGGCAACATCACGGTGTTCTTTGGTGAAGATATCCCGTTTCGGGCGCTTCAGGTCACAATATTTGTAAGGGTTGTCAAACAATCCCAGCTTATACTTGGCCTCAAGGATACGGCGACAAGCCTTGTCCAGTGTTTCCATGTCAATCTTTCCTTCGGCTATAGACTTTTTAATGGTACCGATGAAGCCTTCGCTCACCATATCCATATCTACGCCTGCGTTGAGCGCACGTGCCGAAACTGTCTGTAAGTCGCCGATACCATGCGCAACCATTTCAGAAATTCCAGTGAAGTCCGTCACTACAAAACCGTCGAATCCCCATTGTTTACGCAGTACATCGGTCATCAACCATTTGTTGGCTGTGGCGGGCACGCCGTCTATTTCATTGAAAGAAGCCATAACGCTACCTACACCAGCCTCTACAGCAGCCTGGTAAGGGTATAGGTATTCGTTGAACATGCGGTTGCGGCTCATATCCACAGTGTTATAATCGCGTCCGGCTTCTCCGGCTCCGTACAGAGCGAAGTGCTTTACGCATGCCATGATCTCATCGTTTCGTTTCAACTGATTGTTGAGGTCCACTCCCTGATATCCCGACACCATTGCTTTAGCGATGGCGCCTCCCAGGAACGGGTCTTCACCGTTACCCTCGCTGACACGTCCCCAGCGCGGATCACGGCTGATATCTACCATCGGGCTGAATGTCCATGAGATGCCATCGGCACTGGCTTCGGTAGCAGCAATGCGGGCGGACTTTCTGATAGCATCCATATCCCATGAGCAAGAGAGCCCCAATGGAATAGGGAAGATTGTTTCGTAGCCATGCACCACATCCATACCGAATATCAGGGGGATACCCAGGCGTGATTTCTCTATAGCAAGTTTCTGTACATCGCGGATCTTCTCTACTCCTTTCAGGTTGAGAAGTCCGCCTACCCATCCTTGCTCAATCTTTTTGGCTACATCGCTGTTCTGTGCTTGTCCGGTAACGATTTCACCGGAAACGGGCAGGTTTAGCTGACCGATTTTCTCTTCTACAGTCATCTTCTTCATCAGTGTGTCGATGAAGCGATCCATGTCCTGCGGAGCTTTTTGTGCCTGCATACCGGTAACACCCATCAGGGCAGTAGCCAGCAATAAGCTTGTTTTTCTGAAAACTTTCTTCATGATATGTTTTGTTTGGGCATTTATTTAAGTTTCGCAAGTTAATGATAATCCGGTGTAATCTGTATGTTGTTATCATTAACTTGCGAAAACTAAATTAATTCATAAGGTTACTCATCCTTCGGCTCTTTCAGCAAATCAGGAATCTGAGTATACTGGTTGAAAGGAAGCGGCAAAAGTGCCTTATCTTCAGACCAGCCTTTCAATTCTGTTTTTGCCAGACCGGTGCGTACAAGGTCGTTATAACGTTCGCCCCATTCGCACATCAACTCCATACGGCGTTCGTCGATAACTTGTTGGAAAGTTACATTGGTAAGTTCCGGCATCTTGGCACGTCTTCTTACTTCATTGAATGGAGCGTCACCATTCTTGCCATTTTTGATTTTCGCCTCGGCATTCATCAAGAGAACATCAGCATAGCGGAAAATACGTGCATTATTGTTTGTACCGTATTTCGTACGTCCCGGTGTTAATTGGTTCAGCGGGGTGTATGCTTTACCGTTCCAGCAGTCGGTCTTTTTCGGATCTACTTGCTCCCGGATATAATCACCGTCCGGTGTCGTTTCTCCTGCCAGCAGGAATGAAGTGGTGGCACGTATTGTCTCTCCACGAGCGTATGCCCAGTCACGGAAAGATTTCAGGATACCGCAGTCTCCCCAACCGCTGATGTCACTGCCGGAGTTATTGGGACCTTGACAAACAAACCATTGGTCACCATCAATCAGATCTCCGGAACCATTGCCGAAGTCAGTCATCTGACATTCGAATATAGACTCGTCACAGAGCTTTCCGGGAATCTTCCATAACTGGTAGAAGTCGGGATAGAGTGAGAAATTACCATGCTCAATAATATCGTTTGTCAGTTCTTCTACCTTTGCATAGTTACCCATGTTCAGATGAAACTTGGCAGCCAGCATCTCGGCAGAGAACGCTGTAACGGCTCCCTTGTGTTCACTTTGGTTCGGACGGATACGCGGCATATTATCAATGCCGTACTGCAAATCTTCCAATGCATATTTGTTTACCGCATTGGCAGTGGAGCGGCTCAAATCAACCTGATTATTGTCGCGGAGAATGGTAACCGGACCAAATGCCTGCACCAGACGATAGTAGGCATAAGCACGCATAAACATCACTTCACCACGATATGCCTTATAGTTTTTCATATCGCTATCGTTGGTGATATTCTCAGCGTACAGGTCTAACGATTCAATAGCTGCATTGGCAGTTTTGATAATATTGTAATATTGCATCCACAATTCGTTGAAGCCCCAGAAAGAATCATTATACTTATATTCGCTCAGGTTGTAATAGTCGCTGCCATTCCACTGGCCGCTAAATACGTCCTGGTCGCGAATCGTAGTAATTTCCCAGATCACCCAGTGCAAACCGCTGGTGCGAATCTTTGCATATACGCCTGATACCGGTTGGTACATATTGCTGATATTGGTATAATCCACCTTCTCTTCCGGCACTTTTCCTTCAGGCTCTTTGTCCAGAAAATCATTACAGGATGCGAACGATAATACCATCAAGGCGGACATTATATATATAAAAGGTCTTATTAATGTTTTCATTAGTTCTAAATTATTAATGGGTTATTTCTTAGAAATCAATTTTCAAACCTAAGGTGTAAGTCGATGTCAAAGGATATACTTCGGTATCCCAACCTTGGCTGTCGGACAATTCAGGAGTGAATGCGTTGGCCTTGAAAGTTGTGAACGGACGGTCGGCAGTCAGACTCAGGCGTAAGCCCGGCATGGTATAGTTACCAAACTTGAGGTTACGGAATGTATAACCAAGCGTAATATTCTGAATACGGAAGTAGTCGGCACTTTCTACAAAGTAAGAGCTATACTTCTGGTCGCTTACGTTCCAAGGTTTCAGCAGGGCGGCAGCCGACGGATTGGAGTTCGTGGAACCCGGGCCTGTCCAGCGTTTTTCATATTGGGCGCGGTCGAAGTTATAATTCTGTGAAGAATAACGAAGCGCACGTTTACGGTTGAACATCTGGGCACCGGCCTGTCCGTAGGTAGTCAGCTGGAAGTCGAGGTTCTTGTAGTTAAGACCGAGGTTGATACCGTAAGTAAAATTAGGAATATAAGAACCTAATGTAGTACGGTCATTTCCGTCAAGAACATTGTTTCCATCGAGGTCGGCATACTTTAAGTCGCCCGGTACACAATCGTTGGCCACTGCAATAGGATCAGCGGCAATTTCTGCCTCTGTCTGATAAACACCTATCATTTTGAATCCGTAGAATGAGTTCATTTCTTTACCTACTATATTAACGGTCTTACCGCCTCTGATGATACTGTTACCGTTCAGGTCTTTCACGCGGTTTCTCAAAGTAGAAATGTTTACACCGATATTGTATGAGAAGTCTCTACCGATTTTATCGTTCCAGTTGGCACTTACATCGATACCGGAGTTGAGAATCTTACCATAGTTTCCGGCAAGGGTGGTGGTGCTGAATGGGAGTAGCGGAGCGATCACAGCGTTATTAGTCATACGGTGATAATAGTCAACGTCGATATTCAGACGGTTGTTGAGGGTAATAAAGTTTATACCTGCATTCCATTCTTCAACAACTTCCCACTTCAACCAACTGAAGTATGTACTGTTCTGATAACCTGCAATGGTAGAATTACCAAATACACCGGAGGCAGCGTTACCGGTCGCGATAGAAGCAAAACCGTCGCTTGCTGCTACTTGGTCGTTACCCAGCTTACCCCAGCTTGCACGTAGTTTCAGGAAGTCAATCCATTTCTGATCTTTCAAGAATGATTCTTCGGACAGAACCCAGGCTGCACCTACTGAAGGGAAGTAACCCCAATGTTCCTGATATTTGCTGGAACCATCGGCACGCATTGTGAACATCAACAGATATTTGTTATCATAGTTGTAGTTCAGACGGGCGAAGTAAGAAACACCTCTGTAGCAGTAGCCGTCGTCTTTTACGGTAGCACCTGCTGCGTCACCGTTCTTGATGTACCAGTATTCGTCAGCTCCATCGGGAACGTTGCTTGCTTTACCTTCGAACATACGCCATTGTTCCTGACGCATGGAGTAACCTGCCATGGCGCCGAATCTGTGTTTGCCCCATTGGTCATTATAAGTCAGGGTATTATCCCAGATATAGTTGTAATACTTGTTTTCGTTCTTTGTAAGCTGAGTGGTGGCTGATTGTTGCCAGCTGCTTACGTAGTATTTCGGAGTAAACTCACGACCTTGGGTAGAGAGGAAACTATAAGAATAGTTCGTCTTGAAATTCAATTTGCTGGGAATAAAATCAATCTGAGCGTAGAAGTTGCTCAATACCTGATAGTTTTCTTTGCTTGAATCGAAATACTTGGCAGTTGCGACAGGATTATAGAAGTTTGATGTATAACCGATTGCATCCGGAGAACCAAATTTGTCAGGGAAAGACTTTTCATTGTACTTGTCATCATAAAGAGCTACGATGGGAGGACAGTTGAATGCTTTCTGCCATGCCTGATTGTTAGGCACTTGTTGTGTGGAGTTACTAAACACACCGTTGAAACCGACTTTCAGCCAGTTCGTAGCATCATAATCGACAGAACCACGGAAGTTCATACGTTTGTAGTTGTTGTCAACATCCATAATACCATCTTGATACAAATAGCTTACGCCGACAGCATACACCGCTTTTTCGGAACCACCGTTAATGTTTAAACTGTGGTTTGTGATAGCGGCAGTGCGCAGAAGCTGGTCGTACCAGTCGTTGTCTGCTCCAAAAGTCCAATTATGGAAGTCGGGGTCATCATAACTACCGCCGTATTTGTCGATGGATTGTGTGAAGTGAGTCTTATAGGAGTCGAAGTTACCTTCGAGAAGCATAGTTGCATATTCGTGTGCATTACAGAGTTCGAGCACATTGGATGCTTTCTGGATACCTACATAACCGTCATAAGTGATCTTTGCTTTCTGGTTACGCGAACCTTTTTTGGTAGTGATGAGAACTACACCGTTTGCAGCGCGTACACCATAGATAGCGGCAGCCGAAGCATCTTTCAGGATAGACATTTCCTGAATATCCGCGTTGTTCAGGAAGTTGATGTTGTCGTAGAACATACCATCTACAACGAACAACGGCTTACTGTTGGAGAATGAACCGATACCACGGATCTGTACGGTAGGGCCTTCACCTGGAGCACCATTATTTACGATATTGACACCGGGAACTTTTCCTTGGAGGGCTGCCATAGGAGTAGTAGAAGGTACGGCAGTCAGGGCCTCACCTTTAACTACGGTAATGGGAGCCGTCAGGTCTTTGGCCTTTGCAGCACCATAACCGATTACGATAATTTCTTCCAACTGCTGTGAATCCTCTTTCAATGTCACATTGATAGCCGAACGTCCGTTCACTTTTATATCTTGCGGTAACATACCTATATAACTAAAAGTGAGTGTTCCGTTTTCCGGAACGTTCGTTAATGTATATTTACCGTCTAAATCGGTAACTACACCGTTGCTGGTACCTTGCACGAGGATGGATACACCAATCAGTGCGTCACCCGATGTGTCGGTTACGGTACCTGTTACTGTTCTTGTCTGGGAGAGTACGGGCATTGCTACCAATATGAGGCACGCCGTCAAGAATAGATTCTTTAGCCATAAGGCTTTTTTCAGAAGATGTGTTTTACTCTTCATCGCATTAAATTTTTTTAGGTGGATAACTCTTTTTGTTTTCTTCTTAGCTCTGCGCAGTGCTCGAATTAAACTTCATCGCAAATGTAGAAATTTCGATGTGCGAACTGCAAAAAAGATATTCACCACCAATACATATCCCTGATTTTTAACAAATCGGGGACTACTCATTTACTACTCAAATCAATTTAATGTATTGTTTATGAGATGGATAAAGAGTGAATATAGAAATAACTATTTTCAGAAGAAACTTCTCTAATGTAACAGATACTCTGTTTACTACACTAATCCCTCTTGAAGAATATAAGTTGGATAAAAAGAAATTCAAGGAGGTTGTGTTGTCTAATGATGAACCTTTTGGTGGATGGGGATTGGGAATGAGTAATATTTTATACATTAACCAAGTGTTTTTGTTTGTTGTAGTACATTCTGTTGCGTTTTTATAGGCAAGCTGCTTTCACTGCGTCTTAATTTTGTTTTTTCGGAGATAAAGACTGCAGATGTAGTGAAAGTGGCTAATTGTGTCTTAAATCGTTGGAAATGTGTTTCCCCTGTGCTAAGTTTCTATATTCCAAAGGCGAATAACCAGTTCGTTTCTTGAAAAGAATACAGAAATAATAAGGTGTGTCAAAACCTACTTCGAAAGCAATCTCCTGACTGGTCATGGTGGTATTTGCCAGCAATTCCTTACTTGTCTGTAACCGTAGTTCTTCTTTGTATCTGGATGGGGAAAATCCGGTATATTGTTTGAAAACCTTTCGGAAACAGGAATAGCTCATGTTAATTTTAGTGGCTATATCTTTCGGTGTAATTTCTGTTTTATAATTTTCAGCGATAAGATGTTTAGCTGTATTTATCTGATCAAGCACATTCATATTTATAAATGAATTCTGTTTATGCTCTGAATAGGTATAGCCAAGTAGAAGATGGACTATTCCCGCAAGTATTTGCTGGAATCCTGTAGTCTGTTCTTGTGCCACGTTGGCTGCCTGTTTGTATAATTGAATTACATTCTCATTTAATCCGATGTTGAAGATAGGATTGTCTTTTCGGAAGAAATCTACTTCAACTAACTTCTCTATGTCCTGTCCATTGAAGCCAATCCAATATTCGTACCATCCTGTTTCTTTATCGGGTTTGTAGCTATGCCATTCGCCGGGAAAAAGTAAAATCATGTGGCCGCTATGTATCTGCATTTTCTTCTTATTCATAGATACGAATGTTCCTTTTCCGTCGAGAATATAAATCAGTTGGTACTCATTGAGTATTCTTCCTTTCTCCGGAGAGAAAAGATAATGAAACGGATGACTGGCTGATGGGTAGACAGAATTTGGCTTAATTAGCTGATGACCTACTGTGTTGACCGTTAATCCCCATCGAGTATCCTGCTCGCTGGAGGAGAGATATTTTACATTTGAAGTTCCGCTCATAGGGGGGGTA
>ENA-UOJF01000544-UOJF01000544.1-human-gut-metagenome-genome-assembly--contig:-P74-NODE-544-length-32997-cov-16.175885_pt1 | contig 32997 bp, 28 predicted proteins | sample MGYA00242344_ERZ723891 | MGnify/ENA metagenome assembly ERZ723891 | reverse complement strand
TTATATATAAACTTCTCGAACCTTATACATTTTACATTTAAAGATTTATATTCAAAATACAAACAAGAAACAATATAAACAGCTTTTTCAACATTTAATCTATATTTTACTTCTAACGAACAATCACCCTCAAACCATGTATAATATAGCTGATCTGATAAAAAAACTTGTTTGCATTTTTTTAAATACTGCAAAACGAACAATGTATCTTCTCCTATTACTATTTGTGTATTAAATCGTAACGTATTTACAATATTTCTCTTAAAAAATTTACTCCAAGGAGTTCTAAACAAAACATGATCAAGACATCTTTCTAATATGGCATTTATTGAATCAAAATTCATCTGAGATATATCTTCACTACATAGTACGATACCATGAGAGTTTATATCATAATTAAATATTAGCAAATCTTCATTACGTAATGAAATCGCATTAAATATATTATCATGAATAAAATCATCACTATCTACAAATGTAATCCATTCTCCTTTCGCATTATCAAGCCCTACATTACGTGCAGAACTTACACCTCCATTTTCTTTATGCAAGACTTTGATCCTCTTATCCTTTGCACCATATTGGTCACAGATTTCACCTGATAGATCTTTGCTTCCATCATTTATTAAGAGCAATTCCCAATCTGTGAATGTTTGTTGAAGAATGCTGTTAACACATCTATTAAGAGTTTTTTCAGCATTATAAACCGGAACAATTATGGATATTAATGGATTCATAATCACATTTTATATTTATCTAGAACCTTAAAAGGAGCAACATCCAATAACTGTTTTTGTATTAACCCTATATCCTTCTTAGGCAAAGATCTTATACTATTTTCATAAAATAATTGCATCCATTTATTATTACCCAAAAGATATAAATCAAAATCTATAAATCCTTCATAAAAAGGAATACCAACAGAGGAGAAATAATCATAAAATTTGAATCCATCTGTATCAATATATCCATGCTTAATCCAAAGAGCAGGTATATTGTAGGCATGGGACAATATTATACCGTGCAATGAAGAAGAAAGGATATACTTACAAGATGTTAGTTCTTGAACAAAATGTTCAACAGCTGTTGTTCTTATATCTAGAACTTTATAACGATTTCCATATTTATTATAAAAAAAATCATATTCACTCCAATGTGGAATAATAGCTAAATTATATTTCTTTTCTAAACTTGGTTTCACTATTAAAGGCAACAATAAAGCTGGATCACCGAAGACGTTGCATCCTTCATAGCCGTCATTAATAATCTTTTCATTCGTGAGTCGCCCTCTTACAGCAAGGACCTTTCCTCCTCTAAAAAGTTCATTCTGATTCATGAAACCACTCCCCCATATAATACTCTTTCTATTTCCCATTGAGATAATAGAACCTATTCCTAAAATATTTTTTTCAAAGAAAAATAAAGTCTCTGCTAACTGTTTCCTAGGGATCTTTCCTATTATATAAGAAAACAATAAATTCAATTGTCCCTTTTTACCTAAAAAATAATAGCTCTTATACTTTATTGATTTCCCTGATAGCTTACTTACGATAAAAGGACTTAAGTAGTCCCCAAGATTTATACCATTCCAATAAACTAATTTTATTTTTCTCATTTTATTAACAATACTTAGACTTCAATGTTAACAGTTTATTTTTTATGAATAGTCTTTCATTATTTGTACATCCTATAAAATATATAGCAAATGAGGAACAAAATACGGTTACAATGCAGATAATAAAAAAACGCATTATGCTATCACTCATCAGTATATAAATCAAAAAGGGGATAATCGCTGCAACAAAAGTAACCAACAACACATTCATACAAACTTTACACAAGAACTTTTTAACGGACAATCCAACCATAGTACGCAAGAATACCAAACGTAACAACAAGCAACATACAGAAACGGCTAAAGCCACTATCAATGTTGATTCCGGAGGATAACCGAATTTCAAGCATAAATAAGAAAGCGGAAAGTTCATTAACAACATACCACCTACTGCCAACTGATAATCTCGTATACGCCCGGTTGCCGTCTGTAAATTAATCAATGTGTTGGATAATATATCGCATAGGGTTACTATCAGGATAAGACGGATAAAGTTGACTGTATGTTCCGGATAAGACTTCAACCAAAGGGTCAATATAAACTCAGTTTCAAACAATACCGGCAAGGCAAACATCAACAAAATGTAATAGGAAAAACGTGATCCACGCTCTACCAACGAAAACATATAATCGTAATCACCAGCTGCATAAGATTTGGTTATTTGTGGATTAAGTGCCGTCATAAAATTACCGGAAAAAGACGCTAATACATTATTGACTGTACCAGCTATTCCTCGTGCTGCATTAATAACAGGACCCATAAACAGATTCAATAAGACATTTACTCCCTGATCTTTAAGTAGTACTGCCGTACATCCAATAAAGTTCCATCCGGCAAACGAACTCATTGCTTTCCAATATCTAGTATCAAAATGTAAACTGATACGGCATTCTTCAAAATGTCGAGTGCAGTAGTTCCAATAAATAGTTTGCATAATACATACTACGCCAACCAAAAGCAAAGCATATACGATCAACCGATCAAAACCTAACCCGGAATAGGCTATAAATAACACAATCAACAAACGAAGCACAATATCCATGATGCCTATATAAGCAAAAGCACTCATCCGCTCATGAGCTACAATGGAAGCGCTAAACGGTACACTCCATAAATTGATTACAAACGTAAATAGTGAAGCCTGAAACACCCAATTAGCCGCATACAAACGCTCGGACGGAATAGTCATGTGAGTATTCAAGAACCATACTCCAACGGTCTCTGCCAGCAAGACGATAATTACTGATAAGACCACGTGTATATTTAACGAAGTAGAAAAGATCCGTTTCAAAGCATCCATATTGCCTTTACCCAATTCAAATGTCAAAAAACGACTGACTGAAGATGACAAAGAAGATGATACCATCGAAAACATCGCCACAAATCCCCCAACGACATTATAGATACCATAATCTTCCACACCCAACGCCTGGAGCACGACTCGGGAAGTATACAAGGACACCAGCATGCCGAATAACATCCGTACATACAGCATCAACGTATTCTTCGCAATCCGTTTTGTATTTTCAGCGTGAGCATTCATCTTATCTTCTTGTCAGTCGTCCCCAAAACGAAGACGATGTGTTCCGGCGTTCTTCCAGCCGGTGTTGTATATATTGTTCGAATGTCCAGTGTTGTTGTACCATCTCGTAAATGATACCCCAATCCGGCAAACCACCCAGATTGCAATCGTCGATAAAAAGATTGGCTTTGATCTTCCGGCAATAACCCGGTTCTTCCGGGTACTCGTCGGCAAAATTGGCATTGACCGCATAAAACTCCAAGCCTCTTTCCCGACAGAAGTCAACGGCCTGTTGCAATAAGTCTCCTTCGCGCACCGTCCATAAAATGATCCGGTGTCCTTCTTCCTGCAGGCGCTTCAACGTCGCGATGGCAAAAGGAATTTCTTTCCCGATACGAGGATACTTATGCTCCACAATCGTTCCATCAAAATCAACCGCAATAACCATATCGTTCGTTTTAAGTTTGAGAGCCCCAGGTATTTCTATTATTTCATTCCTACATTATAGGTTCGATCAGATCCGGATGAATCGTAGCCATCGCTACAGCCATCAAGCCCTGGATGCTTATAACCACCCGTCTGTCTCGTGCACCCCTTACTTTTATAAAAGTTCCTTCCAACCCTTCAAATTCACCGCCCACGATTCGTACCTTCGTTCCTTTCTGCCAATTAACTTCTTCCGGCTTGAAATAGAGCAATTGTTCATCGTACGAACCCGTTACAGCAATAAAGCGCTTCATTTCTTTTTCTGGAACGATGATCTTCTCACCCGTACGGGAATCGATCATATACTGTAGAAAGGGGATTCTTTTTTTTACGGCCTGAATACGGGAAGGTGAAGTATAAACAAAAATCAGATTATGAATAACAGGGACTAGTTCTTTCTTTTTCTGGCGACCTGATTTCCGTATATCATAGCGCATCGGGATGAAACAGTCAATCTTCTCATTTTCCAACAACTGCTTAACCTGTAACTCCCGTCTATAAGTAACACGCATGGCAAACCATCGGGGAGGGACATCGTTTGTTAGGTCTATCATAATTCAAAAAGAGGATATAATGAAAGCGTTTAATCAAACAATGGCGATGTAAGATATTCTTTATTCAAATGAATATCTTTCTATCAGTAAATCTATATTTGAATATGATTAATAGATGGTTGTCAATTGTGGTTATACAATTACTCAAACTCAAGCTGTGTACTTTTTTATGAGAAACTATTTCCTATACCCACACATTTAATCTTCCGAACATCAGACTTAACAAGCTTTAAGTCACAGCTTCATCAATTTATGATCCATTAAAACGACAGTAAAAAACTCGATAGAATTTAATATTGGCGCTTGTATCATGAAAAGAATTTTAGCTGAAGAAAAAATTTAAATCGTTAACAAATAGACAAACCACTGGGGCTTTGAAATCTCTACAAAAGTCTAAATTTCAATCACTTACAAAAGAAGAGAGACATATATTACATTATTCTAACAACAAAAACATCCGTACAAAAAAACAACTAACTCTCTTCCTCTTTGAGGGTCAAAATTAATAAATTATATTTTCCCAGGAACTATTTTGTGTATTATTTGGCAAAAGTAAGTTATTTTAAACATTTCAAACAGCTCACCCTAAAGGACCAAATACATCAAACCATTCTCCGAAGATTACAAACCTGCCAATGCAGCACCACTCTCAATTTAAATAAAAACAAATACTTATTTTATGTTTTTGAAACCGGCAATTCAGAATTTTCAACTGCTCATTGTCCACGCTGAAAAAGCCGGCGTGTTTTTATCATTTCTCGCCGGCTTTTCAACAAAAGACGCCGGCTTTTTTCTCTTTCCTGCCTACCTTTTTTAATGAAATAAACGGGAATCGATTTCGATCCTCACTGGATTTATTTTCGATTCCCGTTTATCTTACCCGGTATTCTTTCTTATATACCTTATAATAGCAATAGTTAATTTCTTTTATACCCTTCACACACGTAGTCATTTTATTAATAATCAATCACTTTCTGTGAAGGGTGTGAAATCTAAGTCTCATAAGAACAATTCAGGGGCTTTACGCGCGCTGAAGTTCTTATACAAGTATTCAGCAAAAGGATTCGGGAACGTCCGTGCTTCTTCCGGGCATTCTTTTACACAGGCACAACACTTGATGCAAAGAACGGGATCACTGATCATTTCACCGTTCTGTATGGAAATTGCTCCTACCGGACAGATATCCACGCAATGTCCGCACAGATTACAGCGGGTGGCATCGACAAGTGGAGCCGACGGCGCCGCTGCTTTCTTTTCTTTGTAAGGCCTGTTGCCCTTCACTTTCAAAGGAGGTAAAGCCTCCAAAGAAGGATAAGCCTCGAGTTTTTCCAGCACATGCTGTCCGAAAAGGAAAGCATCATCATGATCTTTCTGATCCGGACGCCCTGCAGCTACCGGATATTGCGAGCAGCTGAAAGAATGTTCTCCCACAAAGGCGGCAGCGGCCAGCAACGTAAATCCCTGTTGTACCAGCAAATCCGACAATTCCAGCAACGCATCTTCGTAATCCCGGTTTCCATAGACAACCACAGGAACTACCGGAGATTCTTTCCCGACAAATTTCTGCAGGCGTTTTACCGCTGTATCGGGCACACGCCCACCGTACACCGGTACGGCCACGATCGTCAGTTCTTTTTCTACCGCTTCTTCCGATTCAGGCATTTCGTAAGTCAAATCGGATTCTGAATACGAAACCGCCCCCATTCCTTCCACAATGGCATGGGCTATTTTAGCCGAAGAGTGTGTGGGAGAAAAATAAATGACATGTACATGCTTATAGTTCATTTCTTTAATGCTCCTTCTATTTGTTTCATCAACTCCGCAAATTCCTGATCTGTATAGCCTTTACTGGTATAAACGACCTTGCCGTCTTTCCCGATCAGATAACTGCGGGGAATCAGGTTTTTGGCAAAGGCATTAAAGATGGCCCGGTTCTTGTCCGGATACAACGGAAAAGCAAAGCCTTTCTTCTGGTTATACTTTGTCAGGTCGGCATCCGTATGTTCCCGACCGATCACCAGCAAAACAAAATCTTTATTGTCTTTGTATTTCGGCCAAAGCTGGTCTTTTACTGCTGCCAGTTCCTTCTGACAGGGCGGACACCAGGTGGCAAACAAGTTTACCAAAATGACCTTTCCCTTCAACGAAGAAGAAGTCAGCTGTGTTCCGTCGTCGTGCACAATCGTAAAGGCCGGCATGGCATCACCCACTTTCACGATGTCATTTGAATCATTTTGAGACCAGGCCACACAGGCCAGCAAAAGACTGAATGTAATAAACAAGAATTTCTTCATCAGATTTATTTTATTGTTTTTATTATGCATTGACAGCCAGCCAGGCTCATTCCTACAAACGAACCAGATTTCAGAAATTCATAGCCAGATGAATGGTCCTGAAACCTGGTTAGCCAGAAAATGAGCCCAACGGCTCTATCTTTACAAATTACTGATTATGCTTCTGAGCCAGTTCGTATCCGGCTTTCAAAGCTTTCAGGTTCATGGCAACAATTTCTTCTCCCTTACGGGCAAAGATACTGCGAACACCATCTTCTATCTTTTCGTATTCAATTCCCAAGAACGGAGTAGCCGCACCCAGCATCACGATATTGGCCGCCCGCATTGAGCCGGCTTCCTTGGCAATGGCTTCTACATCCAACACCACCTTATGGGGAAGTTTATCCAGTTCGGCCTTGACTTTTTCCAGATCCGGATAATTCGGGATATTGATAAACGGCTGTGAATTTGTTACCAGCCAGCCTTCTTTATTCAGATACGGCAGATAACGCAGACTTTCCATCGGCTCGAGAGAAATGATCAGATCGGCATGTCCCAACGGAATCAGATCCGAAGCAATCGGACGATCCGACAAGCGCAAATTCGACTGTACATCGCCTCCACGCTGACTCATACCGTGTACTTCTGCCTGCTTCATATACAAACCTTCCTTTAAGGCAGCTTCACCAATAGCGGCAGCAATCGAAAGGATTCCCTGTCCGCCTACACCTGACAATATAATATCTGTTTTCATTTCTTATTCGCTTTTTTCTTTCTGGTTAATGTCTGAATACACTCACGGCGCGGAATCAAAACCGAAACACCTTTATACTCAATTTCCTCGCGGATAATGGCCTTCATTTCCTCATAATTCTTCTTCAAAGGAATCATGACCCGGATATGTGCAGGATCTACACCGATACCGGCACATATAGATTCCAGGCGACCTGTTCCCGCAGAATCCTGTCCGCCGGTCATGGCCGTCGTCTCATTGTCGGATATGACAATGGTAATGTTGGTATTCTCATTGACACAATCCAGCAAACCGGTCATACCGGAATGCGTAAAGGTTGAATCGCCGATCACCGAAACAGCCGGGAAAACACCCGCATCCGAAGCACCTTTGGCCATGGTAATAGAAGCTCCCATATCAATACAAGTATCTATCGCACGGAAAGGAGGCAGAGCACCCAAAGTATAACAACCGATATCGCCAAAGACTTTTGCCGTCGGGTATTCAGCCAGTACTTCATTCAAGGCCTGATACATATCCCGGTGACCACAACCCTGGCAAAGTGCAGGCGGACGTTGTTCTACCACTTCCGGTTTTGCATAATATTCGGTGATTTTCAAGCCCAAGGCAACACCAACCGCATCCGGTGTCAATTCGCCATCATGCTGTAAAGTTCCATCCAGACGGCCATGCACCTTCAAGCCTTTGCTCAAGAGGCCTTTCAGCTGCTGTTCCACTACCGGATAACCTTCTTCGAGCACCAGAATCTCATCACAAGTATCAACCAGACGTTCCAGTTTATCGTGAGGAACCGGATACTGCGTGATCTTCAAGACCGGATGCTTGAATCCGTTCTGACAATTCTCTGCCAGATAATTAAATGCAATACCCGTAGTAATGATACCCAACGACTTATCCGGTCCGTCGAAATAGACGTTATAAGGAGAATTCTCCGATTCCTGCATGAATACTTCCTGAGCCGCGATCAGTTTCTTATAACGCTGACGGGCTAAGGCCGGCAATAAGATAAAGCGCTGCCGCCCGTCTTCCGGACAATGCATCGGCAACTGTTCCTTCATTGGCTGTGTTTCCACACCGGCACGCGAATGCGCCATACGTGTTGTCACACGCAACAAAATCGGATATCCTAATTTTTCTGATAGTTCAAAACCATGATAAACCATATCATACGCTTCCTGCTGGCTGGAAGGTTCCAGCATCGGAATCATGGCAAAATTGCCATACATACGGTTATCCTGTTCATTCTGCGAAGAGTGCATTGATGGATCGTCGGCTGTCAGGATAATCATACCGCCATTGATTCCACTCATGGCTGCATTCATAAAGCAATCGGCTGCCACATTCAATCCGACATGCTTCATACAGCACAACGAACGCTTTCCGGCATAACTCATTCCCAACGCAGCTTCCATCGCTGTCTTCTCATTGGCACTCCAGTTACAGTGAATCTTCCGCTCACGAGCCACCGGAGAATTCTGAATATATTCGGTTACTTCAGTAGAAGGCGTTCCCGGATAGGCATATACGCCCGAAAGACCGGCATCAATAGCCGCCTGGGCAATTGCCTCATCCCCTAAAAAAAGATGTTTTCCCATGTTATTATGATATTAATGTCTTATTCAACCTTCAAAGATACGTTTTTTGTTATACATTGAAAGCAATCTCCTAAAAAATCTTTCTTCTGTTAAGTTCCGAACGGTATCTCGCAGCATTTCTATTGTGCTCGGCCAAGGTGACCGCAAAATTATGGCGACCGGAAAAATCTTCCTTCGCACACATATATAAATAACGGTGTTTCGTATAATTCAGGACAGCATCCAAGGCCTGAATCGAAGGAATCCGGATCGGGCCCGGTGGCAGTCCGGCATATTTATAGGTATTATAAGGAGAATCGACTTCCAGATGCTTGTCCAATACCCGGCGAAGCGAAAAATCACCCACGGCAAACTTCACGGTCGGGTCGGCCTGCAAAGGAATCCCTGCTTTCAGCCGGTTCAGATACAATCCGGCAATGACCGGATATTCATCTACTGCTGCCGATTCTTCTTCGATGATCGAAGCCAAGACCGATACTTCAATCGGAGTCAGTCCTACCGCCTGTGCCTTCTGCCGCCGGGCGTCATTCCAGAAAGCCTTATATTCCCGCTTCATCCGGGCCATAAACCGTTCGGGCGATACATTCCAGTATACTTCATACGTATTAGGTATAAACATCGCCACAATGGTCTGTTTATTAAACCCCATCGAATCGCACCAGGCTGAATCGTTCATCATCCGGAGCAGTTCATCACCGCTCAGCATCAGTTCCTCATCCATTCTTCTGGCCAGTTCTTCCCGCGAACGCACACCGATAAACGTGAGCCGGACAGCTTCCTGATGTCCGCTCCGCAAACGCCGGACTAAATCCAGATTGCTCATCTTCGGATCTACCCGATACCGTCCCGTTTTTAGGTGACCGGCATAATTCATCCACGAAGCCAACTGACGGAAACTTGCAATATGCAGGCAGGCAGCCGAGTCTTCCAGTTCACGACACAGCTGATCCCAGTCCTTATGTTCGTCAATATAAACATACACCGGTTTTTCAGAAAAGAAATTTGGCGCCCAGATAATACGGTAAATCCAAAGCCCACAACAAAATAGAATCAGGAATACCGCAATGCTGCAAATCCAGATCCAGTGGTGAAAGATGAAACGTTTGTTCATACATTTAATGAATTGATTTTCAGAATCGGTCACAAAAATAGCATCTTTTTTCCGAAAAAACATGCCAAAAGTATTGTTTATTAAAAAATAAGGTTTACCTTTGCATCGCAATTCGAAACAATTGCAGCAGTCATAAACAATTGGAAGTTTGGGTGAGTGGCTGAAACCAACAGTTTGCTAAACTGTCGTACGGGTTACCGTACCGGGGGTTCGAATCCCCCAGCTTCCGCCATGAGTTTAAAAGAAGGTATTTACGAAAGCCTTCACTCAAGGAGTCAAAGCACCGTATGATCATTTGATCACGGTGCTTTTTTCGTATATTTTTGTTTCAAAGTGAAGACCATCCAGCATCGGTTGGCAGTCATATCTTGGTCAATTTCTGCTACAATTTCTGCTACAGAAATTTTTCCGTCACAAAAATGTAGCAGAGACGACGAAATGAGGACTAAATTGATACCTTGTAAATCATTAATTCATAATAAATTATGTTGAACTTTGTGGTAAAGTTACCACGTAAAAAAGATTAGTTATTATGAGAATGATTTTTAAAGTTTCGTTCTATGTTCGATCCAATTACGAGAACAAGAATGGCAAATCTCCTTTAATGATTAGAATCTATTTAAACAGGGAGATGCTAAATGTAGGTTCTTCCGGACTTAATGTTGATAAAAAACTATGGTGTAATGCAACAAGCCGAATGAAGGGACGCTCTCAGGAAGCTTTATCTATTAACCGGGCGTTTCGCTGTGCAAGTTAGCCATTTTCTTTCGGAAACAAACCTTTCGGCGAAAAAATTTTTTGATTGCGACCCTAAATCCGCAAAAATTTGACAATTATTTTTGCATACTATTCTTTGGGAAGAAAACGCATGGGCATAAATAATTGAATATAACAATCGCTACCTGCAAAATTCGGATTAGAAAAAGTATCTATATAGAGAGAGAGGTCAAAACCGACAAGTTCTTCTCCGAAATGATATATTGCAGCTTCGTATTTGAGGATTACCGGCTCCACTTTTTTATCAAAATGTACTCGGAATTCATATATTTTGCCAGCTTTATCGAATCGGAAAACATATTGCACGGGTTTCAATAAAGTCATCTCTTCATCTGTCAGTCCAACAAAATATTTTTGAAATACAGCAGCCAATTGTTTCATCAATTCATTCTTCTTCACAATCTCATATTGAGTATCTTTATAATAAGTCTTTTCATTCAGCCGAAGAGAACGAACAGATGATTTCTGTTCCAAGTAAACACGACTCCCCGTATCTTTGGCCTCGAATTGCTGATAACTTTGGGCAAACAACGAGGCAGATACGAATAAACTGAGAAATAAAATAAAGGTTTTCATATCTATTTTGCCATTTTCTTTCGGAAACAAACCTTTCGGCGAAAAAATTTTTTGATTGCGACCCTAAATCCGCAAAAACTTAACAATTATTTTTGCATACTATTCTTTGGGAAGAAAACGCATGGGCATAAACAACTGGAAATGATAGTCGCTACCGGCAAAGAGCTCCGGGGTTGCGGGGATTACGTATGGAGACAAGTCGAAACCTATCAATTCTTTCCCGAAATGGTAGCAGTTGGCTTCGTATTTCAAGACGACGGGGTCGGATTGTTTCGGGAAATGCATTCCAAAATTCCAAACCTTTAAGTCTTTATCGAACTGAAGGACGTATTCGACAGGTTTTAATACCGCCAATTCGTCGCCGGTCAATCCAGCAAAATATTTTTGAAAAATCGGTACGATTTTTTGCATACACGCTACATTATTCACTGTCCGGAAAGCCCTTGCATTCATATCCGGATTGATCTTTCGCGGCGCAGGGGAATCCGATGCTTTAAGTCTTAGGAAAATAATGCTTCCCGAATCATTTACTTCGAAATGCTCATAATTCTGGGCAAACAACGAGGCAGATACGAATAAACTGAGAAATAAAATAAAGGTTTTCATATCTATTTATTTTAGGGTTTTTGAGGTTTTATAGGCTTATCAAAAAACTTACGAAGAAGCTGTGGTGTGAAAGTGGTAAGGACTTTACCTGTGAAAATATCTGTTTCATGGTTTTAATTATTTTATGGTGACAAAGATAAAGATTTATGCTTAATTTGTCAACCTTGCCAGGATTTGATCTGGAGAAAAACTTCTTTCGTACAAGGTGCAAGCTTTCTTTATATTAAGAGGCTTACACCTTGCACTAAAAGTGTAGAAGAAAGTTCCGGAGAATACTTATTATCAACCGTTTGAGAGCTTCCATTGAATTAGCTAAGGAATAATAATTGTACCCGTTTCACCAGGGAGATGAATCAATTATTGTTTATAAAGTCAATACTTAAATCTAAAATATCTTTGCGAATTTCTGAACTCAGGAAAAATATATCTCCGGATTCTTCAAATTGCTGAATAGCCTCATTATTCTCCATCCAACTCATCATCGGAGCATACTGGCAACTAACCATTATTCGGACTAAACAAAAATAGAAAGAATCCAGAGAAGAAGATTCATTCTCCATCTCTAATACTTTTTCAACAGAGGCCTTTCTTTCCACCATTTCTTTTGCCAACAACAATTTTTCATCTGCTGATAACTGCTCAAGGAAAATTGTTTGTGATAAAAGCAGTTGTAGGGAGTTGTTGTAAAAAGTATGCGACACTTTCGTCGGTTGCATTCTGTTATATCTTTCAACCAAACAAGAAGCAGCGTCTGACCGTTTCGTCAATTCTAAATAAATATTCCAATCAATCAGAACATTGTTTAGAGATTCTTGTATAGACGAATTACTGCTAAACCCTATAAGATCTTTGAATTTTGGATGTTCCCACATGGCCTGAATTACGGCTTGCGTCGTTTGATTATTTAATACATCATCAGGCACATGGCAAGCCATATTCATTTCTTCACCACTGTTTAATTCTTTCCACGAAGGCATACCCGGTAAGCATGGATAATTATAAGATCCTTCAGGACGTGGCATATTCATAGCATCTAATGCTTCTGCCACATAATAAGAATATTGCTCATTGTCTAATTCTTGAAAAGAATTGAAATTATCCTCTTCATTATTACAAGAAAAGAATAGAGGCAATAATGTCATAAGAAAATAAAGCTTGACTCTCATATTTTTAACTTTTAATAAAACATAGAATAGATCATACATTAACAGAAACCATGAAGCCAAAAGAGTGAATAAACTCTCTTTCGTATGAACAGTATACAACTAATTAAGTAGATGACAGAATATATTTGGCTCTCTAAGTGGTTTTATTTATTAGAAAATATACCCACTCGTTGTATGAGACAACTTTTTACAAAGGAATAAAAAAAAATTATCTTATGCAATATTGTATTATGATAAAATAAAATAGTCGCAAGCGATTTCTATCCAGGTATAAATTGTTTTCAACAGGAGCCTTACTTAAAAGGATATTATCTCTTGAAAATTCGAAGTTCTTGATTACAATATTCAGTGACTTTAGAACGATGCGTGATAAATATCATAGTTCTACCTGGCATAAAATTAGTCAGGTTTCGCATTAATACCTCTTCCGTTTCCTCATCTAAAGAAGAGCTAAATTCATCGAACAACAAAATGGAACCCGGACGTAAAAGTGCACGTGCTATTGCTATACGTTGTGCCTGACCTTCACTTAAACCTTCTCCTAACTCAGCACAAGGAGTATCCAATCCCTGAGGGAATTCATACACAAAATCTGCTACAGCCACATTCAGCACCCGGCAAATATCAGCCTCTGTTGCTTGTGGATTGCCCAATAAAAGATTATCTCGGATAGTCCCACTCAACAAGCTATTTCCCTGGGGAACATATATTAAATTACAACGAGTAGCTACAGAGATCGGTATTTGTTCTTTCTGATTATATATAGTTAAATATCCTTGATCAGGTTTCAGCAAGGCTAAAATCAAACGGATCAATGTACTTTTGCCGGCTCCGGTTTCACCAACGATAGCAGTCCGGCTTCCCGGTCTAAAATCAAATGAGAATCTTTCAAAGACAGGACGTGAACTATCTGGATAGGAAAAAGAAAGATTCTCGATTTTAACACCGATACATCCTTCCAATTTCACGGGAGGCACATGGGCTGTCGTATCTTCTTTCTCAAGTTCCATCAACCGTTTGGAAGAAGCAGTTGCAGTAATAAAGCCCGGAACCAAACGAGCCATGTCCATTAAAGGACGTTGCACCTGTCCTACCAACTGAAGAAAAGCCGTCATGGTTCCAAAGGTTATTACTCCCGAGGCAATGCCATGCACACCCCATAAAAATGCAACGACATAACCTGTCGAGAATGCCAAGCGAACAAGTACCTGTGAAAAAAGTGAAAAACGGTTACGCTTCATGACTTGCCCATAAAGTTCACCCTGAAGAGTACGAAGAAATCCCGTTGTTACGGAAGTTTGTTCTAACGTCTGTAAAAGAGTTTGATGCTGTATGCTTTCCTGTAAATAAGATTGAACACGACTATCCGTTTGTCGAATAGTCAATGTCATCTGTTGCATTTTCCGATAAAACAATTTACTGATGACCAAGCATAACGGCATAATCAGTACCACAACTATAGCTAAACGAGACTCCAATAACAAAAGGAAAAAGAAGGCGGCAATAAATTGAACGCTTGTTACTAATAAAGACGGAAATAATTGGCCAATCGCATTAGTTACAATCCTGACATCTTCAATCAGCCGATTAAGTATATCTCCTGTGTGACGTCGCTTCCGATCAACTATATATGCTGTATCAAGTAAATGAGAGAATAAATGATACCGAAGATTATTCCGGAGCTGAACATCATTATAAACAGATAAACGAGTATTAATGGCAGAAAGGGAGATCTGTCCAACAATGCAGCATATCAATAGGCCGACATACACTTCCATACGAGCCTGGACATCGCCCGTAGCTATATCTATCAGCATTTTACATACATAAACAAAAGCTAACGAAATACCCACATATACGACTCCTATAAAGCTGCTCAGCATTACAGAAAGCCGTACTTCCCGAGAAGTTATCCAAAACCAACGTAGCATATTCATAATTAACTATCTCACCACAATCCGATATATTCGGCCCATGCCAAACCTTTATAATACGTATTCCAGCTGGCATATTTTGTATCCTGCTGGAACGGAAAATAAGACGACAGGCCGGAAAAAGAAAGAATGGGCATATTACCGCCCCAACCACCATAATACACAGAATAACAGGTCGGCGTACTGGCCTTATATGGCACCGCCTCGTTGAGAGCCAACGACCAGCGGCTGTATTCGTCGTCAGAAGCTATGTGTTTAACCAGATCGCCGAAATCATAATATGCCTGTTTGTATACACCGCCATAACGCCGGTCCGAATCAAACACTTGCACATCGGCCAAGTCGGCCTCGGTCAAAGCATAAATTTCATCCGCATGATTCTGATAAATGGAGCGGGTTTCCTCCGCCAAATAGGTCAGCCCCGCCGTATTCACCACCGAGATAGCTGCACCCGAAGTCCAGTGATCATTACTTCCGCCCACTCCGCCGGCATAAAGGGCCGCATACGAATCGTAATACGTTTCGGCCATACCTACGACATCCGCCCGACTGTCAGCAAACAACGGCTCTAATACTAAATCATAAGGAGAACCCGGTCCGGGTGTTTCCAACGGGCATGCCACTAAATAATCCGTATAGTTGCGGAACTGATATGCCACTTCAATTCCTTGCATAAAACAAGCATCGAAATAGATGAAGTCGAAACGGGAAGAAGCACCTAATAACCGGCAGCCTTCCGACACGGCTTTCTCCAAATCCAAGATATCCATCTGCGGACCACTGCTGCCACCATCCTGACCAAATGAACGCAGAGACTGGGAAACAGGCAGCCATCCATCGCCATGCGACCAGAGAACCAGTCCGTAACTCTTCGCCGGATAAGCCGTAAATGCCCGATTAAACACATCCACCATCCGTTCGACCGTCACCGATGAATCGTCCTGTTCCGGATATTCATACACGACTGTTTCCTGTACCGCACCCGTAGCCTGGTCTTTCCCGATGTGAACCAGTTTGGGTAAAGCCGTCATTCCCTGTTTGTCCTTATTTACATCCACATAAACCAGCAAATGGTTATTGTCGGCAACAGACTCCATACCGGAAAGCATCTCATCATAATCATCCAAAGCAAACGATGACAACGAGTTCTCGGCCGCCAAATAAACCAGAATAGTCCGGTTCGGCAACTCTTCTTCTGTTATCTCCGGTTCCGAATCGGAACAACCCGGCAACACCAGACACATCAGCAACGACAAATATAGAAAAACGATCTTCATGTTTTTTCAGATTTTCATATATCCTCAGGGAAGAGCGTACCCCGATCTTCTCCTAACGTGCTCAAAGGTAGACAAATTCCGAATGATACCCAAACAGAACATGCAGTTTATGGGATATATGAAGAGAATATATATAAACATAAAATAATGGACAGACACGAAAGATTCTCCTTCAAATATTTTTACAATCATTCTTTTTTCTTCTTTTCTTTTTGTATATTTGGCATGAGGCTGAATTGTTGAAGATGAATTGATCATTCCGTCGGGCTATCCGGCTTTGTTTCACACGTTAAACGATACGATTATGAAGTCTCCTGTTTTATCACTCTTTCATCTTCTGCTGGTAACATTTTTAATGGCCGGCTATTTTGTTCAACCATTAAGAGCACAAGTCACGGCCGATACCAGCCGATATGTCACCATCGAAGGAATGGTGCGCGACCAGAACGACCGGAAAAGACTGGAGTTTGTGCACGTCACCGTACCGGGTACACCTATCGGCACCGTTACCAACAGCGAAGGCGTGTTTTCTATCAAGATCAAACGGTCACTGCAGGCCAAACAGATTCTTTTCACACACGTTGGCTACAAGAACCAGCGCATTCCGATTGATTCGCTCGATCAGTCCGGACTGAAAATCTACCTGACACCTACTACCCAACAACTCAGCGACCTGATCGTGCGGGGAGGCGATGCCCGTTTTATCGTTGAAGAAGCCATGCAACGGGTAAGCAGCAATTATGCCCAGTCTGCCACACTGCAAACGGGATTCTACCGGGAGACAGCCCAGAAAAGAAGACGCTACATCTCGATCTCAGAAGCTGTAATTGACGTTTACAAGACAGCATATACGCAGAAGAACATCGAGCACGACCGCGTGCAAGTATTGAAAGGAAGAAAACTATTGAGCCCGAAGCCAGGCGATACATTAGTGGTCAAGCTGTTGGGCGGTCCTACGCTGCCGGTGTTTGTCGATATCGCTAAAAATCCAGATTTAGTACTCGATCCGCTTGTTATGCCTTGTTATGCCTTTGAGATGCAGGAAATCACCTGGCTAAACGAACTGCCGCATTATGTGATCCGTTTCTATCCGCAAGTAGTCTTGTCGTTTGCCCTGTATGAAGGATTGCTATACATTGACCAAGAACGGTTGTCGATTAGCCGGGCCGAGTTCAACCTCGACATGAGCGACCTTGACAAAGCGACAGAAGCCATTCTGCGGAAAAAGCCGTTCGGCCTTCGCTTCAAACCCATGGAAGTGTCTTTCTTAGTCACTTACCGAGAGCACGAAGGACATTCCTATATAAATTATGTACGTAATGAAATCCGTTTCAAATGCGACTGGAAACGACGGTTGTTCTCGACCACCTACACCATCGTATCTGAAATGGTAGCGACCGACAACCGGCCGGCCTCGGGAAATATTCCGTATAAAGCCTCTTTCAAGTCGAATCATTCGCTTTCCGACCGGGTAAAAGACTTTGCCGACGAGGAATTCTGGGGAGATTATAACATCATCGAGCCGACCGAATCGTTAGAGAATGCCGTCCATAAGCTCAAAAAGCAACAGGAACGGGCCGTCCATCAGTAATCCAGGCCAGATTAAAGCAATAATACAGCCGGCTGCTCACTAAATGGATCAGATTGTCAAGGCTTTGCGTGGCTGCCATATAGCCACGCGGCTCGGCGTGTGTGGCATCGGATTCAGGGGAAACGCCTCTGTTTTTACTCGCTGTCATCAGATAAATCCGCATCCATATCCTGCGGATTGCGGCGTGTATCCCATAAGGCCACGACATAGACCGTATCTTCCTCTTCGGATACCCGATAAATCAGTTTGTAATGCTCGTGTACTACCAGGCTGCGATAAGGCAAATTCAAATGAGAAAGGCGTGGTTCTAATGAGCCTAAATTGGGAAAGGTAGCAAGACGTTCCGAATCGAACCGGATACTATCCATTAATTTCACGGCTGATTTCTGACCAAAATGAAATCTCCCATATTCATACAATTGCATTAGACGCGTTAATACTTTGGGAAACCAAATTACTTGCATAGCTCAGGATATTTGCGTTCCATTTTAGCCCACACCTCATTACCCGGAATACCCACGCCACTGGTTTCCGCCAATTCTATTTCACGCTCCAGCTCTTTAATTGTAAATTGGCAAGGTGGAATTTCCTCCTCTACAACTTTTCTTTTTTTGCCTCTCCAAGCATCCACCACATCTTTCAGTTGCTGGAGCAATTCACGGCTGTCAGTTTCCACCACCTGGCGAATGATTTCCATCCGTTCCATTTCTAGTTCTGTTGATTCCATATAACCTCCTTTTATATTCACAATCCGTTACTTCGCAAAGGTAACTTTATTTCCCATATTTCCTAACATTCTAAAGAGACAATTCAGTAGCGGGCCGGCCATCGGTAATCCAGGCCAGATTAAAGCAGTAATACAGCCGGCTGCTCACCAAATGGATCAGATTGTCCGGGCTTTGTGTGGCTGCCATGTAGCCACGGGGTTCGGCGTGTGTGGCATCCATCAGGAAATGTTTGGTCCAGGCGCCACCATCCAGAAAGCGGGTTGTACCATCAGTCAGCAGTCGTTTCACCGGCCAGGTTTTGCCTTCATCATACGATACGGCAGCATACAAGCCATACCCCCGGTAATTATTTCCTTCCCGATCTGGGAAAATCATGCCCCGCTCAGCTTCGGGCGTACGCAACGGATGATCAGTAAACGAAATAAGCAATAGCGGACCTTCATTCAGACGCATAAAGACCAGACGTTGTCCACCGTCAATCGGAGGGAACTCAGAAGCATAATACGTCCAAGTCTTTCCCATATCTTTCGAGATGCTCATTGGCATCCGCAGTTTCCCTTCCTTATTCAAGATGCTGTTGCCCCGTGCCAACGCCATGAGTGAACCATCTTTCAATTGAACCACTCCGGCATGAATACCGGCTATAGTCGAGCCCGTATTTCCTTCCTTAAACTCCGGCAGCGGTTTCCCGTCCCACGGATCCTGCCAAGTCTTGCCTCCATCTTTGCTGATATGAATAGCAGCCCCGTCGTGACTGCCCGGTCCGGCATCACAAGGCTGGATCAGCCAGCCTTCGCGAGCACGGATTGTCCCAGCAATGACCTGATGACGTTTGGTGTGTTCCGGAGCAATGATATACGGAGCCGACCAAGTCTGTCCGTTATCCCGACTGGTACGCATCACCATCATCAGATTCTGCCAATCGCCCGACGCTTCCACGCCGTTCAGATGATACAATGTACCTTGACGGTCGTTCAACAAAGCCGAGCCTGTCATATTCCGGTCGGGCACTTTAAAGAAGAGAGAAGAACGGTCCCACTTTTCCATTCCCGCCCGCAAACGGGAAGCCAGAACCACCATACCCCGGCCATTTTCTTCATCTGCCGAAAACCAGATTGCCAGCAGATCGCCGTTATCACACCAAGTAATAGCCGGCTGGTGATTATGAGAAAAGAAAGGATTCCCACTACCCGGTTCCGGTTGCAATACATAAGGAACCGGCGCTTTGAATACCGGTTCTTTTACGACCGTCCAGGTATAATCTGTCTGATTCACTTCTTGCTGATTAGTTGGAGGAAGTGCCGGTGCGACCGACGCTACCGGAGTAAACTCCGATTCTACTATCCGGAAACCGGTCTGTGCGTGTTTATCATCCGGAATCATCGCCATCCGATTGCCCGAACGCAGGTATTTATCCGGCGTATTATGGCTACCGCCACGTGTTACCCGGAAATCGCCCATCGTTCTGCCGGCCGGATCGTTCTGTTCACCCGGTAAATAAGGGCCATACCAGTCCAGGCACCATTCTTCCACATTGCCGTGCATGTCACAAAGTCCGAATGCATTCGGCGGTGTTTGCCCTACTTTCAGCGAGACCGGCTTCAAGTCGCGAGCCGTCTGCTGATTCTTCCGATAAGCTTCCGGCAGGCCATCACCCGTATTGTATAGGTAATACGTACCTGCCCGGCAGGCATATTCCCATTCCGCTTCGGTAGGCAGACGATAGTGTTTACCTTCTTTCTGGCTGAGCCACTCACAGAAAGCCATAGCATCCGCATAACTGACGTACACCACCGCTTCATCATCTTCCAGCGAAAGTCCATTCTTTCCCCGCAAGGTCTTATGCTCCGGGCGAAAGGCTTCAAACTGGGCGTTGGTAATCTCCGTTGCGCTCATCTTGAACGGATGAGTGATGTTTACTTTATGAATAGGCAGCTCATCATAATTCTCTCCGCCCCCTTCACCACCCATATAGAAAGAACCGGCGGGAATATCCACCATCCGAATCTCCGGCAGTTGCTGGGCAAAGGCGAACTGTACCATCCAAATGCCGACCAAGCATCCTATCAGTTTTCCCCTATTTTTCATGGTATTCTTCTTCTTTTACTGGTTATACATTTCTTTATAATAGAAATCCAGGATGTCCATCAGCATATCATAGGCATTCTTGGCCGGACTGTCCGGATTCCGGTGAATAGCTTCCAGATAATTATTCAGTGCCTGCCGGTTGTCACCCTTCTTCCGCCAGGCATTTCCCAATAAATAATAGGCTTCATCACTATCCGGGTTTTCCTGTATATAAACGTTCAATCGCTGAATGGCCTCATCTACCTGGCCCGCATAAATCAGATTCTTTATTTCTTCCATATCATTTCATTCATCACGTAGAGACGCAGCGCGCCACATCAGACGCGGCACGCCACCTCTCTACATTAATATATACGGCACAAATGTATAAAAAAAGAAGCCAATTTGTTTTATTTAAAGATTATCTTGTACATTTGCAGCCGATTCCAATCAGAAAGTAAACAATTATGCAAAAAAATCTGGTAATAGTGGAGTCTCCGGCCAAGGCAAAAACCATTGAAAAGTTCTTGGGTAAAGACTATAAGGTTTTGTCGAGCTATGGACACATCCGCGACTTGAAAACGAAACAATTCAGTATTGACATTGAGCATAATTACGCTCCTCAATACGAAATTCCGGCAGATAAGAAAAAGCTGGTTTCTGAACTCAAAGCTGAATCTAAGAACGCCGAAATGGTCTGGCTTGCTTCCGATGAGGACCGCGAAGGAGAAGCCATTTCATGGCATTTATATGAAGTCTTAGGATTGAAACCTGAAACAACACGCCGAATCGTTTTCCATGAGATTACCAAGACAGCTATCTTACATGCTATTGAAACGCCACGCAGCATCGATATGAACCTGGTCAACGCCCAACAAGCACGCCGAGTACTGGATCGTATCGTAGGCTTCCAGCTTTCTCCTATTTTGTGGAGAAAAGTCAAGCCCGCCTTATCTGCCGGACGTGTACAATCGGTAGCTGTCCGGCTGATCGTGGAACGAGAACGTGAAATTCAGGATTTCGTATCAGAGGCGGCCTATCGGGTAACAGCTAATTTCATCCTTCCTGACGGTAAGACAATATTAAAAGCAGAATTAAACCGTCGCCTGAAAACAAAGGAAGAAGCACAGACTTTTCTGGAGGCTTGCCAACATGCAACCTTTACCATCGATGATATCAGTAAGAAACCGGTACGGAAATCTCCGGCGCCCCCGTTCACTACATCAACTTTGCAACAGGAAGCGGCCCGAAAATTAGGCTACTCGGTTTCCCAAACCATGATGATTGCCCAGCGTCTGTATGAATCCGGATTAATTACCTATATGCGTACCGATTCATTCAATTTGAGTGATTTGGCTTTAGGGACAACCAAAGAAGCTATTCTGGAATCATATGGAGAAAAATATTATAAGTTCCGCCAGTATCATACAAAGAGTAAAGGAGCACAGGAGGCTCACGAAGCCATCCGTCCGACGTATATTGCCAAGGCAGAAATCGACGGTACGGCCCAGGAACGCAAGTTGTATGATCTGATCCGTAAACGGACTATCGCCTGCCAGATGGCCGATGGCGAATTGGAACGGACTACCATCTCTGTGGATATCAGCGGACAGAAAGAGAAATTCGTAGCTACAGGTGAAGTCGTTGTATTCGATGGATTCCTGCAAGTCTACCACGAAAGTACGGATGACGATCAGGAAAAAGAACAAGGAAACACATTGCTGCCCGCCGTCCATCTGCAAGATGCCTTACAACTGAAGGAAGCAACCGCAACGGAGCGTTTCACTCAGCGTCCGCCCCGCTATACAGAAGCGACATTGGTCCGTCGTCTGGAAGAATTAGGTATTGGCCGCCCGTCAACATACGCGCCGACAATCCAGACAATCCAGAACCGGGAGTATGTTGTAAAAGGAGATAAAGAAGGAACTGAACGTGCATTTACCATCCTGACATTAAACAAGAAAGGAATTCAGGAAAGCAGCAAGACCGAAATGGTCGGAGCCGACCGGAACAAGTTAATGCCTACCGATATCGGCATTGTGGTGAATGACTTCCTGATGGAATATTTCCAATTGGTCATGGACTACAACTTTACTGCCAAAGTAGAAAAAGAATTCGATGCCATTGCCGAAGGTGAAGAAAACTGGACGAAAGTCATTGATAACTTCTACAAGGTATTCCACCCGATTGTTGAACAGACTTCGGCCATCCGCACAGAACATAAAGTGGGCGAACGCCAATTAGGTATTGATCCGAAAAGCGGAAAACCTGTTTTCGTCAAGATCGGCCGTTTCGGTCCGGTTGCCCAGATAGGTGAATCCAATCCGGATAAGGACAACGAGAAACCTCAGTTTGCTACCTTGCTAAAAGGCCAGTCTATTGAAACCATTACATTAGAAGAAGCCTTGAAGTTATTCGAACTGCCACGCACAGTAGGTGAATATGAAGGGAAAGTGGTAGTAGCTGCCATCGGCCGCTTCGGTCCATTCATCCGTCATGATGGCAAGTTCGTTTCTATTCCCAAAGACAAGAATCCGATTTCCATCACCTTGGATGAAGCGATCGAACTGATTCAGCAAAAACGGGCGAAAGATGAGAACCGTTTCATCAAGAAGTTCGAGGAAGAACCAGAGATGGAAATCTTGAACGGCCGCTACGGACCATACATTGCGTATAAAGGCAAGAATTACCGGATTCCCAAAACCGGCTATACGCCTGCCGAAATGACTTTGGACGATTGCATGAAGCTGATCAAAGAAGCAGATCAGAAACCGGCAACGAAAAAACGGGTTACCCGCAAGAAAGCAGAATAATATTTTCTATCCATAAGAAAAGCCCTCGGATTTGCTGTTGAATACAATCCGAGGGCTTTTCTGTATGTAACGGTGAAAGCATTACATCATGCCTTCACCACCACCATTATTACTATCTACATCATCATTATTGATACCACGCTTTACTTTCTTGATGGCATCCTTTAATGTACCAAACCGATACGTTATGCTGATACGGAAATCGCGTGCCCGCATATAATTTACGGTTGTCATATTAAATGCCGGATCATCGGTTGTACTTTCCATCTTGATGGTTTTCCATAACGGATTGCGGCATGTCAGCGAAACAGTAAGTTTCTTCTTCAGGAAGCTCTTGTTGACGGCAAAGTCGGTAAAGTACATCGGCGAGCGAGTTCCCTGTAACGATATTCTCGGAGAGAAATAACCGCCACGCAAGTCTACCCTCCAATCTTTCGGGAAATTAAACTGAACACCTGCGAACATACGACCACTGAAACCGGTATTTCCTAAAGCCATTTCCGAGCTGGAAAGATCTGAATAATCAGCACCACCGTTGAACATGATTCGCAATAAAGGTATCGGTGTATAGCTGGCATACAAAGAAAGCCCTACTCGCTTACTCTTACCGATATTATCATAAGTCGTCTCCGAAATACCATTATTCATCTTAACAATCTGTTCGATGGCATTATTCTCAAAACGGTAGCTCAAATTGGCATTGAAGTTAAACTTCGAATTAAAGAAGCTATAATTCATGTGTAAACGGTTGCTCTTTTCGGGATCCAGATTCGGGTTACCATAACTGATGTTTTCCGGGTCGGTTGTATTTACATACGGATTCAAGTTCCAGATACTCGGACGACGAATACGCATATTATAACCTACACGGATTTGCTGCGCCATATTGATCTGATAAGATAACGTCAAATTAGGTACTACATTAAAATAACTCGTACTGAAGTCCATGCTGGGTTCATAAGCAAAATGAGCATTCAATGAAGTTCCTTCTGCACGGGCACCAGCTTTGATACCCAATTTATCAATTTTCAACGTATATCCTAAATAGGCTGAATAAATATGCTGGTTATGACGGAAGTCGCTGTTCGCGTCGTAAGTGGCATCCCAAACCTTAGTAGAATCATTATAATATTGCTGTAATGTCTCACTATCACTTTGGCGGAAAATATATTTTGCGCCCACTTCCAACGTATGTCCTTTCCACAAAGGAGTTGTATAATCAATCTGTGCCGTATGTTCCTTCGATGCTGCATCGTTGATATCCCAGCGCGGATATAAATCATCTTGCGGATAAACTCCTTCAATATTTTCCAGATCCGTATAGCTTTCGTTGTTATTGGGTGTATGACTAAAACGGTAAGAGAATGTCAGCAACTCATCCTTTTTATGAGTAGAATGCTGGTAATCCACATTGACATCTGTAGAACCAAAAACCGAAGTTGAGCTACTGTTTCGGTTAAATCCATAGACGAAGTTGGAAAGGTCAGCGCCATCCGTCATCGTCACATCATATTCTGTTTTATTGGTTGCGTCACCCCGGAAAAGATTAAGTCCCACACTCAACAAATTCAGTGAATCGATTTCATAACTTCCTTCCACATATCCAAACTGAAAAGGACCCTGGCGTTTACTGCGTCCGTATTGATTCAATAAAGTTGCCGCATTTGTCTCGGATGCATATGTTTCACGAACAGAAGATGACTCAGTCCAAGGAGAATTTTCATGATTGTATTTATAGTTACCGGTTATACCGAACTTACCGAATTTAGCCGACACATAAGCACCTGCACCCATACGTCCCAATACACTGGCATCGGCATTGATGGATGCCGTATAACCTTCCAATACATTCCGTGTTGTAATAATATTGATGATACCTCCAACACCTTCTGCATCGTATTTAGCGCCCGGATCAGTAATTACTTCAATATCCTTGATTGAACTGGCGGGCATACTCTTCAATACATCGGCCGGATTGTTATTCATCATGTTGGAAGGTTTCCCATTTACATAAATCTTGAAGTTGGTTGATCCCTGCAGCTGAATCTCATCATTACCATCGACAGTAATCATAGGAACTTTACGCAACATATCCAAGGTATTGCTGGTCTGCGCTTCCGGGTCATCATCCAGACTGTAGGTTAATTTATCCAGCTCCACCTTCACCAGTTTCTTTTGGGCTGTTACAGTTACTTCTCCCAGCTGTTTACTGTCATCATGCATATAGAGAATTCCTAAATCCATGACTTTCTTCTTGGCTGAAAGTGTAAAATTCTTTTTTGTCGGAACTTTTCCAATAGACTGTAAAGAAATGATATACTTTCCGGCATTCTTCAAATTCGTTTCAAACTTTCCATCAATATCACAAGCCAATAACTGCAACGATTTCTGAGGAGAAGCCGCCGAAGCAATGCTTATGGTTGCATAAGGCACTGTTTCGTTACTCAATGAATCGATGACCTGTCCTTTGATTACGAATTCACCGGAAGTCTGGGCTTGTATTCTTACTGGTAAAGATATCAACAACAAACACAACAAAGCAAAAAAACTACATTTCATACCGTTTTACACATTTTATGATTAGAATTATAAGTTAGTCTACATCTATAGTTTTACAAAAGTAGTAGAATAAAACTAACAGTATTATCCGAACCTTTTTAAAGAAGACTAAAAAATGTATTAGCCTGTTTTTATCTGTCAGTATAAATAGAGATAAGGCAGTTTTCATTACTTTTGTCTCGCAGTAAAAACATGTTGGATCTATAATAGAAACTTTATGCCTTTGTTCTTTTTAATTCTTGCAGTGCTATATATAGCAGGGAACGGTTATATATACTTTCGTAGCTGGGAAATGCTACGCACATTTCCCTTACTGTGGAAATGGGTTTTCTCTGTATGCTACTGGGCCGGAACCTTCTCTTTCTTTTATCTTTTTGGACACCGGGAATTGCCTGAATTCAATCCTGTCATACACGTATTATATTATATCGGAACAGGCTGGCTGATCTTTACCCTGTATATGGTATTATTCCTTTTATGCACCGATTTACTCCGGGTTTTCAACATAGGTTTCAACTACCGGTTTATAAGCTGTTTTGTTCTGACTATCTTATTATTGACCGGTGGATATATTCATTATTCACATCCCAAAAAGGAAGTTATCAACATAGATATCAACAAGGAAGTAACCGGTAAAAAACAAATACGAGTAGTTGCCATCAGCGATATTCACATCGGATACGGGACAACCAAGGAACGGCTTCAGCAATATATCCGGATGATACAAGCTGAAAAGCCGGATTTAATCCTTATCTCCGGAGATTTAATCGACAGCAACCTAAAGCCCGTACGAGAGCAACGCATGGAACAGGAACTTAATCAGCTGCAGGCACAGTTGGGTGTCTTTATGATTCCGGGAAATCACGAATACATCAGCGGCATTGGAAAAAGCAGGGCTTTCATCCGCCAGCAGACATCTATCCAATGGTTACAGGATTCGGTAGTTACTCTACCGAATGGAATTCAATTGATCGGACGGGACGACCGGCATAATCCACGGAGAAAATCAATTGCCCAGCTGACAGATACACTGCCAGCCCATGCTCCTTCTATCCTACTCGATCATCAACCCTACCATTTGGAAGAAGCAGAACAGGCCAAGATTGATTTGCAATTTAGCGGACATACGCACGACGGACAAATCTGGCCCTTGAATCTGATTACCGACCATCTGTTTGAAGTCGGCTACGGTTACAAGCAAAAGGGGAATACACACATTTATGTTTCCTCCGGACTTTCACTTTGGGGACCACCTTTCCGTATTGGGACTCGCAGTGAAATGGTTATCTTTAACATCAATTTCCAATAAACGATTTTACGTATGAAAGTATTTATCCAGTCGATCGTAGCACAGCTATTACTGAATCCTTATATATATTGGCGAGGCCGGCAGGCTTTGCCTCAGCAGAAGAAGTGGCAGGTTTCTTATCTGCTGTTATTTGTTCTTGAGCTCTGTCTGTACTTCTTTGGATTCTTTTTCCGAGAAGAGCTACCGGATTCAGTATTTATACCGATTATGAATATCTGCAACACGTGGTATATCGGCAGTATTTATATCACATTGGGTCTTTTATGCCTGGAAGTTATCCGTATCAGTCAGCGGAAATGGAAATGGCTGCCCCGTCTGATTTCCAAACATTGGCAGGAATGTAAACGTATTTTATTTATTCTTTTTGTCATTGGAACCGGTTGTCTGTTATATAAAGCCCATCTAAATGTTATACATCCCGTAGTAAAACATCTTTATATTGATTTGCCCAAAGGCAGCAGCAGTCGAGACAGCCTGAAGATTGTCATGGTGTCAGATACGCATTTCGGGGAAGTAATCGGTAAGCAGCAAGCCCGGAATTTAGTCCGATTGAGCAACGAACAACGGCCAGACTTAGTCGTCATGGTCGGTGATTTATTGGATTATGAATCCCGTTTTGCCGAGAATGCCCATATCGAAGACGACTTCAAGCAACTGATTGCACCCTTAGGTGTCTATACAACCTACGGGAACCATGAATACCGGGCCAACCGTTTTGCCAAAGAACGCTGGATCCGAAAGTTCTCTACCTTATTAAAAGACTCTGTTGCTTCGCCCGATTCATCTTTCTACCTGATCGGACGGGATGATTTTATTAACAAGAAGCGTAAGCCTTTACACCAGCTCCTGATGGGAATCGATACGACCAAACCTCTTATCGTCCTCGATCACCAGCCCTGGAGTTTTGCTGAAATGCGTATGAACCATATTGATTTAGGATTACACGGCCATACACATAACGGACAATTATGGCCTTATCCGCTCTTGATGAAACTTATTTACGAATGCCCTTACGGCTATTACAGCAAAGGAGGAACGCAACATTATATTTCGTCCGGTTTTGGTTGTGCCGGACCGGCTTATCGTGTCGGCACACATTCCGAACTGATTGTATTACACATCCGATTTGTTTAGGATATAGCTCTGTGAATCTTATACAGAAATATTTGTTTCTTACGATAAAAACTTATAATCTTTGCCAATAACCGGATTAAGACAATGTCGTTCTAAAGATATATGTCAATTATTGGGTATAACGCCTTTACCGGTATAAGGCCCCAGTTATCTTCAACAAAAAGGAATTGCATTGGACTTGATTAAAGAATGTACAGGCCTGACAGATGATGAGATTATGAACTTACGAAGGATATAAAATAAAATGACACTGTCCTAAAAGATGAAATCCCTGCCGTTCTATTCGGATGGCAGGGATTTTTATAATATCACAATCATTTATAAAGCCTCAATCTCTTCCTTCGAAAGACCTGTCGCTGCCGCGATATCTTCTGCCGATAAATGTTGCCGCTTTAAATTCCGAGCAACAACCAAAAGTCCTTCTTGCCGGCCTTTTTTCAGTCCTTCTTCCAGACCTTCCTTTCTACCTTCCTTTCGGCCTTCTTCCAAACCCTCTTTCCGGCCTTTGGTCATTCCTTTTTTTTCTGCCGTTTGTATCACACTAAACCAGTCTCGATAAACCTTAAGACTTTCTTCATAGGCATAATATTCCTCTTGAGAGAACTTGGCAATTTCAGCAGCAGCAAATAGTTTGGTGAAAATCCGTTCCTGCAAAGCCTTTGAACGTTCCTGCAAACGACCTAAATTTTTCAGGACAAACAACCACTTATCAAACAAAGTCTTTAATTCATCTTCCCCTTTATTGAATTTAGGCATCTCCAGATAAATGAAAGTCAGCTTATCATAAAAGACTTCCTTCAGTTTTGTATCCATCAATTTCACTTCACGCCGATAATAATTCGGATGCTTGTCGTCTAATGTGAAATTCAAAATACCTATTACATAGACAGCTTTCAGCTCATAGTTCCAGCCCCGACCTTTTTCAGCCTGATCCTTAATAGGGAAAGTAGCATAATAGAGACTACGATCTTTAAAGAACTGCTGTTCTCCTTTTTGCATCTCAATCAAGATCTTTTCGCCCTTATCATTCTCACAATAAACATCGAATACGGCTTTCCGATCCATTTCGCGGATGCCTAAATGCTCCGTATTCAGGTAAGTCAGATCCTCAATATGCTCTCGTCCTTCCAACAAGGCATTGATGAAACTGATCAACAGATCTTTATTCAAATCCGTTCCAAACAACTTTTTGAATCCGAAATCCGTATAGGGATTTATATAAATTTCGCGACAACCATCAAAGCTCATAGCCAAACTGTTTTAGTGAGAAAGCAAAGTAAACGATTTATCGGCAGTTTTGCAAATAGAAGCCTCGGAATCTCAGAAGAAGTCGTTTCCCTAGAAAATGATTACCGTTTGAAATTCTATCCTTCCCCGTTAAGAAAAACTTCTCCGATGCCGAACTATTCTTTAGTTCACGCTGCGGATTACTTAGTTCACGACGTGGATTAAGTAGTTCACGGTGTGGATTACTTAGTTCACGGCGTGAACTAAAGAATTATCCGAATGATCCGCAACTTTGCATCACCGGTTTCGGAACTTTATTTCCCAACAACCGACACAAAACAAAAAGCCCCTTCGATTTACCATAACGGCTATCGAAGGGGCTTTCCTCATATTTATATAAATACCCGACTGGAAAAAATGACGGATCAGCGTTCCGTTATTTTCCTTCCGGTGTACTCAAGGTCTGTTGATAAAGAGCACGGTTGGCTAATACTTCCAAAGCCTTCTCCAAGACTTTGTCATCTTTCAGACTGGCCAGCAGCTCTCCTTTCTGATAATAATAGCGTTTGACGATTTCCGACTCAAGCATACGGGTTACTTCCTTCTTAAAACGGTCGAAATCCCGATCCAGATTCGGCGTCAGCTTTGTTTCCAGGGTTTTGAACCAGGTAGAATCACCTTCCAGATATCCTTCAAACTCGGCAACTTCTTTCAGGTTCTTCAAGACTTTCTCGCTCTGGCGGTCGTAAGTAAACCCTTTTTCCTTCGCATAGGCCTTGAAGGCTTCAAAATCGGCATCACTGATGGAGAATTCTTCTACCGGAGGAATCGTCGGATGCTGCTGTACCCAATTAGTCACGAAGTCACAGAATACCGTATCAACTGCCAAATAATACATCATGGTAGGCAATTTATCCTCTTTGACTTCAAACTCAGGACGGACACCGCCGCCATCACGAACCGGACGACCTTTTGCCGTATAAAAGACCTTCGTCAAACTATCCGGAATGGCTGCTACCGAACCATCTGCCTTGCGATGTGTATAATCCAGCTGCTGGATGCAACGGCCACTCGGAATATAATATTTACTGATCGTAACCTTCAGACTACCATTATAAGGCAGGTCGCGCGTAGACTGCACCAAACCTTTTCCGTATGAACGCTGCCCAATCAATACGGCACGGTCCATATCCTGTAGCGAACCCGAAACAATTTCGGCAGCCGATGCCGAGTTTCCATTGATCAATACTGCCAAAGGCATAACGGTATCAATCGGTTCACTCGACGTACGGTACGTACGATCCATCTGTGCATGCTTGGATTTGGTAGAAAGGACAACGCTTCCTTTCGGAACAAACATACTGACAATCTGTACAGCCGACTCCAAAACACCACCGCCATTGTTCCGTAAGTCCAGAATCAAACTTTTTACATGGTGATTATCCCGCAAATCCAGAAAAGCGTCTTTCACTTCCTGCGCGCATTTATCGGTAAAGCTCTTTAAATAGATGTAACCAACACTGTCGCCACGCACGCCATACCACGTAACCTGATTAATTTGAACTTGTTTACGGATGATATCAAACTTCCGGGGCTTCTTTTCTCCCGGCCGCTGAATGGTAAGCGTCATCTTCGAGTTCGGAACACCTTTCAACAGCTCACTTACCTTGTCGTTGGTAAACGAAGAAACCTTCGTCGTATCAATTGCTAAAATCACATCACCCGCCTTCAGTCCGGCTTCTGCCGCCGGCATTCCTTCAAACGGCTCAATGATCATGACATTTCCTTTCTCATTACGCTGACGGATATAAGCACCAATACCGCCATATTCACCGGTTACGAGCTGCTTGAAGTCGCCCATTTCCTGTTCAGGTATATATTCCGTATACGGATCCAAGCCACCTAACATGGCATCAATACCACGACGGACTGTTTTTTCCACATCAATCGTATCGACATAGAACATTTCCATCTCCTTCACCAGCGAGTTGAAAATCTCTAAATTCTTACTTACTTCGAAATGATTGTCTTTTTTCTCTTGCGCCTGTGCCGGGAACAACGTACCAACACACAACAAGGCACAAATCCAACCAATCAAACCTTTACGTTGCATTTGACTTATTCTTTATTAATTCACTATTGGGTGTAAAAGTAGAAATTAATCTTTTGTACCAGCCAAAATAGCCTTTACTTTTAACTTTATTTGTTCCCATTTATCGGCCGGCACTTGCGGACCAACCACATCAATTACATAACCTGATAACATCGAACCAATCTGAGCCGACTGAACCAAGGAAGCGCTCACCGACTGACCATACAAGAAACCGGCAGCAAAGTTATCGCCGGCGCCGGTCGTATCAACCGGTTTTCCGCCTTCAGCATCTACGTGATAGAATTGGCCATGACTGCCAATCAAGGAACCTTCCTTACCTAAAGTAACCAGAGCCACATCCACTTGCTTTTCCAACGCCTTTACAGCTTCCTGGGCAGGAAGTCCGGTAAAAGCTTCTGCTTCGCTGGCATTGGCAAAAAGGATATCGACATACTGAGGAATGACTTCTTCCAGCAATCCTTTATAGGCATTTACAATATTATAATTGGCCAAATCAAGAGCCACTTTCAATCCGAGACGCTTCGCCTTCTTCATCGTCTCGCGCACCAGCTCTTCATTGACGATCAAATAACCTTCTATATGAATACAATTATAGTTACGCAATACGTCTTCTGTAATTTCATCTGGCGAAATAGTAGGCGCCGGCCCTAAAAACGTACCCATCGTACGCTCTCCATCCGGAGAAATAAACACCGTGCAAGCGCCCGACGGACCTTCTGTCTTGATCAGATAAGAAGCAACACCCGCTTTCAGAAGAGCTTCCTCATAAAATTGCCCCAGACTGTCATCGCCTACCTTGCCGATAAAGCCGGATTGACCACCTAAAAGAGCAATAGCCCGCATCGTATTGCAATTTGCTCCACCCGGAGCCTGAGTTGTCTCCGTATTTGCCTGATATTTCCGGATAACATACATTTGTTCCCTGGAAATCATATCCATAGCACCTTTCTGAATACCTATTTTTACCAATGTTTCATCACTATCCAACTTCGATAAAACATCGACTAACGCATTGCCTATACCTAAAATCTTCATTTTTCTCAAAATTTTTCTGCAAAGATATTGCATATTTCGAAAATACGCCGTACTTTTGCAGTGCAATTTCAGAGAGGCACTCTGAGAAAGCAAACAAAAACATTCTTCCTTAGCTCAGTTGGTTAGAGCATCTGACTGTTAATCAGAGGGTCCTTGGTTCAAGTCCAAGAGGAAG
>ENA-UOJF01000539-UOJF01000539.1-human-gut-metagenome-genome-assembly--contig:-P74-NODE-539-length-33305-cov-26.828842_pt1 | contig 33305 bp, 36 predicted proteins | sample MGYA00242344_ERZ723891 | MGnify/ENA metagenome assembly ERZ723891 | reverse complement strand
TGAAAGCTGACACGGATGATGACGGCCTTGATGACAATGAAGAAGTCGATGTTGAGCTTACGAAGGTTGAAGTACCTGGAAAACAGGGCAATCCTTCAACGTTCAAATACTATCATCATATGTGGTCGGATCCGTCTGATTCGGATACAGATGGGGATAGGACGGTAGATTCAAGTGATTTAAATCCATTAGTATATTCGTTTGTTCCATATTTGGATATACTATGTGAATATGCTCAGAATTACTGCTCAGATAATAATTTACGAAATAAAGACGATGAAATAACACTTGTATTAGAATTTTTACGCAGCACTAAATACATTGGCACAAAGTGGAACATTACAGCTGGTAATATAAATGAGAATTTTATAGCATATGTTAAAGATAACAATATTGATGTATATAATTACTTCCTTGGAGATGATAATGCTGTGGAAGAACTCTTTGATCCATTGACGAACGAAAAGTATGATTTAAAACATCTTGCCGCAACTATGAATGCTTATTTTGAAAAAAATGATATTAAATCCATTTATTCTACTTATTATGGTTCAATGAATGATATGGCTGGTTGGGCAGGGGACTTACAACAAGTGATAGATCAAGATATTTTATATGGAAAAGATCAATACTATGCGCATAATATGAGTATAGAAGCCGCATATCAGGAAATGAGTACATATTTAGGTAATCGTTCGAATTCGCATTACGGAATTAGTGATGTAATTGTTGATGCAGATGCAGTTAATTTATACTATGAGTATAAAGATAATCCCAATATGGACTTAAATGAATTGCTTAACAATTATTTAATAAAAATGAACAACAAGCAAAGATTTTCTGATTTTATATATAATATTACAGGTTCAAATGAACGATCTGATTTGAAAATACTTGCTACATCATATATTAGACCTCCTATGGATTTTCTTTCTGCTGGTTGCGTGTATAGTTCATCTACTTGTAATTTAATAACTGAAAATATGATATATGGTTTTGCAAGTGCATTTTGCGATTATTATTTTGACTTAGCTAATTGAGGTTTAGTATGAAAAAAGTATTGGTAGTTGTCGGCATTATTATTTCTGCAGTAATTATTTCAGGCATTATTGTTGGTTTGGGTAAGAATGAAAAAACACTGTTTAATGAAAAAATTGAAACTGATAATAATGTTTTAATTTCAATCAAAGTTATTGAAAGCAATAAAGGTTGGCAACCTGATAAAACTATGATTATATCCGATGAAAATGAGCATTTGATTAGATATGCCATTGGATTTGAGGACTATACCAATTATCTGCCAAGTTATTATTTTTGCTATGATATAAATCCCAATGAGTATTTGGTATGGGTTTATCAGCAAAATGGTAATGAATTTATTTACTATTTCAATACCGATACACAAGAAAAATATATGCTGGATTATAATAACATTGGCAACAGGACGGAAACTTTTTATGTTGCTGTCGATAAAGTTATAAAGTCAAATTTTTTATCTAAAATAGATTCTAAAATCAGTAATATGAATAAATGGAATAGCTATTTGTCAAACACTTAGGAGAAATCAGATAGCACAGCGATTGTTTTTCAGATGTTGAGGAAATGTCCGGATTACTTGTTGATTCAGGCTACAATCCCATTAAACCCAATTATATGAAACCTGATACCGACGCAAATTTGAATCTGTTATGTTTGAAAATGTTAATTTCGAGAATAGTTATTTTTCAGATTGTTTATTTCACGATATTACAATAAATAACTGTAAGGGATTAAAAAACGCATTTTTTGAGAACATTAATTTTGGAACAATCGAAACACCCGTAATATTATCGGATGAAAAAGCTCTTCAATATCCACTTAACTATAATATTTAGCTATTGCTATTATTTTTGCCGTACAGACTAAAATCTGTACGGCAAAAATAAAAAGGAGAACTTACATGAAATTGCAAATTATACCTGGGGAAAGTGTAGGCAAATATAAGTTGGGAATGACATATCATAAGTTGATAAAAACTATTCAATTAGAAAATATTGCGTATAAGAAGATAGTATTACCAACTTGTATTAAAATTGTAACAAAGAATATGGTGTTCTTGCTGGTTAATAATGTTATTATGCAGATTACAGTATATGGGGATTTCAAAGGAACATTTAATGATACCATAGGTATAGGTTCTTCCTTGGCTGATGTTAAAGAATACATCGGTGACATCAAAACCGGTGAATATGATATTGTGCCGACTTATGAATTACGAGATATATCGGGTATATGCTTTGAATTAAAAGATGAAGATAACTGTGATGAATATAAAGTACCTATAGATGCAATCAGTATTTATTATCCGTAGGGGTTTAACTTGAGATTATGTTGTAAACACATAAGCATGCGCGTATATCAGCCAGAACCAAATGATTTGAAATATGATGTTTGGAGATGTGAAAAATGTGACAGGGTATATTTGTTCAAAAACAATAAGGTTGTAAAAGTATTTAAGCCAGAAGAATAGTCGTTTAAGATCATAACACAAACTTTGCCCTCGGAGAACAACATTGAAACAGCTTTTAAATTTCGAGATACAAATTTACGATATCATAAAAACGTCCTGCACAAACAGCACGAACACACCCTCGCCTGCCTGCGATGACCTTTACAAGACCAGGTTTATTTTTGCTGACGGCGAGACGATATTTTCCCCTGCACATTTTTGTCAAAAACTTAAAAGCCGTGGTTTGCAGGGCGTTTCGATAGCCCGAAATGGCGATCAACTTGCCTTGCCCGAAAGCGCATTTGAGTTTGATAAGATTTGCTTTCTTGAAACAAAATTCAAAAGCAAACAGAGCATTTGGACGATCAAAAGAGTTTGGCAAGACACCCATTGGTATGTAACATACCGTGAGATAAGCGGAGTGAAGAAAGCGCTTTTTTACAAGGTCTGCCCAAGCAGTCCCGATATCAAACAATGTATATTCGATCTAAAAAATGCGATACAAAGCGCACAAAAGCTTTGCGATACTATCGGCTATCACGGCTTTGAAGAAGATTTTCAAGAAGCCCACCGTCTTTTGAATGATACCGACCGCCTTGACAACGTGCTGAACGGCGCTTTGTCCGCCTGCGTTTTCGCAGGAATGGGAAGCTGGAACGACGAAGTTGCGGCGATATGCGAGGATAAAAATATCCCCCAGCACCAATACACCGAGGTCACAAACGCCCTGTTTTCGGCAATTTTGAATGTTGTATGCGGAATATGCAGCTACTAAAAATATATAATTTATAGGAGAACTAAATATGAGATTTGTATGTCGATGTGGAAATATGCTTACAAATCAGCTTGATTCAAACGATACGGAATATTATGTTTATTCAGACAGTTGAGAAACACTGGAGAACTGCCTAAAGATTATATTACTAAAGAGCAAGCTAAACAATTAGGTTGGAAAGAGGGAAAATCTCTTAACAATTTTGCACCAGGCAAAAAGTTAGGCGGCAATATATTTGAAAACAGAAATAATCTTTTACCAACCAAAGCGAATCGAGTTTGGTATGAAGCTGACGTTGGAGTAGACTATACCATGAAAAGATCCAATATTAAAAATCCAGGATATAGAATACTATATTCTAACGATGGTTTGATTTATGGCACGTTTAATCATTATAAAACTTTTTTCTATATTTGTACATATTGAGGAGATATCAAATTATGAAAGCGATTTCTTATATATATGCAGTGTTAAATGACTACATTTCTTGTGATGACTTTGTAAATTGGACGTTTGAAGCAATTGAAGAAGGCCAGATAGACGCATTTGACAGCGATATGATAGTTAAAATACAAAACTGCAATTGTGAAAATAAAGGGGATATAGACAACCTAAAAAAGATGCTTGCAATGCGTTTTGAAAGCAAACTGCGTAATGCCACCCTGAACTGTCTGACAGAATGTACCGACTTGCCGCTAAAACTTATGCTCATTTACAGTAGTGCCGCAAACAAACTCTGCGTTGACTTTAACGACATCAACACGGCTTCAAAGCTTCACAAGTACCTGAGATACGCTTTTCATCTACCTTATTGGTATGGAGAAAATATGGACGCTTTTGCTGATATTCTGGATTTAAGTGACTACAAAATCATTGCCCTGTTTAATTTCACGGCACTAAAACATAAGCTTCCGGATACCGCAGAGCAGCTTTTAAGAGTTATTGACATAAATAAAAATAACGATTGTGTCATTATCTGCACATAGTTATCGGCAACAATCAAGAATTTTAGGGTCGAGCAGTAAAACGAGGAATTTATATGGATATTAAAATTATTCCAGGTAATAGAGTAGGCGAATATAAGTTGGGAATGACATATCATAAGTTGATAAAAACTATTCAATTAGAAAATATTGCGTATAAGAAGATAGTATTACCAACTTGTATTAAAATTGTAACAAGCAGATTATATTGATACTTCAACAAATAAAAAATATGATATAAAAAGCTTTCGCTCATATCCAAATGGTCAAACCGCTCCAAGAAAAGGCGCATTTAAATTACAAAACGCAACGGCGGATGTTACAAAAGAAATCAAGAAAGGTTATTATGTAATAATAGATACTGTTGGTTTAACAAATGAGCATTTGTTTGAACTTAAAGCTGCATTGGAAGAAATGGGATATTCTGAGTATATCTTGTGGTACTATTAATGGAGATGCTATATGTTTAGGAATTACGAAAATAAATCATTTTCTTATCTTAGTGAACCTCATTACGAATCTATTTATGTTGCAGATTGTAATTTTTTTAAAGTAAATCATAGCAATTTTGAACTATATGATTCAATGATTTTCGAAAGCCAATTGGATTATTGTACTTTTTCAACTGCTCGTATTGGTAAAAATAAATTTGGGTATTCATCATTATCTAATTGCAGTATTTGCCATACTAATTTTATAAGAAATGAGTTTAATGATATTAATCTTAGTTCTATCTCCTTTTTTGATTCATTAATATGTGGAAACAATTTTGAAAAATGCAAATTTGAATCTGTTATGTTTGAAAATGTTAATTTCGAGAATAGTTATTTTTCAGATTGTTTATTTCACGATATTACAATAAATAACTGTAAGGGATTAAAAAACGCATTTTTTGAGAACATTAATTTTGGAACAATCGAAACACCCGTAATATTATCGGATGAAAAAGCTCTTCAATATCCACTTAACTATAATATTTAGCTATTGCTATTATTTTTGCCGTACAGACTAAAATCTGTACGGCAAAAATAAAAATTATGCGTTATAGATAATCATTTCAATTTTGACCGTCTACCAGATGAATTTGAGGTTTTGGGACTGGTTCTTTCTAATGCACAGGTTATTTATACCGACCCTGAAAATTCGGATTGCGACGATGACGATCTGTTAGACGGTCAGGAGATTTCTATTGACGGAGGTAAGTCAAAGACCGTTAAGGTCGGCAGTGCGTACGGCGGATATATCACGTATTCTACTGTTGTATTTAAGTATAGCTCCGATCCTAATAATGGTGATACGGATGGGGATGGTATATTAGATGTCAATGATTCAAAACCATGTAATCCTTATTTATGCACGGGTATATGGACAGCGTCAGATGAAAAGTTTTCTACTACTGTTCAAGTCGAACTTTTAAAACTGGAACTGGCATGGCACTTAGCAGTTACTGATACTGATAAAATAGATATTGCTAATAGGGCTGATGAAATACGAGATATTATGTCTTCTGGAAAAGGAAGAATATTAGATATTGCAAAATCAATTTCAGGTGCAGCGTCTGATGAATTTGCCTGGTTTTTAGGCGGAGATGTCAGTGCTGCGGAACGAGATTATTGGTTAAGCGAAGTTAATAAGTATAATCCTTCTATTAGCATAAGCGATGAAAAAGTATTTCATTCAATAATGTTCATTGCAGGTATACTTGAGCCATCTCCAGATGATGCATGGAAACTTATTTCGAAAAAAGCTAAAAAAGAAATGCTTGAAAAATGTGATGAAGGAGTTGTAAAAAAATTTCTTAAATCTATGGTAAAGCAAGCGACGAAAGAAGGTACAATGGGAATAAAAAAGCTTAGTGGAAAAGGCATAAAAGGATTTATGTATGAGGTTAAAGTTATGGGAAAAGGAGGAGCCTATAGGCTACTTGGTAATAAAACAGAAAATGGAGAGATATTTTGGGAGGTTTTCGAAAAAACACATAAATGAGAATATATGAAATATTAAAAAAGACAAGTCCTGAAGATGTTATATCAAAAATTAAGCTACATTATGGCAATAAGTATATAGATCTTTATAAAGATTTGTTCTTTGATTTACTTAATATGAATCCGACATATAACGGGCAAAAACTATGTATATTTATTACGGCATACATTCAAAACGAAAATGATGATATTAGAAAACTTGAAATATTTGACGAGAATGATTCAACAATTGATTTTGATGTAAGCGCCTACGAGTTATCTTCAAAAACAATTTATTCGATAGCATCATCGCCTTATGCGGATTTTTTAAATTATACTATTGATGAGGAAACACTGCGCAGATATTCATTTCCAACAATATTAGCACATTGTTTTTATGAAATCACTTCGTATGGTTTTGAGGATAATGTATGATTTGCTTTTGCACATGGCGTTATTTTTCGGATAGCAGAAATTATTTAATATAAATTTCTGTAAAATTATATATTGTGAGAATTTATGAAAATAATAAGAAGAATAGAAATAGCAACAATTTTAGTTGTTGCTTTGAATTTGATTTTTGAGTTTTTGTTTCATATAAGCATTAAAATCATTCCAAAATTTTTCATTGTTTCGCTTTGCACAGTAGTCTTGTTTTTGACATCAGTAGTTTCTGTTTTTCTTCATTTATCCAAAAATAAAAGCAAAATTTTTAAATACTCATGTAAAGCTATTATTTCATTATTTTTATCCTTGATCTTGTTAATTAACGTTCCCTTTAACTATAAAACGGAACGATTAAGGTTTACCCATAGTGATTATGAAATAGTAATATCAAGATATTATGTAATGACTGTTCAAAGAATACAGGTGCTGGTCACTGATAATTCTGTTTTTGCTCATGAGATTTTATATGTTGGATTACCAACTGGAGATTTTGATCGTCCCTGCCCAACAACCCACCACCCTACCCAGCCAACTCCAAATAGAGTAAACTAGAATTATCTAAGTAAGTCGAACCGGAGTTGATCAGAATGAACGAAATAGCAAGGATAAAGAACGAAGTCAGACTAAAGCAATGGGCTGAAATGGTCAGGCAAAGAAATGAAAGCGGCTTGAACGTTTCACAGTGGTGCAGACAGAATGGCATAAATCAGAAAACCTATTACTACCGCCTGAATCGGGTGCGTAAGGCTTTGTGCGGCGAAGTTGAAAAACATGAGATCGTTCCGGTAAATACTGAACCGGAAATCGCAGTATCACACGAACAGATATCTTTGTCCGTAGGAAACGTAGTCGTCAGTCTTCCCGATGATTTCAATGAGGACACTCTGAAACGGCTGCTGGGAGTTCTTCGATGATAGGTGATGTGAGCCATGCGAAACATATCTACATCGTATGCTGATATACCGATATGCGCAAAGCAATAGACGGACTTGCGGCTATCGTGCAGCAGAATTTTGGACTCGATGTTTTTTCAGGAAGCCTCTTTCTGTTCTGCGGGAAACGATGTGACCGCATCAAAGCTCTGATCTGGGAAGAAGACGGATTCGTCCTGATGTATAAACGTCTTGAAAGCGGAAAATACAAATGGCCGAGAGATTCAAATGAGGCTAAGTTGATAACTCAGAAAGAATTTCGCTGGCTGATGGAAGGTCTTTCGATAGATCAAAAAACAGCCATCAAACCTGCAAAGAAAGGAAAAGTGTGCTGAGTTTTCAACAGAAAAAAATGAACATATTTGTTGATATATATTTTATGCCCGAAAGGTCTGATCTTTATAGACTTTTCGGGCTTTTTATGGTAAAATATATACAGTGATATCTTACTTTTGGAGGCGAGTGCAGTGATAGAGAAAGGTAATATGACAGATGCAGAATATATCGCTGTACTTGAAAAAGAAATCAGAAAGCGTGATAAAAAGATCGACAAATTAGAGGTCGAAAATGAATGTCTCAGAAAAGATAATCATATCTTCCTTGAAGCACTGATACTCTCTAAGCATAAAATATTCGGAGCATAAAGCGAGCGAACCGAATGTGAAGATCAGCAATCTTTCTTCAACGAGGCCGAACAGGAATATGCAGAGAAAACGGAAGAGCCTGTAAAGAAAGATGTCAAGGGTTATGTCAGAAAAAGTGCAAAGACAAAACGTGATGAGATCATAAAGAACATCGAGACCGAGGTCATCACCTGCACTATCCCCGAAAATGAGCAGATATGTCCTCGCTGCGGAAGTAAGATGAAGGTCGTTGGCAAAAAATATGTCCGTGAGGAAGTTGAACTGATACCTGCAAAGCTGGTTGTAAAGAAGTATTACAGCAATACTTATGGCTGCAAAAAGTGCGAGAAAAAGAATATGCCTGTTTTTCTTCACGGATTTGTGCCGGCACCTGTTTTGCCACATTCGCTTGCGTCTGCGTCAACGGCTGCGTGGGTGATATACCAAAAGTACGTCAATGCTGTTCCGCTGTACCGTCAGGAAAAGGACTGGGAACGTCTTGGATACGCGCTCAGCAGAACAACTATGGCAAACTGGATCATCAGATGCAGTGAGGATTATTTCAGCAAATTTGTGGCAAGACTCAAAACTGAGATGCTGAAAGAAAAAATCCTTCATTGCGATGAAACATACGTCAAGGTCCTCAAGGAAAGAAACGTTTCCTCCGAAAGCAAGCAATATATGTGGGTATACCGCACCGGCAAGCATTCGGACAGGCAGATCGTGATCTATGACTACAACAAGTCAAGGTCGGGAGGTGTGCCGAAAGCGTTTCTCGGAGATTACGACGGTTATCTCCACACAGACGGTTATTCGGGTTACAACAAGCTTAATAAAGTCACTCATTGCAATTGCCTTGCTCATGTTCGCCGCAAGTTCCACGAAGCGATTATTGTGGACAGCAGAAGACAGCATAGCTAAGACGGCAAGAGACTTTTGTGACAAGCTTTTTGCGATAGAGTCCGAGCTTGATAAGCTGACAACAGAAGAACGTTTTAAAGAGCGTCTGACACAGGAAAAACCCGTGTTTGAGGCTTTCTGGTCATGGGCTGAAAAAGTCGCACCTACAGTTCTTCCGAAAACGCAGCTCGGAAAGGCTTTTGAGTATGCATTCAAGCGCAGAGAGTATCTCGGGAATTATTTCAAAAACGGCGACTGTGCTATTTCAAACAACGCAGCGGAAAATGCGATCAGGCCGTTTACTGTAGGCAGAAAGAACTGGCTGTTCAGTGATACTCCGAACGGAGCAAAAGCCAGCGCTGATATATACAGCATCGTTGAGACAGCAAAAGCGAACAGGCTTGATGTGTTCAAATACTTTGAATTGTTGCTGACAGTTCTTCCGAGCATGGAGTTTCTGACCAATCCGGATATCATTGAGGAACTGCTGCCGTGGAATATATCTGTGCAGAAAATCTGTAAAGCAACATGAGTAATCCTCGAACCGCAGCTTGGGGATCTTTTATTTAGGGGCGGTATGTTATTAGGCGGGAACAATCAAGATACGCATTGTATCAAAATCGGTGTCCTGCTATGAAAGTAAAGACCTATTATAATACAAATGCACACCTGTAAAAGCCGTTCGTTATGTTTTTAGCTATCGTTAGTAGGATAAAATATCACAGTTATTATCATTGTATTTATGAGTCTTTAAAAAGCCCTGCAAAATCCTCCAGATTATATGTTTATTTGATAGAACCATGATTAAAAGTCTCAATTATTAGGCTCTGCAATGATGTTCTTCTTGCCATAAAAAATGAGTCAACTGTGTTATTTGTATTCTACCACAGTTGACTGAATTTTTACAGACTATGGATTGCGGAATAAATTTCATCCCAGTTGTTTACTCTAACCATATTTTCACATTCAAAATTTTTATTCCACGCAGCAGTAAAACAAAACACTTTTGAAATATCTTTTATTGCTTCAAGATTTTCTGGTGAATCATCTATCATTACATCGGTTTTTAGTTTTTGGCAAATATCATATTTATCTACGGAACTTTCCTTTTCAGAACAATAATATATTTCGTCATAATATATCTTGTTCTTTTTAAGCCAATATGTCAACATTTTTCTAAAAAGTTTTCCTGTTATACCTTGTTCAGTAGTGTGTGCCCTTCCGGTAATAATAACTATTTTGTTTTCCTCTTCGTGAAGCTTTAGCAATACTTCTGATGCATTTTTGAAAGCTGGTTCTGTTAAGCAGTATCCCCATATGTACTTTTGCCAAAATATTTCTCTTTCTTTATGTGTACAGTCATATATCTGTTCTATATCAAATTTATCAGGATTAACAATATCTTTATTGTATTTTTTCTTAAAATATGGCTTACTATATTTTAATTGATAATTTCCAATATCAGACAGCACTCCATCTACATCAATGCCAATAATCATATTCATCACCCTGCTTTTAAATATTTTTCAATTTAATAATTTCTTTTTTTATCTCTCTAGTTAGTTCTCTTGCGTTAGAATAATTAAGTGGATCTAATGGTGTTCCAAAAGCAAAATGTAATCTTTTCTTCTCACCAATAGTTCTTAATTTAGGAAATTTTTTGTCTGGTGGAAAAATATCTCTTGCTCCATTAATTCCAACGGGTATTATCTTTATTTTTGTTTTTATAGACAATTCTGCTGCGCCAATTTTAAACTCGCCAAGTTGCCCATTACGAGAACGTGTTCCTTCTGGATGTATCATTAATGACCTGTTTTCAAAAGCGATTAAATCATATATTCTTTTCATCGCAATAGAAGTATTACCATTTCTATGAACTGGTACACCGCCCATTATTCTTACCCCATATTTATAAATTGATTTCCTAAATAAATAATCTGCCGCCATACTGCACATTCTTACTTGCATTTTTTTAGGGAAAAAAGCCATCATCCACATACTGTCAAAATGGCTTTCATGATTTGGCGTAAAAATATAGTTTTCATTAAAATCAATATTCTCCAATCCTGAACAAGAAAAGTTATAATTAAATTTTGTCCATTTTTTAAACAATTCAAATTTCAACCAATCAGTTCTTTTCCTATGAAGCGGAAATGAACTATAATTAAACTCATCATTATTCTTATTTTTTCCTGATATTAACTTAGCAAGTTCTGTTATTGTTAAATCTTGACTTATAAAATCTTCTACACAGATTTTAAATTTATTGTCTATATCAACACATAGTTCAAACATACTTAAAGAGTCAATACCTAAATCAGAACTTATTTTTTTATCTTTTGTAATATTGCAATCGGTATATTTTGACAAAGCATGGCAAAGCCAATTTTCTATACTTTCAATATTATTTACATTGTCTTCTAAAACAGAGCCTATACTTCCTGAGTTTGTTTCTTTGTCTACCAATGTACTCAATTTATATCGTTTAACTTTTCCCACTGACGTTTTTGGCAACTCGTCAACATAAATGATTTTTTTATACCTATAATTAGCATTGACAGTTTGTTTGACCTGTTGGAATATTTCATCAAATTGTCCCGACTTTCCAACAGCAAAGACATAAACTTCGTCATATCCATCATCTGATTTTATACCTGTTACTGCAAATTCAATTTCTTGACCTACTGTTTCTTTGTAACTATTTTCAATATCTTCAGGCGATACTTTTTCTCCATTAGATAGATGAATGCTTTCCTTAATTCGTCCTGTAATATAAAGTTCTTCATTTTCTATTCTGCCGTAATCACCAGTTTTGAAATATTCGCCATCAAATGCACTTTGCGTTAATTCTGGCGAATGAAAATACTCCAACATCAGCATATTGCTTTTTACTTGGATCTCACCAACTCCATTATTATCTGGATTGGATATTCTCACACTAGAATTTGGATCTTCGTTAATATTTCCAATACTTTTCATGTATTTAATTCCGTCGGTAACAACTATCGGTATGTTGGCTTCTGTTGATGCATAAAAGTCAAAAAAGTCGTATCCCAAATTCCAGAAAAAACGTGATGTATCAGGATTAGTCTTTCCACCGCCAGAATATATTTGTTGAAGCCGTCCGCCAAATACTTGTTTATTGATGCTATGAAAAAATTTTCTTCCCAAATTAATTCCTGTATAATAGCGAAGCGTACCGCAACATTTAATCATACCGTTAATAATTTTCGCACGCAATACACCTTTTTGCTTTATTGAATCTTCAATTTTGCCCTTGTATGTATCCCATATTTTAGGAACCATTCCAAAACAATTAGGCTTATAAATTTGAAAACCATTCATTAGTTGAATTGCTGATGATTCTTCTAATACCGCTAAAGAACCGCCTCTCATAAGAACAACAAGAAAGCTGGTAAGACCAGAGATATGAGATGTTGGAAACAACATTAGATAATTTACATTATTACTACCAATAACCTTGTATAAACGATTAAATGCATTTATTTCCTGTTCATAACCTATTACAACACCTTTGGCTTGACTAGTAGTACCTGAAGAATATAATATTGCTATCGCATCATAATTAGGATCTTTAGTATGCTCTAATACCCGCTTTTTTAGAAAGTGACACTCGTCAGAACTTTCTAAAATAGGCAGATCAATTTCTTGCAATTTTTCAGTAAAAATATCTTCTGTTGTAATTATACAAGCTGGATCTGAGTCATCAATTATTCTAAAAAGTTCTGATTTATGCAAATTAAAATCTAAAATAACCGCCGTTGCTCCTATACACGCTAATGCCAGAATGTCCAAATATACATTATCACTCAATGGTATTAACACAACTACACGATCTCCATTATTAATTCCGATATCTGTATATTTTTCGATGATATTTTCGACTCTATCTTTCATTTGTTCATAAGAACATTCAACTAAAGTTTGATCTTTCTTTATATACGTTATTGCAGTTTTCTTTTTTTGTGTTTTACAGATCTCATAAAATTGATTTCTAAACAATTTATTCCCATCAGGCATTTATTACACTTCCCTAATCATATATAATTTTTCAATATCAAAAAAATCTAATATTATCTCAATTGGTTTATTTTTAAATTAAACAATGCATAAAAACAGTCAATTAGACCATTTAATGCACATTTTAAATGTTTGTTGAAAAGAAATAATTTTTTCCGTATAAAAATCTCTGTATATGATTATATTATATCATAAATAAAATGAGATTGTCAAGAAAATGTAATTAAAACTCATATAATGACATAAAAGTGCAATATACACATATACCAAATACAAACATAATTTAGTAAGCACGTAATTCTTTTTGCCAAATTAACACCGTACACCTTGTAAAACAAAGAAAAAAGTGGTATAATAAAGGTGTTAACATTAAGAAAACACCATTTGACTGTATTTTCATAAATACAAATCTAAACAAAAGAATCTCTTGAATATATTTCGCCTGAAAGCAATCTTTTCAAACATATTTTCTAATTGCAAATTTGGTTTGTAATCAATTGAAAAACTCTCTTTTATTCTGAACATTCCATAAGCAGGAGTTTTTTTGCTAGAACTTGTAAACGTATAAATTAATCTCATATGAAAGGAAAAAAATAAACATGAATTATGAAAACAATCTAACTGGATTTCCTAGCATTGATAAACCATGGCTTAAATATTTTAGTGAGGAAGAACTTAGCACTCCTGTTCCTGAAAAGACTGTATATGAACTTATTTATGAAAATAACTGTGACCACTTTACGGACACTGCCCTTGAATACTTTAAAAAGAAAATAACATATAAAACAATGTTTGAAAAAATTGAATTAACGAAAGCTGCATTAATCGCTAATCGAGTAAAAAAGAGTGATAACGTTATAATGTTTACTAGTTCTTCACCTGAATTAGTATATTCACTATTTGCCATATGCCGTATTGGTGCAGTTGCGAACATGATAAATCCAATATTTACGCATGAACAAATCATAGATCGAGTAAATGAAACTGATGCTGAAATTATGTTTGTGCTTGACCAACTGTTTGATAGAATACAGCCAATACTTCCTAAATTATGCATAAAGAAAATTGTTATCATTTCAGCTTTTGATGAAATGCCTGCGGTTACTAAAATGGTTGCTTCAGTGAAAACGAAAAAACACATACCATATTCAGATAAAATAGTACGATGGCGTACTTTTATTTCTGAAGGAAAGAACACTAATAAAACAACTGACGCTATGTATGAAAATGATATGCCGCTTGTTATGGTGAATTCTTCTGGAACAACAAATCGCCCTAAAGGAATTGTTCTTACCAATAAAGGAATTAATTCAACCATAATACATTATGATAGTCCAAACTTTTCATATAAACGAGGTGATAAATTCTTACAAATTATTCCATGCTTTGCATCAACGGGCTTGGTTCTTTCTTTATTAATGCCGCTATATTTTGGCATTATTGTTATACTTGAACCTTTATATAATCAAAAGATATTTGTTAAAGACATAAAACAATATAAACCTAATATGCTAATAGGGGCAACATCCCTTTGGCATTATGCTGCAAGAAACCCTGAATTAAAAAAAATTGACTTATCTTTCATAACACTACCTATAACAGGAGGAGAGTATATATCCGCTGATTCTGAGAAAGAAATAAATGAATTTCTTCAGAATGCAGGCTGCAAGGTAAAACTATTAAAAGGGTATGGGATGTGTGAATTGGGAAGTACAGTTACCACCGATACACCATTACATAGAAAGAATGGCTCAGTAGGTTATCCGATCAGAGGTGTAAATATCTCCACATTTGATATTCTGACAAATAAGAAAATGATGTATGGCGAGCGTGGGGAAATACGTGTGGATTCCCCTGCACGTATGAAAGAATACTACAAAAATCCACAAGCTACAAAAGAATTTTTTTATACAGATGAAAATGGGATTATGTGGGGACGAACAGGTGATATCGGTTACGTCGACGAAGATGGATTTCTATTTGTTTTGGGCAGAGCAAGCGACACATTTACTTCCAAATCAGGAGAGAAAATATATTGTTTTGACATTGAAGCTGCAATAAGAGAAAATAAGAATGTTGCGGATTGTGAGGTTGTAGGTATTCCATCAAACGGTCACGATATTCCTGTTGCTCACATAATAGTAAGGGATAAATGTAAATTATCTGAAGACGAGCTTATCGCAACAATTCACAGTAATTGTCAGCAAAAATTGTCTATGCAAGCTGTTCCTTGTGGATACAAAATTCGCAAAAATTTTCCTGTTAAAGATAGTGGTAAACGTGATATAGAGCTGATAAAACAGGATAGAACTGATTTCATTGTTCCAACATGTAATGGCATTCTTCATGGGATCTCATTTTAAATAATAACTTAAAAACGTCTCTCCACCGATAGTTGTAAATTTACCATGTAACCCTGTAATGCCTCATCGAAATCTGTGATGAACCGTCCTTTAATTATAAAATAATCGAAACTCAAAGATGCCAAAGGTTGAAATGCTCCCCTTTTGTTAGACAATGTGGTATAATAGAAATATACCAATAAAAATCTAACAAAAGGGGGCATTTTTATGCCAAAAGGACAGCCGAACAAAAGATACACACCGGAATTCAAAATCAAAGTAGTGGAAACAATGCACAGAGAAAAGTTAAGCTATCGTGAAACTGCACGTCAATTTGACATATGCGATCATGATAGAGTAGCAGCATGGGAACGAATCTATCTTGAAGAAGGAGCGGAGGGACTTTACGCAGAACGCAGAGGAAGGAAATCCACAGGTCGACCTCCGAAAATTAAGAAAGAAGATCTGATTGCAGAAGTACAGCGTCTTCGTGCGGAGAATGTATACTTAAAAAAATTGAATGCCTTGGTTGCCGAGCGGGTACTTTTGATCTGTCTGATTCGGTGAAAATAAGTTGGAGTTCAGATGATTGCTTTGAGCTAATTTATAAACCTACATTGTCACATTCATACAGTTGGAAATATAATTTTAAGGACAGTGAAGTAACATATCTTAGTTCAGATGAGTTTGAGGTTTCGGACTGATTATTCTTCATTATGATCGTCAGAGTGATAGTACTGACAATAAAAATTCTATGGTCAATCAGCTTGCTTCAAAAGCTTAAAAACTCTTAAAAATCTTTGCTTTGTGAGGCGTGACGGTAGAAATCAAAGACGAGTTTCAATGTCAAAATTTCAGAGTTACTGTCAACGAAAGGTGCTCTCGAAAGTACACAGCGTAACGGAGATATTTGTCCCTAACTCGCAGTAGAGTAAACATACCATCCTCTGAGGAAAAGGGCGACACACGCCGATTGTTGTGGTGTACGAGGGGATTACCCCGCTCCTGTTTTAAAGAAGCAAGCTGTGACAAATTATTTAGCCTAGTAAATCTTCACGGCAAGAGATATCATTTTTTGAACATAATAAAATCATTCTCTCGAACCACTGTCGGAAAACACGGCAGTGGTTTTTCTATGTCGGATCATAGATGTTTACCACCTTACTTTTTACGGTAGGTCGTGATTCACGTCCTACCGCATCGTGTTGTGATAATGCAAAAAACAAAAGTCATCACTGCTCTGTCTATTAGACAATCATACAAAATCTTAAAGAAACTCTGCCAAAAAGGTTGTTAAAACCTCAACTTCTAACCCTATACAAGTGAGAGCAAACTCTACAAATAATCCGTTACGACTTTGTTCAACCCTACAAACTTTATGAATTCATTTAGATAAAGGGGTATCAAAACAGCGACTTCTACCCATATACAAGCGGAAGAGCAGTGGTAGTCAAAATAACCGAAATCATATGAGCTAACTTGTGCAAACCTACAAACTTTTTTCAGAAGTTGTCCAAACACTTTGTTTAGTCGGCTACAGTATGAGGAAAAGGAATCTTGACAATTGAATCCCACGAAGGAGAGATACCAAGCGGCGAAGTACAGCGAAGATCGTGCAGGAGGAGCAGAAGCGTACCAGGCTTGGAAATACGTCTTTAAGTCAAACAAGGCTTTCTGACAGGAACTGTACTGTTGTGGGAAAGAAGTAAAAAGAAAAAAAGAAGAGGAGGCTTGATAACTTGAAGAAATTCAACTCAAAGTCCTGCGAAGAAATCATGACAACTGTGTACAAGCCTATCGAGTTTGTTGTAGATGGCTTGCTTGCGCAAGGTCTGTACATCTTAGCAGGTGCACCAAAAGTGGGAAAGTCATGGCTGGCACTTGATATGTGCTTGTCGATAGCGAAAGGAGAAAAAGTTTTAGGTCAGGAAACGGCTCAAGGAACTGCCCTCTATCTGTGTTTGGAAGACAGCTATGCGAGGATACAAAACAGATTGTATGAGATAACAGATGAGCCAACAGAAAACTTGCACTTCACTGTTATGTCTGAGTCGATAGGCAGCGGACTTGAAGAACAGATTGAAAATTTTAAGAAAGAGCATAGCGATTTAAAAGTTGTGTTCATTGACACTCTGCAAATGATTCGTGAGTCAACCGATAACGGTTATGGCTCGGACTACAAAGAGTTATCTGTTCTAAAAAATCTTGCGGACAAGCTTGAAATTGCAATCGTAGTTGTTCATCACACAAGAAAGTGTTCGGACAGCGATCCGTTCAATATGATTTCGGGCTCGACAGGAATCAGCGGATGCGTTGACGAAAGCATGGTTATTGTAGAAACAAAGCGTGGCAGTCGAAATGCAAAGCTATACTGCGTAGGTCGTGATATTGAAAACGCAGAAATAAGCTTGCAGTTTGATAGCGATTTGAAAAAGTGGATAGTCACAGATGAGCCAACTGTTTCGAAAAGCAAAGACAATATTTTTCTCGCCGCATTGTATGTTTACATTCAGAAAAAGATTGATTTCACAGGAACGGCTTCAGAATTGGTAACCGCACTGAAAAGTATTTCAAATGAAACATTCTATCCGAACAGAGTTACAAGAGATTTGGTTCAGAACGGTTACACGCTCAGACAGTATGGAATTGATTTTCTGTACAAGCGGACACGAAACGGCAGACTGATTATTCTTCATTACGACCGTGAGCGTGACAGTAGTGACAGTAAAACCTCGGGCGAAGTTACTGTCAACAGTTTGGCTTTAAAAGTCTGAAAACCATTGAAAATCCTTGCTTTGCGAGGTGTGACGGTAGAAATCAAGTGGTAGTTTTACTGTCAACATTTCAGAGTTACTGTCAACGCAAAACTCTTCATAAACGAGCCAACTACCACCCTGATTCACTGGGAAAAGGTTTCTATAGGGATACCTAACCAATATGCAAACTCTCTAAATCGTCCGCCCCGAATTTGTATAATCATACAAACTTTTAAAGAATTGCTGTCAAAATGGTTGTAAAACCTCAACTTCTTACCCTATACAAGTGAGAGCAAACTCTACAAAAAATTTGTTACGACTTTGTTCAAGCCTACAAACTTTATGAATTAAGGGTTGTCAAAACGGCGACTCCTTTCCGTATACAAGTGAGAGGGAACTCTATAAATAATCCATTCAGATTTTGTGCAAGTCTACAAAATTTTTTCACACACGCATAAAAAGCATCTTTTCATCGGCTACAGTATGAAGGCAAAAGAATCTTGACAACAAAATCCCACGTAGGAGAGATACCAAGCGGCGAAGTACAGCGAAGATCGTTCAGGAGGAGCAGAAGCGTAACCAAGCTTGGAATACGTCCTTAAGTCAGACAAGATTTTCTGACAGGAACTGTACTGTTGTGGGGCAAACAAAAATAATAATTGCGATACCCTCCGTGTCACAGCGCTATGCCTTTAAGGATTAATACTAACTAATATTATTAATAGCAGAAGAAAGAATGATATGTAGTTATCAAAGATTGATTGGTGATGAATGACGAATAGAATCGGCGGATTGATTCGCTGATTGACAATCCGCCTTTTCTCTTCTGCGAATAAGAATGGAGATGTTCAATAATCAAAAAAAGTGTAATTAATTTTAACCGCAACACAACGGCGATATTTGCCCTCCCAACTCGCAGTAGGGTAAACATACCACCGTAGACGGTATAAGCCACACACGCCGATTGTAAGCGGTGTACGAAGGGATAAACGAGCAATTCTGAAATCAGTTAAAAAGCACATCGGGAACTTGATATGTTGGTTATGCACAAATTCCCGATTCGCCGCATGACGAAGAAAGTGAAATATTTCATTGCAGGTTAAAGTCATGGCGTCTGAAGCCGCCATGACCCTCACAGCGGACAGCAAAGCTGACCGCAAATGTGCCGTAAATACGCAGTCTTCACACAGGTCTTGTGCATATTTTAGGCGGTCGCCTCATGGAGTCAAAATACGGCTTTCAGCGGAAATCAGGGGTCTAAAGGTCAGAAAAGTGCGTGAAATCGGCATAATTAACGGCGTCGTGATAAGAAAGGAGTAGAATTATGGCAAAAGAAAAAACGGCTGTATATTTTCAGCCGGAAACTATGAGAAAGATCGAGCAGGAGTACAAGGACGACAATTGTGCTTCAAAAACAGAGTTCATTGAAAAAGCCGTCACGTTTTACATCGGCTATCTTCGTCAGCAGCAGGAGGTAAACTACCTATCCCCTATGATAACAGAAACGGTCAAGGCGCAGATAAAAGGTACGGAACAGCGGCTTGCCCGTCTGATGTTTAAGGTCGCAGTCGAGCTTGGAAAGCTCTCGCATATGACTGCGGCTATCAATGATGTTGACGATGAAACTCTAGAAAGTTTACACGCTATGTGCGTAAACGAAGTACGGAAGATCAATGGAATTATCGATTACGAGAACGCTGTTGATTTTCAGCAAGGCTAAGATGGTGCGTAACGAATACGAACCGCAAAATTTAAATATGAAAGGACTGAACTGATTTGTTTACACGAATAACAACAATCAAGACAACGAAGTGGAGAGTGATTTATGCAGAATATTCACAAAGAAATAGAAGAGAAACCAGATTCAAATCAGTACCGACGCCGACATGATTACTCGCACATCGAAACTGTGATTGATGGAGTAACTTACAAAATCTTATCCGTTAGTCCCAGAGCAGATGAAGGATACAAGCCACAAAAAGTGTCGGAACTGTTCGCTTATCTTATTAACGGCAGATAAAATTATCAAAAAATTTTCTGGACTTTCAAGCCGGATAGTGATATATTGTAGCTGTATCCTATTCGGTTTGAAAATTTACAGACTATGAAAGGATGGATAAATATGTCTGATTCGAATCGAAAAATTACTGCGTTATACTGCCGTTTATCACAGGAGGATATGAGGGACGGTGAGTCGGTCTCTATTGAAAATCAGAAACTCATCCTGCAAAAATATGCGAATGACCATGGTTTCTTAAACTGTAAATTCTATGTTGACGACGGATATTCCGGAGCAAATTTTAATCGTCCGGCATTCAAGGAAATGATGATTGAAGTGGAAAGCGGAAATGTTTCTGCGGTGATTGTAAAAGACCAGTCGAGACTTGGCAGAGAATATTTGCAGACGGGTATGCTTATGGAAGTTACCTTTCCGCAGTATGACGTCCGTTTTATCGCCGTAAACGACGGTGTAGACAGCGCCGACGGTACAAACGATTATGCGGGAATACGCAATTATTTCAACGATCTTTTTGCAAGGGATACAAGTAAAAAGATCAGAGCGGTTCAGCGTGCAAAGGGCGAGCGCGGTGAGCGTGTTGGATCGGTAATAGCATATGGATACATGAAGAATCCCGACGATCCTAAGCAGCTGATCCCAGATCCCGAAACAGCGCCGATAGTGAAAGGAATTTTTGAAATGTATGCAGACGGAATCGGAATAATGAAGATATGTGATAAATTGTGTGCACAGAAAGTTATGTCGCCAAGCGTTTACGCATTCAGAAAAACAGGACGCAGGACGGGAAGATTGAATCCGGATAAACCGTATCATTGGGATCAGAAGTCCGTTCGACTGATGCTTTCAAACAGAGTCTACTGCGGCGATACCGTGAATTTTAAAACCTATACCAAGTCCAACAAGCTGAAAAAACGTATTAAAAACGATGAGGAAAACGTTCTGATTTTTGAAAACACCCATGAACCTATCGTTGACAGAAAAACCTTTGATTTAGTACAAAAGCATTTTGACGGAAGAAAACGTCCCGATAGACAAGGAGAAATGGATAAATATGCAGGATACCTTTACTGCGGCGACTGCGGTAAGCGGTTGTATCTTCAGAGGGCAAAGACAAAGGCTGTTGAAAAAAACAGCTTCATATGCGGAGGCTACCAAAAGCGTACAACCGACTGCACCTGTCATCATATCAGAGAACAAGTTTTAGATCAAATCGTACTTGAAAATCTCAAAGCCGCCACAGCCTTCGCCCGAGATAATCCTGAGAAGTTTTACGCAATGGCAGCTAAGAACGGCGAGGTCGAGGCAAGGAGATTGTGTATAAATGCCGAGCGTGAGAAAGAGCAGATCACTGCAAGAATAAAACAGCTTGACAATATCATTAGCTGTCTGTATGAGGACAGGGTCACAGGGCGTATTACCCCGGAACGTTATGATATTCTTGCAAGCGGTTACGAACAGGAACAATCGCATCTTCGTCTTGAACTCGAATCTATATCGCACAAAATATCTGAAATGGATCTACGTGAGCAGTACATTCAGAAGTTTATAGCAAAAGCTAAGGAATACATTGAAATGCCTAAGCTTACTCCTGAACTGCTGAGAGTGTTTATACGCAGGATAGAGGTTTATGAAAAAACGGAAAAGTATTCAAGAACCTGCGGCAATACGATAGTGATCCACTACACATTTGAGATTGACAGCCGTCAGTCTTGAGCAAATAGAAATCAAAGCCCGTAAGATGTTGTGCTTACGGGTAATACATAATATTTATTTCTTCGTTAAGGATAGTCCGAGCTTGCAGGCTCGGCGTTTTTTATTGATAAAAGCTGTGAAGAGGATATGTTTGCAAAGCTCAGAGCCAAGCTCAAAGCAGAGTACAAGCCGTACACAGATAAAGGCAAAGCAGCCGCTAAGCAAAGAAATTTGCAGGAATGTGTTACGGCAGTAATGAAAGATCTAAGGCAAACAGCTCGTACCCGTGAGCAGTGTATAAATACTGCGAAACTGCTGTATCAGCTTGCGGATAGTGCTGTCAGGTTATCTGTTGAAAAAACTCTGTATGAACCTGTGGCAGAACATATCGAATCTGAGGACATCGTTTACGAACCTGAACCTTGTATGGAGTTTGGCTGATGCGATACCCTCCGCCTCACAGCGCAATACCTTGAAGATAACAAACTAACTATCTTATTAAATACAAAAGATAGAATATTTTATAGATTGGAAGTGGTGAATTGAATGAAAAACAAATGATTTTCATAGGAGCACTTGTTGTAGCTTTTATCGCCTTTTTAGTGGTTGTAAATCTGCTTGACAACAAGTCGCTTAACGGAATAAAGGCAAAAAAGGTCGGTGACGGTCAGCATGGAACTGCGAGGTGGGCGACTAAATCGGAGATAAAGCAGACTTTTATCCCTCTGCAATTCGAGCCTGAGAAATGGCGTAAAGGTGAAAATCTTCCTGCTATTCAAGGTACGGTGATTGGGTGCAGAGGTTCGGGCAAAAAGGCTGTTGCTCTTGTGGATGACGGTGATGTGCATACTCTTATGATCGGCGCAGCTGGTGTGGGAAAAACCGCTTACTTCTTGTATCCAAATTTAGAACTGGCTTGTGCAAGTGGAATGAGTTTTTTGTCGACAGACACAAAGGGAGATGTGGCGAGAAATTACGGAACTATCGCCAAAAAGTATTACGGCTACAATGTTTCTGTGCTTGATTTAAGAAATCCGACAAGGAGTGATGAGAACAACATTTTGCACCTTGTGAATAAATATATGGATCTGTATTTGCAGGACAAAACCAATCTTTCTGCGAAAGCAAAAGCGGAAAAGTATGCAAAGATAACAGCAAAGACAATTATCAATATCGGCGGAGATGACGGAAACTATGGTCAGAACGCTTTTTTCTACGACGCAGCGGAAGGACTTCTGTCTTCTGTTATTCTGCTTTTAGCGGAGTTTGGCGACAAAAACGAACGTCACATCGTTTCGGTGTTCAAGCTGATACAGGACCTTTTGGCAAAGTATCAGCCGAATCCAAAAGCAAAGCCGAAGATGTATTTTTCAAAACTAATGGACAAGCTCCCATCGGAGCATAAAGCTAAGTGGCTTGCAGGAGCGGCATTGAATTCGTCGGATCAGTCCATGCTGTCGGTAATGAGTACAGCGTTGTCCCGATTAAACAGCTTTCTCGACACAGAAATGGAGCAAATGCTCTGCTTCGGAACAGCTGTTGACGCTGAGAAGTTCTGCAATGAAAAGTCTGCTATTTTTATTGTTCTTCCCGAAGAAGATACAAGCAAGTACTTTATGGTCAGCCTGCTTATCCAACAGCTATATCGTGAGATATTAGTCATTGCGGACGAAAACGGCCGAAAACTAAAAAACAGAGTTATGTTCTACTGCGACGAGTTTGGAACTTTTCCTAAGATAGAGGGTGCTGAATCTATGTTCTCCGCAGGACGTTCAAGAAAAATATCCATCGTGGCAATAATACAATCCTTTGCGCAGCTTGAACAGAACTACGGCAAACAAGGCATGGAGATAATCACGGACAACACTCAGCTTACTGTGTTCGGCGGATTTGCACCAAACAGCCAGAGTGCAGAAGTGCTTTCAAAAGCTTTGGGCGAACAAACGGTATTGAGCGGTTCTATATCAAACGGCAGGGACAGATCTCAGTCATTGCAGATGATAGGCAGACCGCTTATGACTGTGGACGAGCTGAAATCTATGCCTAAAGGACAGTTTATCGTTATGAAAACAGGCACGCATCCGATGATAAGCAAGCTGAAATTGTTCTTCAAATGGGGTATCAAGTTTGAAGAAGAATACAAACTTCCCGATAAGACAGCCCGTGCCGTTTCATACAAAGAGCGTGATGAACTGATAAAAGACGTTGAAGTGAAATATCCGCAGAAGGAAAAAGAGAGCACGTTAGAATATGAGGAGCTGACAGCAAAGAAAAAGACAACTGTTAAAACGTAAAAGGAGCTGATGCATATTGATATTTCCAAGAAGGATCTACGACTTAGGACTAAGCCACAAGGCGGTGGCTGTGTACTGTTATTTGGCAAACCGTGCGGACAAAAACGGAGAATGCTACCCCTCAGTGGGTCGAATTGCAGAGGATCTAAGCCTGTCAACTTGCACGGTGTTTCGGGCATTTAACGAATTAGAAAAGCGTGATTTATTAGAGCGGTTTCCACGTTATCATCCACAAGGCGGTCGGAGAAGTTCGCTGTATCGAATAAAGGGTGAGATAACTAATACAAATCGTTCCGAGAAACGAGGTGATAAGCTTGTTTGATTGGATATCTGACGCTATCGACTGGATAGGCGACGGGATATCAAGCCTGTGGGACAGCACCATAGGCGGAGCGGTAGACGCAATATCCGACGCTGTGTGGGACATTATGTTCGAGTGGCTTTTCAACAAGGTCTACGGTGCGGTGGCAGAGCTTTTTATGTTCATAGATCAGTCGGCGACCGATCTGTTCTCTCTTGCCTGGGTGAGGACCTTTGTCAGTCTGTTTCAGGCTCTCGGTTGGATGCTTTTTGTCTGCGGTCTTGTCATGGCGGTTTTTGACACTGCTATGGCATACGAGTCGGGAGCGGCTAACATCAGGCAGACCTGTGTGAATGTGATAAAAGGCTTTATGGCGGCGGCTCTCTTTGCGGTAGTCCCACAGCGGCTTTACGAGCTGTGCATAGCCTTACAGGGTTCATTTTCCTACGATCTGCTTGGGGTGTTTTTGTCTGACACATACAGCACTATAGCCGATTCGGGGCTTTCTGTGCTGTATGTTCTTGCATCTGACGTTTCACTTTTTAGCCTGTTTTTTATCATACTTTTCGGTTACTGCACGGTAAAGGTCGTGTTTGCGAACATCAAGCGAGGCGGCATAATGTTGTGTCAGATAGCTGTGGGGAGCTTGTATATGTTCGGAGTTCCGAGGGGCTACACAGACGGATTTTACAGCTGGTGCAAGCAGGTCATAGCCACTTGCCTGACGGCGTTTTTGCAGACAACGATATTGTATATCGGACTTCTGACGTACACCCAGCACCCATTGCTTGCTGTGGGGATATGCCTGTCGGCTAACGAAGTGCCGAGGATAGCTCAAATGTACGGGCTTGATACCAGTGTGAGAGTCAATATGATGAGTGTTAGTCATACTGTTTCTATGGGGGCTAAGGCGGTGAATATGATCAAGGGAAAAGCTTGATTTTACGTTAAACGTATGATATAATGACATTATTATTTCAAAACAAAAAGTGGTGTACGCTATGTTATTTGTTCAGCAAATTGAAATTGAATACAGAAAAAACGTCAGGTATGCAAATTTTGCACAAGCAAGAAATGCCATAAAGTTCTATCCTGTAAGAATCAATCCTGATGAAATAAAACAAAATGTATTGTTTCATTCTGCGTTTTTTTATCAGGATACTAACGGGATGCACAATAGAGGTACAAAAAGTCGGCAGTTTACAGAAAGTCAGCTGTATGATGGAAAATTCAATCGTTCTCCCTTTGGTAAAAAGATAGGGGTGAAACCGATCGGTGATAATCAGTACGAAGTTCATTTTTATGGAGGATTTGATAAAACTGCTTTTGTTTTGAGAAAAGATCAATATGGACGGATTGTTTTTAATGAAAGAAACACCTATTATGACACGGGTGAGTGGTACTATCAGTTTTTCGTTTTCAACATTGTCTGTTGTGAAAAAGATAATTTCAAAGAAAAAATCTTCTTCAATAAGAATCCGGACTATGAATTTAATAGTATGAAATATTTAAGATACTGCTAATACAGTCAAGCTAAAGTTTGGCTGTATTTTTATACCCAAAAGGAGGTTTGATAAAATTGAAAACCTACATCTACCCCGAAAACCTGAGAGCTAACGTCAAGCTGTGGTTTTGGAACGTTCGGGATTTTATCATAATCTGCGGCGGAATAATTCTGTCGGTTGTGATTCTGGTAAACTTCTGGAACGTCCTGCCCTTTGCTGCGACCGCCTGCTTTGCGTTTCTCTCACTTCGGGTCGACGAAACTGCAATTATGGACTATATCTTCAATGCTGTGAAGTTTTTCATAACCTCACAGCAATTATTTTTATGGAGGAAAAATTATTGAAGAATAACAAAAACAGCGTTCAGGGTCTTATCGGTCTTGAACGCTTTACTCGTTTCGGCGTAAAAACCGACAAAGCTGAGATAACATTTTTCAGCGTAGAGCCGACCAATATTTCCGTGCTGTCTGCGGCGAATATCGACGTGAAGATACATCACTTTATGATGCTGTTAAGCACGATACCGGATCTTGAAATACTTGCTTTGGATTCCTGTGAGTGCTTCGACAGCAACAAAACATATGTCAAAAAGCGTTTGCAGACAGAGCAGAATGAGGCTGTGCGAAAGCTCTTGCAGGCGGACTATGATTTTCTTGACGAGATTCAGGTAGAGATGTCATCTGCAAGACAGTTTATGTTTGCAATCAGATTCAGACGTGAGAAAGACGAGCAAATATTCAATACGCTGAATCGTGTTGATAAAGCGATTTCCGAACATGGATTTGCGGCAAGAAGAATGTCAAAGCCTGAGATAAAAAGAATGCTTGCTTTGTTTTTCGGTACAAGTATTTCAGGCGAAGAGATCCCCGATATTGAGGGAGAAACTGAATTTGATCTAGAAAAACAGGAGGTGACTGTTAATGAGAAGTAGAAAGCAAAAGAAAAAAGAACTGTCAGAAGAACAGCTTGAGATCATCGATACAAAGGACTTTTTTGACCGCATTGCACCGGGCATTATACGCTTTTACACAGATCACTACATCTGCGGAAACAGTTTCAGATGCGTCTGGGCTGTGACTGAGTATCCGCCAAGTACGGAAGAAACGGCTATACTTGCTCACCTTGCGGACAGGAACGGTGTAACGCTCCGTATCTACAACCGACTTGTTACAAGCATGGAGCAAAGGAAGATCGTTCAGCAGGCAATGCGTAAGAACCATATGATGACCACCACAAATGACGTCAACGAAAGCATCAAGGCTCAGAACAACATCGACGATGTGGTAGAACTGCTGTCGGAGCTTAGAAGGAACAAAGAGCCGCTCCTGCATACAGCCGTGTTTATCGAGCTAAAAGCAAGTACTGAGGATAAGCTGAAAGAACTGCAGGCTGATATTCAAATGGAACTGACACGTTCCAAAATATCCGTTGACCGTTTGCTTTTACGTCAGAAAGAAGGATTCTTGTCTGTTCATCCTGCGGGCAATAACGTATTCGCAAGTCAGTTTGAACGTGTTCTTCCTGCAAGCTCGGTGGCTGATCTTTATCCCTTGAATTACAGCGGCAAGACCGATGAGAGCGGCTTTTATGTTGGAAGAGATAAGTACGGCACGAATATTCTTGTTGACTTTGACAAGCGAACTGAGGACAAAACAAACTCCAACATTCTTATACTCGGCAACAGCGGTCAGGGTAAGTCGTACTTGATGAAACTTTTGCTGTGCAATCAGCGTGAGGCGGGGAAAAGCGTGTTAGTCTTAGACCCCGAACATGAGTATGAGGACTTATGTTCAAACCTGGGTGGAACATATATCGATATGATGTCGGGTGAGTATATGATCAATCCGCTTGAACCGAAAGCATGGGGCGACGGCGATAGATTGGAATCCGATTCACCCGAAGCGTTCAGAAAAGTTACACGTTTATCTCAGCATATATCGTATTTAAAAGACTTTTTCAGAGCGTACAAGGATTTTAGTGACGCCGAAGTCGATACGATAGAAATTATGCTGATGAAGCTCTACGCAAGATTCGGTATTGATGACTTCACGGATTTCAGTACGCTGAAAAACGAGGATTATCCGATTATGAGCGATCTATACGAACTCATAGAAAAGGAATTTATGGCATTCGATCACAAGAAGAAACATCTTTATACCGAAGAAATGTTACAGAATATCTGCCTTGGACTGCACTCCATGTGCAAGGGCGCAGAAAGTAAGTATTTTAACGGCTGTACCAACATCAAGGACGGCGAGTTTATCTGTTTCGGAGTAAAAGGTCTTATGGACACGAACAAAAGGCTCAAGGACACTCTGCTGTTCAACATCTTGTCGTATATGAGCAATCAGCTTTTAGGTCGCGGAAATACTGTTGCGGCAGTCGATGAGTTATATTTATTCCTTACAAATATGACGGCGATAGAATACATCAGAAACGGCATGAAACGTGTGCGTAAAAAGGAGTCCTCTTTCATATTAGCTTCGCAAAATATCGAGGACTTTCTGCTGCCTGAGATCAAGGAGTTTACCAAACCGCTGTTCAGCATTCCGTCTCATCATTTTCTGTTCAATCCCGGTAATATTTCTCCGACTGCGTTTATTGATACGTTGCAGCTTGAAGAATCAGAGTACAGCCTCATCAAGTATCCCGAAAGAGGTACTTGCTTGTATCGGTGTGGCAACGAGAGGTATCTGTTACAGGTCATTGCTCCTAGCTTTAAGGCGTCACTGTTTGGTTCGGCGGGAGGAAGATAAAAAACTGTTCGCAATAATCGTGGAATTTGAGTGTGACTACAAAGGGAGGTAGATAAAATGCAGAATAAAAAATACGGCATATGGAAAACTCGCTATGCCGAAAACAGCAGAAATATTTTTGAGGATTGGGTTCGTCATAACGGCGAGCCCATTTTGTTTGCAACGGAGCGTGGTGCACTTGAATATATGCACGGCATAGAAATGAAAACGCAGGGTGCGTTTACGGAATTTAAAGTTCGTGAGGTGGGCTGATGTCGGCGACAGTTGCGGCGGCTCTTAAAAAGGCAGCCGTATATATTCTTGGCGATGAAAAAAAGCGAGGCAAGCTGTTTGTGCTGATTGGGAGTATCGTCGTTGGGTTTATCGGCTTGATGTGTTTGCCCGTAGCTGTACTTTCAAGCATGGGAAGTATGGAAGTTGGACCGCCGGAAATAGACAAAAGTCTGTTTAATGAGTCCGCAATAATAGCAGGATTTGACAGCGAGCAGCAAGCAAAAATAACCGAAATCCAAAACAGCGGTCAGGCAATCGAGGACGCTATGACATGTGCAGGAATTCGTTCTCAGACCATAAAGGCACAGCTGATATATATGTCTTACTTCGGCAGGGTTCAGAATTTCAACGTTGAATCCTATGCCAATCTGTTTGCCGTTGCTCCAAATGACAGCGATTTAATTGCGGCGATAAATTCAACTTACGGATTAGAAATAGACTACGACGAATTTATGCGAACCTACACTTGGGTGATGAACAGCACCATAAACGAGTATATGTTCAGCGATGAAAGCACAAAGAACTGCACTGATCTTGCGGCTTGGGCTGATAATGCTTACATCTCAGGCTGGGGATATATGAACGGTTTTATTGGTGAAAGGAATGAAACTGACAGAATGCGTTATGCGGATAACGCAGGGCTTGTGCTGGGGTATCTGAACTACAGTCCGACCGATAAAAAGTTTGATTCTGCTTACAGCACATTGGTTTATACCGAACAAGGCGGTATAGATACTATGCCTGAAGTTGTCGGGATAGGGTTGTTTGACGGGAGTCAGCACGGAATTTATGTTGGGAACGGAGAAGTTGTTTACAGTTCTGAAAGTGTTGGTTATGTCACAAAAGAGCCTGTTTCAAATGGCAGCTGGACAAGTTGGTGTACCTATGAGGGAGTGGATTATCCACAGGAGGTGACTGACGCTATTGAAAGTTTGAATGAAGACAGCTCATTGAAAAATTGATATGATCGGAGTGTGATAGGTTGAAAAAATCAGTTACGGTAAGTGTAAACGAGAAAAAGCTCTCTGCGATAGAAATGTATCTGGAGCAGAAGAACACAACTCTTGCGGCTGAGCTTGAAAAGTATGTGGATCAGCTTTACGGCAAGGTCGTTCCGCAGAATGTGAGAGATTTTATTGATATGATGTCGGACAGAAAGCCTGCGAGAAAGCCGAGAAACTCCTTGCCTGCCGAATCTGAAAAGCATTCCGAGCAGTAATTCGCTCCAGTTCGCACCGTGTCGGCTCGTGTGGCGAGTTTCGGAGGTCGGTAGGGTAAGTTTACCCTAAAGCGAGTCGGGACAGATTTGGGGCATTTCTCGCAGAGTTTGAGAATGGCAGAAATCAGATGATTTCGGGTGGGTTTGAGGGGAATTTAATATATTGCTGGTTAAAGTTTTGGCGTCAAAGCCGCCAAAACATTCACATCGGACGAGCAAAGCTCGCCGATTTTGCGAGGTTTTACAAGCCTTGATAAAATGGAGTCAAAAAAGGAGGTTGTCGAAAATCATGGAGTCAAAAGTGCAAAAGGCAAAGAATAATGCCGATATTGCAGAAGAAAACGATGGAGTCACAGCAGAAAAAATCAAGTTTCCGCTGTATGTTTTTCCCGAGACAATGAAAACGGTCGATATCTTATACAAGTCGGATAACTGCTCGTCTCGCACGGAGTTTATGGAAAAGGCAATTCGCTTTTACTGCGGTTACCTTTTGCAGAATAAGCCGGAGCTTGTGGATTATCTTGCTCCGCAGCTTGCAACGCTCACAGAGGGAATTGTAAAAGGCACGGAACAGAGGCTGTCCCGTGCCTTGTTTAAAGTTGCTGTTGAACTCGGTGCAGTATCACATATGCTTGCGGCCGTGCATGACATTGATGATGATACAATGATAAAACTCCGTGCTATGTGTACAGATGAGGTCAAGAGAATTAACGGTATCATTAATTTTGAAAAGGCGGTAAGGTATCAGAGGCCTGATTAAAAATATATTACCAACCGCTATAATATATAAATAATATAAAGCCATTGAAAAAAGCAACGTTTATCAATGGCTTTATTTCTATTTCACTTTAAATTCAATTTCCAACACAAAGGTCGGATATTGACTCGATATTATCATTTGTCCGTCCATTCTCTCAACAGTTCTTCTAATATTACTTAGTCCAAATCCGTGATTCTTTCTGTCAGCTTTTGATGTTTCAGTTACAGCGTTATTATCAAGATTGGGATTTGATATACGAATAATCTGAATAAGTTCCGAAGCAACACATTTAACATCAATAATTTGTGTCTCGTCTGAATCAATTTTAGAACAGGCTTCAATTGAATTATCTAATGCGTTAGATAAAATGGTACAAAGGTTGGAAACAGATATTTCATCTGAAACAGAACCGTCAAATATAATCTTACAGTTATTTTTTTGTGCTAATTCATTTTTGTCTGTAAGTATTGCGTCTGCAATTTGATTTCCGCTGAAAAACTTATTTGAATCCAAGATTTCTTGATTGGTTATACTTTTAACGTAACTAAGTGCCTCATCATATTGTTTGTTGTTCAAAAGCGATTGCAAACATATCATGTGATTTTTATAGTCGTGACGAAATTCTCTCAGATCGTCTGTCAACTTATTGATCTTTTTATAATGTTCAACTTGCTGCTCAACCTGCTTTTCCATCAGTAATGATATGTTTTCGAAATACTGCTTGGATATGCAGTTAAAAAGCAGATAAATAATAAGCACCATAAATATCGGAACAATTAAAACAGCAGAAAAATTGATAATATTATTACGGATTTTAACCCTTTCAAAATCGATTGGAATACAACCAAACATTTCCCCGGACAATAATAATGCCACTAATATCAGTACATATAAATGATCAGGTATTATTTTCAATCCCGATCTGATCATATTTTTTCTCTTTCGCTGAAGCTTTGTAACCAGTAAAAGAGATATGATATTAAAAATAACAGATACTCCTTTTGTGAGATACGTCTGATTATAATTTATTGAAAACAACTCAAGTATGATACAACTTAAAGACTGCATAATCGAGTCAATTATTAAAAACATGGCGGAAACATATATTGCTCTTTTTTTCTTCTTATGAAATATTAACGCACAGGCAAATATTAATGAGTAACTTAATAGTGAACTTATCAGAGCAAGCGGAAGGTATTTATCTGTAAATCTACAGTAGCCGTTTATACCGCTGAATATTAATTGCAAGCCCACAGCTATAAAGCCTGCTTTTTGATATACGAAATCGTCTGATATTAGTTTCAAAATATTGTTAATATTTATCAGGTTAAAAAAACTCACTAAAACAAAAATAGTTGTGTATATTGATGTAAGAATCATAATAAACCTATACTTTCCCTTTTCATGAAATCAAAATATGTTTTCTGAAATTCTTTATATTTTATTTTAGACAGTAACGCTTTTTCACCTGTGGAAAAAATGATCTCATTTTTGGAATAATTGGTTATATACTTCATATTCACTAAAAAAGAGCGATGTGATCTGAAGAAAAAATCACTGGATAATTCTTTTTGAAAAGCTGAAAGAGTGTCCGCATATTTATAGCATTTATCAGATGCATAAATCAATGTGGATACATTTTCAGCCTGTGCAAAAATAATATTCCGTTCAAGTATACGGTAATTAGCTGACTGTTCTGTATTACGAACCAATACAGTAAAGCGGTTGCTTTTTTCTCTGATAAGAGAATTTAACGCTTCGTACAGTTTTTCTTTTTCTATAGGTTTTATCAGAAATCGGAAAGTTTTTACTTTAAGACTGTCAAAAACAACATCCTTGTAACTGCTGGCAAATATCACATGAGTATTATTATTACGCTGTCTCAAAGCCGAAACGGTATCTATCCCGTTTTTATCCTTCATTTGAAAATCCATGAAAATTATATCAAAATCTATTTTAGACGCTAACAGATCAACCCCGTCATTATATTCATAATATAAAAAATCGAGACCTTTTTCTATTGAATATTTATTCAGTTGCTCAATCAGCGATTTTCTGAAAAACTCCTCGTCATCGCAAATTGCAATATGCATTGTCTCTCCTCCCATATACATCATAATTATATTATACATTATTTCAGTAAAATTTTCAAGCTATTTCGACATTCACTAAAAAAAAGGGTGTAGTGCTACAATAGATATTGGACAAAATTAAGAAAAAAGAAAAGAGAGATA